>Ga0187851_10003648_pt1 | contig 12841 bp, 11 predicted proteins | sample June2016WEW_6_10_FD_132997 | JGI IMG/M metagenome (GOLD analysis project Ga0187851, IMG submission 132997) | Peatland microbial communities from SPRUCE experiment site at the Marcell Experimental Forest, Minnesota, USA - June2016WEW_6_10 | ecosystem: Environmental > Terrestrial > Soil >...
CAGCGTTGCCCCCAACCAATGCCCCGACGCCGTCCGTGGCATCCACCAATTTCCCGGAAATCATGTGATTGGCGGAATGACGGATGGCCCGGCGGTACGCCGGGCCAAATCGCAAAGTCTTTTCAGGCGAGTTGGCCGGCAACGCGCCATTTCACGATTTTACAATTTGGAATCAAAGCCGGTTGCAAAAAATGTTCTGCGTTTGGCAATTTCGTTTCTGAATTCTTAATTGACGCTCGGACAGGCATGGTTAGACTACCCGTTCGGTTTTAACCATTTTATTGGAAAAGGATAAAAAATTATGGCAGTCAAAGTAGCAATCAATGGGTTCGGCCGCATTGGGCGTCTGGTGTTCCGGGCGCTGGTCGAACAAGGCATGGTGGGCAAGGACATCGAAGTGGTCGCCGTCGGCGATATCGTTCCGGCGGACAACCTCGCGTATCTGCTCAAATACGATTCCATCCAGGGCCGTTTTCAAGGCACTGTGGATTCGAAAAAGTCCGCCGCGGACAAGCCCGACGATGACGTGCTCATTGTCAACGGCAAGGACATCAAGGTCGTCAGCGCCAAGTCACCGGCGGAATTGCCGTGGAAGGCACTGGGGGTGGACCTCGTGATCGAGTCCACCGGTTTGTTCACCGATGTCGAGAAGTCCAAGGGCCACCTCACCGCCGGCGCGAAGAAGGTCATCATTTCGGCCCCGGCCAAGGGCGATTGTCTCACGGTGGTGATGGGCGTGAATGAAGGCAAATACGATCCCAAGCAGCATCACGTCATTTCCAACGCGAGCTGCACGACGAACTGCCTGGCGCCGGTCGTTTATGTGCTGCTCAAGGAAGGGTTCGGCGTCGAGGAAGGTTTGATGACGACGATCCACAGTTTCACCGCCACGCAAAAGACCGTGGACGGCCCCAGCAAGAAAGACTGGAAAGGCGGCCGCAGCGCTTCCATCAATCTCATTCCTTCCACCACTGGAGCGGCCAAGGCCGTGGGTCTGGTGCTGCCCGAAGTCAAGGGCAAGCTGACCGGCATGGCGTTCCGCGTGCCGACCCCGACGGTTTCGGCGGTTGACCTGACTGTTCGCACGGTCAAGGAAACGAGCTATGCGGAAATCTCCGCCGCAATGAAGAAGGCCAGCGAGACTTATCTCAAGGGCATCCTCGGCTACACCGAAGACGAGGTGGTCAGCTCCGATTTCATTCATTGCCAGCTCTCCTCGATCTTCGACCAGGGCTCCGGCATGGAGTTGAACAAACGCTTCTTCAAGCTCGTGAGCTGGTATGACAACGAGTGGGGTTACAGTTGCCGCGTGGCGAACCTGCTGAAATTCATGATCGGCAAGGGACTGTAAACCTCGGCAAGAAATTCAAAACGGCGATCCGGCAACGGGTCGCCGTTTATTGCTTTACCGGTTATGACTTTGCGGCTCTTTTTCGATCACCTTTTCCTTCTCCAGCTTCTCCAGTTTGGGCGCGATCACCACCTGGCAGTAAGGTGCGCTCGAATGGTTGTCGTAGTATTCCTGATGATAACCCTCGGCCGGGTAAAATTGGGTGAACGGCACGATTTCGGTGACGATGGGGTGCTTGAAATTTTTCTGCGCCGACGCCTTCGATTTTTCCGCCGCCAGCTTTTGCGCTTCGCCGTGATAAAGGATGACGGAGCGGTACTGGGTGCCTTCATCCGCGCCCTGGCGGTTCAATGTGGTCGGGTCATGCGCCTGCCAGAAAACGTCGAGCAGCTTCTCGTAGGAAATCCCGGCCGGGTCAAATTCGATTTGCGTGACTTCGGCATGGCCGGAGTTGCCGGTGCAAACCTGTTCATAAGTCGGGTTGGCCGTGTGGCCGCCGGCAAATCCGCTGGTGACGGATTTGACGCCGGGCAGCCGCTCGAAGACGGCTTCCATGCACCAGAAGCAGCCGCCGCCAAACGTGGCGGTTTCAATTTTGTTTGGGTTCATGGCATTGGTGGGTTGTGCGGGCGCGGATAAATTCAGCGCAGCAGCGGCCAGCAAAAAGCACAGGGCTGGTTTCATTTCACATCAAAATAATTTACTCCTTTTCGGGCAAATCCAGATGTTCGCCCGGCGGCAGGCCGGCGTATTTTTCAAAATGCTCCGGGCGCAACGGTTCGGAAATCACGTGTTCGCCGCCGAGCCATTTGCCGAGGTCAATCAACTGGCAGCGGCGCGAACAAAACGGGCCGTATTTCCCGGCCGTCCAGTCGCCTTTCTTTTTGCAGGTTGGACAAACGACCTTTGTGCCGCGTTCACGCATTCACTAATTTGCAATCAACACCTTGTTCGACGACAAAAGTGGAATATAATCTTCAAGAATCCGTTCCGCTTCATCCAGCATCGCGTCAACGGCGGGCGGCTTCGGCGCACTGGCAGCTTTTGGGGCCGCGGTCGGCGTTGAATTTGTGCCAGCGGGCAAGCCAGTTGCGGTGACGGTATTGGTATCCTCCAGTGGTGGCGGCAGTCCGGGTTCATTGGCCTTCTCGACGGTCAATTCATAGATCTTCACGTCCGGCGTTTTGCGTGTGGCGCGTTCCTGATCGCGCGCCTTTTGGCGGTCATCGGCATCCTGCCGTTCTTTTATACGCTCATGTTCGTTGAGCGAGGTGGTTTTGTCGGCCTGCATTTTTTGGAATTGGGCAATGTCCTGCCGGATATAAATGAAATCCTGGTTCGTGGCGACACGCCCCCCCGAGCTTCGGCGTAATTCGTCGAGATATGGTTGGACCATGTTCAATTTGGAGTAATTCGCGCTCGGTATGGTGTCCCAGGGCAGCGGATTTTCGAGCGCGGATTCGCCAAACTGAGTCGAATAATTCAAAACGTCCGGCAGGATGAGGTCGGGCATCACGCCTTTCAACTGCGTCGAAGCGCCGCTGACGCGATAAAATTTACGGATGGTGATTTTGACCGTGCCGGGGTCATTGGTCGCGGACACGGCTACCGGCCCGACGAAAAAGGGGCGCAGCAGATTCAAATTCTGCACCGTGCCCTTGCCGAAGGTGGAAATGTCGCCGACAACGAGCGCGCGGCCGTAATCCTGCAATGCGGCGGCGGCGATTTCCGCCGCGGACGCGCTGAGGCGGTTGACGAGCACGACGAGCGGGCCGTCGTACAGCACGGAAGCGTCAGTGTCGCTATCCACATTTACCGGGCCGTCAACCGAAGAACGGGCGAGCACCACCGGACCCTCTTTGATGAAAAGGCCGGTGAACTTGACGGCTTCTTCGAGCGAACCGCCGGGGTTGCCGCGCAAATCAAGAATGATGCCGGCGACCTTTTCTGATTTGAGTTTTTTAATCAGGCGCGTGACATCGGCGGTGGTGCTTTTGGCTGTTGAATGCTCGCTGTTGCCGGGCAGATCGATTGTCGCGTAAAACGACGGCAAATCAATGATGCCCAGCCGTGTCGTTCCGCCATGGCCGTCCGGCAATTCGACGAGCTGGGCCTTGGCTTCCTGGTCTTCGAGTTTGATTTCGTCGCGGATCAAGGTCACCTCGCGGCGGACGGCGCGGTCTTCCGCCGGACTGATGGTCAGCCGCACCTCGGTACCTTTCGGGCCGCGAATAAGCTGGACCACCTTGCCGAGATCCATGTCCACGACATTCACGGGCGGTTGATTGCCTTGCGCGACGGCAATAATGCGGTCTTTTTCATGGAGATGTTTGCTTTTGTCCGCCGGCCCGCCGTGGATGAGCGTGCTGATGGTGCAATAGCCATCGTCCTCGGTCAGTTGCGCGCCGATGCCGAAAAGCGAGAGGCTCATGTTGATGGAAAAATCCTGCGCGTGCTCGGTGTTGAGATAATCGGAATGCGGGTCGTAGGCATGCGCCAGGGCGTCGAGATACGCCTGCAAAATGCCCGTGCTGTCCATGTTGGTCGTCATGTGCAGATACCAGCGATAATGCCGCGCCAGCGTGTCGGTGATTTCCTGGGTGGCGGATTTGGGCAAAGGCAGGACCAGGCTGTCATTGGTCGGCGAAATTTCGCGGCTGAGTTTTTCCTGCAAATACTCGTAACGCAATCGCTGCGACCAGAGTTGTTTTGCCTCGCCGAGGTCTTTGGGGTAGGGCGCGTGGCGCCGGTCGAGCAGAATGTGTTCGTCGGTGTTAAATTTGAATCGGTTCGCCTGCAAAAGTTCGTTTACGCAGTTGGCGTGCTGTTGGATGCGTTCAAGGTAACGCTGATAAATGTCATACGCGGGCGTCAGGTCGGCGACGCCGTTGGTGCCATTGGTGCCGATGGTGTACAGGTCAAGATTCGTCCGGTAGTGCGCAAATTCGGCAATATCGGATTGCAGGAAATTTTCATGCCTCGGGTCGAGGATTTCCATATAACCGTCGAAAAACTTCTCTGAAATCGACAGGTCGAGCAGCTCTTGCGAGTAGTGAAAATTCTCCAGCAACCGCGCGGTGACGTAGGCGATGCGCGCATCGTTTGGCCCCGGCATCAGGAACACGTTTGTTTGCGTCATCAACACCGGGGAAGCGCTGGTTTGGGTTGCCGGCGGCGCGGGCGGGGGGACACTTTTGGCGGTGGTGCACCCGATGATGACATAACCGGCCAACACGGCGGACGCGATGGGGGCGAGGACCTTGATTTTTAAGTGACTCATTGCAATTGGCAAAACTTCGACCAAGTATAAGCGGATTTGTTCAGCAAGGGAATCATTTTGCGCGCCGAATTTGAGCGGCGGGTGCAAATCAGAATTGCAATTTAATCCACATTCCGATAATAACTCTTGAAAGCGAAAATCAAAAATATGAAGACCATTACCTTGGCCGTGACCTTTATTCTGGGCGCCGGTTGTCTTGCCGGCTGCGCCTCGAACACAAAATCCGTTGGAACCAACGCCCCATCTGCCGCCGAAAAAACGCCCGCTGGCACAAATGTGCTGAGTGACGAAAAGGCGCGGGTGAGCTATGCCATAGGCATGACGATGGGCCATAATTTCGAGGCGCAGGGGGTGGAAGTGAATACCGACCTGCTGGTTCGCGGTTTGAAGGATATGCAATCCGGCGGGGCAACGCTGTTAACGCTGCAGGAAATGCACGAAACACTGGCCGAATTTCAGAAAACCATCGCCGCCAAAATGCGGCAGAAGCGCGAAGAGGTTGCTGCCAAAAACAGGGCGGACGGGGAGGCCTTTCTGGCTAAAAACAAAACCCAGCCGGGCGTTGTCACCATGCCGGATGGCCTGCAATACAAAATCATCACCAATGGCAGCGGCGCGACCCCAACACTCAGCGATGCCGTGACGGTGAATTACCGCGGCACTTTGATTGATGGCACGGAATTCGACAGTTCCGCCAAGGCCGGCCATCCCGCGAAATTTGATGCCAACAGTGTTGTGCCCGGCTGGATTGAAGCCCTCACGAATATGAAAGTCGGCTCCAAATGGGAAATTTATGTTCCGTCAGCGCTGGCTTACGGTGAACGGGGGCGCCCCGGCATCCCGCCGAATTCCGTTTTGATTTTTGACGTTGAGTTGCTTTCCACCGAACGTTCCAAGCCGTCCGAACCGCTCACCAGCGACATCATCAAGGTGCCTTCGCTGGAAGAAATGAAAAAGGGCGCGAAAATCGAGGTCATCAAACCCGAAGACGCGGAAAAAGCCCAGGCGTCCCAGACCAATCTGCCGGCAAAATAGACGCGGGGGCTTGAACAATCAGTCCGAGTTGGTGTCAATAGTTTCACCAAACTATGAGGCATTCTTACAGGTCATTGGCTGGATTTCTTTCCGGTCTCGCGGGTGCATTGGTCGTTGCCGGCCTGTTTCTGCTCACCTCCCGGGCCAGGGAAATCGCACCGGCAATCCAGGTTGAAACCACGCCCGTCAACCGCGATGCCAAACTGGGCACCAGCTTCGCGCCCGTCGTCAAGAAAGCCGCGCCCAGCGTGGTCAATATTTATACCACCCGCGTCGTTCACATGCGCTTGTTTCGGAGTCCGTTTTTCAACGACCCGTTCTTCCGGCATTTTTTTGGCGATCAGTTTGGGCCTTCCGGCAGCCGCGAAGTCACTCGCAAAAATAAATCGCTCGGCTCTGGCGTCATTGTCTCGCCGGATGGTTATATTCTGACGGCCGATCACGTCGTGGATGGTGCGGATGAAGTCAAGGTCAAGGTCGGTGACAAAAAAGAATTCACGGCAAAGGTTGTGGGCATGGATCCGCCGACCGACGTGGCCGTGTTGAAAATCGACGCGAAGGATTTGCCCGCCATCACCCTTGCCGACAGCTCCCAACTGGAAATTGGCGACATCGTCCTGGCCATCGGCAATCCTTTCGGCCTGAGCCAGACGGTGACGATGGGCATAATCAGCGCGCTCGGGCGCAGTGGACTCCCTGGCTCCAACCAATATCAGGATTTCATCCAGACCGACGCGGCGATCAATCCCGGCAATTCCGGCGGCGCACTGGTGGACGCCGAGGGTCGTCTGGTCGGCATCAACACCGCCATCGTTCCGAACAGCAATGGCGGCAATCAGGGCATCGGTTTTGCCGTGCCGATCAACCTGGCGCGGCACGTCATGGAATGCCTTGTCAACAGCGGCAAAGTCATCCGCGCCACTCTGGATGGGATTTTGATACAGGACGTTACGTCCGATCTGGCCGAGAATTTGAATTTGCCAAATCAAAATGGCGCGCTGGTTGGTGACGTGGAAACCAATTCGCCTGCGGACAAGGCCGGCATCAAATCCGGTGATGTCATCATCGCGCTCAACGGCAGGAACATTTCGGATGCGCACAGTTTTCAATTGCTGATTTCAGAATGTTCACCGCGAAGCCAGGCAACGCTGAAACTGCTCCGCAACGGTGAGGTGAAAACGGTCACGGTCACCCTCACCGAATCGCCCAATGATGTGGCCCAGGAAAACAACAGTCCCAACACCGGTTCCAATCCGGGCAAATCAATTGCGGACGCGCTTGACGGAGTCGAGGTTGCCAATCTTGAACCGCCGGTCCGCGAACAACTGAACGTCCCGAACAACGTTCAAGGCGCGCTGGTGTATGTAGTGGACCGGGACTCGAATTCCGCCGAGGCCGGCTTGCAGGTTGGCGATTTGATTGTGGAAATCAACCGCCAGCCGGTCAGGAATGCCGAAGACGCCTTCCGGCTGGGCAGGCAGGCCAAAGGCAGCCAGATTCTTCTCAAAATCTGGCGGCGTGAGGGTGACTTCGCCGGCACCCGCTTCCTCAGCGTGGACAACACGAAGAAAGGGAAATAGGGCGGATTTGGAAGAATGGCCTGTGCTGTAGTGTCGAGCCTGTGGCTCGAATGAATCGGCGCACAGCGCCGACACTACAATCGAAATTTTGACAAACCCGTTCGTTGGGCACATCCTCTCGTGACGTTGTTCTATGCCCGTTCAATACAAAGATTACTACGAAATCCTCGGCGTGCCGCGCACGGCGAGCGCCGATGAACTGAAAAAATCCTTCCGCAAACTTGCGCGGCAATACCATCCCGACGTCGCCAAGGACAAAAAAAAAGCGGAGGAAAAATTCAAGGAAATCAACGAGGCCTACGAAGTTCTGAGTGATCCGGCCAACCGGAAAAAATACGACGAACTGGGCGCCAACTGGAAGTCCGGCGCCGACTTTCGTCCGCCGCCCGGCTGGGAACAATTCTCCGGCGGCCAGACATTTCGCGGGCGCGGTGCCGGGGGACAAGAATTTGAAACCCATTTCGGCGGCACGGGTTTCAGCGATTTCTTCGAGCAATTGTTCGGCTCGCGGATGCGCGGCGGCGGCGGCTTTGGCCGCGCCACGGCATTTGAGGATGAGGAATACGCCGAACGCGGCCGCGACATTGAAGGCGACATTCTGGTCACCCTCGAAGAGGTCATGCGCGGCTCGGTGCGCACGGTCAATGTCCGTCACAACTCCGGGCGCTCGGGCAAAACGGAAACGCACCAGGTCAAAGTCCCGCCGGGTGTGACCGAGGGACAAAAATTGCGGCTCGCCGGACGCGGTGAAACCGGCGCGGGCGGCGGCGCGGCCGGGGATTTATATTTGCGCGTGCGGCTGGCGAAACATCCCGATTTCGAGGTGGAGGATCACAATTTGATTTATGAGGCCGAACTGGCGCCGTGGGAGGCCGTGTTGGGCGCGAACCTTTCCGTACCGGCGCTGGATGGCCGGGTAAACATCAAAATTCCACCCGGAACTCAAAACGGGCAAAAGCTTCGCGTGCGCGCCCGTGGTCTGCCGGCGCGTGATGGCGCACGCGGCGATTTGATTGTTGTAACCAGAATCGCCGTGCCGGCCAAGGTCGCCGAATCGGAGAAAAAGTTGTGGGAACAACTCGCGCGCGAATCAAAGTTCAACCCGCGTGATTAATTGTAACAGCGGTTTGTGACCGCCGCATTTTTGCGACGCTCACAGAACGAGAACGCCGCGACAGCGAAAAGTTAAACCATGCCCGTAAAAGGAAAGACGATTCTTATCACCGGCGTCTCGCGCGGTCTCGGCCGCGCGATGGCGGAGGAATTCATCCGGCTCGGCCACACCGTGCTGGGTTGCGGACGCTCGGAAAAGGAAGCCGCGCAATTGCGAAAACGGTTCGCCCCGCCCCACGACTTCGCCGTGGTTGACGTGTCGGCGGACGAATTGGTCGAAGCCTGGGCGAAACAAATTTTAAAATCTCACGGTGCACCGGATTTGCTGTTGAACAACGCCGGTATCATCAACCGCAACGCGCCGCTCTGGCAGGTCGGCGCGGAGGAGTTTTCCAACGTGGTGGACGTGAACCTCAAGGGCACGGCGAATGTCATCCGCCATTTCGTGCCGGCGATGGTGAAAAACAAAAGCGGCGTCATCGTAAATTTCAGTTCCGGCTGGGGACGTTCGACCAGCGCGGAAGTCGCGCCCTATTGCGCGACGAAATGGGCGATTGAGGGTCTGACCCAGGCCTTGGCGCAGGAATTGCCGCCGGGCATGGCCGCCGTGCCGCTCAATCCCGGCATCATCAACACCGAAATGCTGCGCAGTTGTTTCGACGGTTCGGCCTCGGGTTATCCCCCGGCGGAGGAATGGGCAAAAATCGCCGTGCCGTTCCTGTTGAAACTCGGCCCGGCCGACAACGGACGGTCGCTGACTGTGCCGGTTCGCGGCGCGAATGATTGATGAGCCGGGACGGTTGGCCCAGACCCGCGCTATTTCTCCACCGTCTTCGGGCCGGTTGCTGCATCCAGCGGGACAATCGTATCCGTCCCGGAAGCCGGTTCGCCGCCCGGCGGTTCCATAAAGCACAAGGTCATGACAATGGCAAACCAGGCCATGAGTATTGGCAGAAGGTAACGCCCGGCGATGTGATCCTTGGTATAACCGATTACGGCAGCCAGACTGGTGACGTTGTACAAGCTGGAAAAAACCAGGCTGAACGAGGCCAGGGCACCGACCAGCATCGCGAGAATCCAGACCAGGACCCGGCGCCGGGCGGGAAGAGCAAACCAAAGCACAATCGTCATCAACAAACAGAGCCAGGCCAGACCGAGCGTCGAATGATTGTACAAGGATGTCAGGCCATCCCATCGGCCGATCCAATGCAGCCGTCCGTCTTCTCCACCCCAGTTGGCAAAGGCGGGGTTCACAAACAACCGGGCAAACAGGATCATGAAGATCCACGGGCAGTTTGATAGCGTGACGCCGGGGTTGTGCAGGGCATAACCCGCCCAACCTGACTCGAAGTGCAGGACCGGTATCCGGACGCGCAAGCAAGCGAAGGGTAAGGCTGCCAGCGAACAGAACACCAACATCCGCCAGAGGCGCGGCGACGGTTTCAATGAGGTTTGGGCTGATGGCACCAACAGCAGCCAGCTTTCCACCAATGCCAGAAATATGAAGCCCTCAAAATGGCTCATGGCACCCCCAAACAGCAATGTCAGCCCCAGGCCGAGCCGGGCGCGGTCTTTTCCAATCAGCCAGAAAGCACATTGCATGAAGCCCAGCACCGTGAAAAAAATCATCGGCAGGGTGCCGCCTTCCCACTGGACGTACCTTTGAATCGTTGGCAATAGCAATATACCCAGGAGGGCGAAATACGGAGCGTAAAACAGTCTTTCCCCGCCGCGGTTCAACGAGACCAGACCGCCCAGGAGAAACAGTAGCATCCAGGTGGGCCAGAATTTGGTGACAAATTCATCCACATGGCCGAGTGAATCGAAGGTGGCGGCATGCAGCGACGGCACGAGCGTCGGATAATCCAGATGCGCATGCGCCAGACGCGGATTGGAAAACCATTGCACCAACCCGCTTCCGGTGTAGAGGTGGATGATCTTGGCCTTGGGTAACCAGGCCATGACCGAGTCGTATTCCACAATCCCCTGCAATCCGGACAGCCGGAAGAGAATCAGGAACACCAGCAATCCCGTCACGAGTAGCCCGATCACAACCGGGCGGCGAGCCAGCTTGCGGCAACCGTCAGTCATCCCGGTCCAATAGGCCTTGCGGTGGCGCCAGATTTCCGCGCCGGCACCCACGGCGGCGGTGAGGAACACGAGATGGTATCCGTGCCAGCCGCACAGTTTGATGCCCAGCGTGAGAGCGGCCACGGCCATCATCCCCAGTCCCAGACCATACGCCAGTTGTTCCAACAGCGGAATCTGTCCGGTCAGGGTGGGGAACAGAAAACGGAACAGCCACATGCCGGCCAGGGCGGTCAACAAGGGCAGCAGAAATGCGATGATCAGGTCAAAATGGGAGTCAAACCATTCCGGGTTGGCCGGTTCCTTGATGGGCAATTCGCTCAGCGGTCTGAGAAGCCTCAGGGTCAACGTTTCATCCGGCGGAAAATCGATCACCGCGTCGTACCCGTTGGTGAGGATTTCCTCATCCGATACAGCCGTCCGGCCCAGAAAACCGTCCTTGGTCAGGTGGGTTGGCTGATCCACGCTCACGCCGACCTCACGGGGGAAAAGATAGTAAATTACATAATAGTAATTCATGATTTTGTCCAGGTTGGTGGGGCCGGTCATGTCGGGCATAAAGACGCGCGCATTTTTTGGCAGCACCAGATCGACGTAACGGCATAACCCGGAGGCGCGTATGATCATCTGGTCTCGTTTTACGATATCAGAAACCTTAGCCATTTGTTCCCCGCGGATGCAGGACTGGGCGATGGATGACAACGGGCCATAGGATCCAGATCCGAACACTTTCCGGTCACAGTGAAGAAACTGCCACGCCAGGGCGAGGCCGGCAAAAGCCACCAGAGACACGTTGATCAGAGGCAGCCAGCGGTTATTCATACGATTTAAGGTGCATGCCGGTTCACCGGGCTTTATGCAAGCTGCGGCACTGTAAGGAGTGCTCCATTTCAGTCAAGGCGGATTGCCGAAGGCGGCGGGTCGCCCGGCATGACGGTGCCCGGATGGCGGACAGCACGTTGTCTGACCGGGCATCGCCGCCAAACCGGCTCAACCCCTTGGCTGGCGGTCGTGCCAGGGTGCCCGGCGGTGATTTAGAAATTACTTGCAATTATTTTTGGAATGACTACAGTTGCACCGTCTGTTGGACAACTTGTCCTTTCGAGGCATGGAAAATCTTCAAGTGAACGTGGTTCAGTGATGATTTGAGACCCGATGGTCGGGAACAGTCTGGAAAAACGGTTGGTCTTGAACAGCAAATCATTAAATGAGCACGAAACTGTTTGTCGGAAATCTTTCCTTCAACACTACTGAAAACGACCTCCAGGAGGCGTTTGCCGCCCACGGCACGGTCGTGGAAGCCAACCTCATGATGGACCGGATGAGCGGCCGTTCGCGCGGCTTTGCCTTCGTCACCATGTCCACTCCCGAGGAAGCGCAAAAGGCGATCGCCGCCATGAACGGCGCGACGCTGGGCGAACGCCAGTTGACGGTCAACATCGCCCGTCCAAAAGAAGAGCGTCCCCGCGGTGACCGCGGTCCGCGACGTGACTTCGGTGGCGGCGGCGGCGGCGGACGCCGGGATCGTTATTAATCATCTCCGCAACAAACTTTGGCCGGGGCGGCGCTCTTAAGGGGCGCCGCCCCGTGCCCTTTTCCGGCGCGGATTTTTTATTGGCGTTGGCGGTGCCGGTTTGGATAAGATGCGTTTTCCTTCATGGAAGAACACATACAAATCGAGGGACGCATTTTAACGGTGCTGGCCGGGACGATGTTTCGCGTCGAACTGGACAACAAACACCAGGTCCTCGCGACCATTTCCGGCAAGATGCGCAAACGATTTGTCCGTCTCACCGTGGGCGACCGCGTGAAAATGGAAATGTCGCAGTACGATTTGAACAAGGCACGCATCGTCTGGCGGTTGGGCTGATTGATGGAGAAAAATTCGTTGTGGCCGCGCTTGCGTTTGCCAGCCGCCAGCAAGAACTATTACTGCATGAACGCCGCCATTCTTGTCGCCGCCGGCAGAGGCATCCGCATGGGCGCGGGGGTGGACAAATTGTTTCTCGAAGTGGCCGGACGTCCGGTGGTCGCGCACACCTGGCAGCGGTTCGATGACGCAAAATGCATCGGCGAAATCATCCTCGTCGTCCGCGAAGGGATGGAAACAAACTTCCCGGACCTCGCGGCAAAATTCCATTTTCAAAAACCGTTTCGCGTCGTCGGCGGCGGGAAGGAACGGCAGGATTCAGTCTGGAACGGGCTGGAAGCGTTGTCGGTGACGGCGGAAATTGTGGCCATCCAGGATGCGGCGCGTCCCTGCACCAGCGGGGAGTTGATTGCCGCCACGGTCAAGGCGGCGGATGAAAGCGGCGCCGCGGTGGCGGCGCAACCGGTGACGGACACCATCAAGGAATCCGAGGACGGCCGGTTCATCCAGCGCACGCTCGACCG
>Ga0187851_10003650_pt1 | contig 12828 bp, 11 predicted proteins | sample June2016WEW_6_10_FD_132997 | JGI IMG/M metagenome (GOLD analysis project Ga0187851, IMG submission 132997) | Peatland microbial communities from SPRUCE experiment site at the Marcell Experimental Forest, Minnesota, USA - June2016WEW_6_10 | ecosystem: Environmental > Terrestrial > Soil >...
GCGTTCGTCGCCCGGTTCGGCTGCGGCGCCCATTCGCTCGCGCCGGACGCCAGTTCCACAATCCGGCCACGGACGGTCTGATGCAGGTTTTCCTTGCCCGCGCCGGTGTAGCCGCCCGGTTCGGTGTGGCTGCCCGCGCTCATCATCGTGATGTCCAGCGGAATCAGCCCGTCGCGCAGCGCTGCCGGTTCGCGCGTCGAAAGCACCAGGCCCACATCGGGGAACATCAGCCGAAACGCGCAGATGAGTTGCGCGAAATCGCGGTCGGTCAGATGCGTGAGCGGCTGGAATTCGCCCGCGCACGGACGCAACCGCGGCAGCGAAATCGTCAATTGCGCCTTCCAGCAATTCCGCAGCAGATAATCCGCGTGCGCCGCCACGCTGATGGCCTCGAACCGCCAGTCGGCCAGTCCGTAAAGCGGGCTGATGCCGAGCCGCCGGAATCCCGCCGCGTAGCCGCGCTCCGGTGTTTCGAGCCGCCAGTCAAAATTCCGTTTCGGGCCGGCGGTGTGCATGTCCGCATAGACTTTGCGGTCGTAGGTTTCCTGATACACCACCAGTCCGTCCGCGCCCGCCGCGACCAGCGGCCGATAATCCTCCGTCTCCATCGGTCCGACTTCGAGGGAAATGCCCGGCCAATCACAATGTAGCACGGCGATGCAATCCTTGAGATAATCGTTGGAAACGAACTTCGGATGTTCCCCGGCGACCAGCAGAATGTTGCGGAAACCCTGGCCTCGCAACGCCTCCGCTTCGCGTTTCACCTCGGGCAGCGACAAGGTGACGCGCAGGATCGGATTGTCGCGCGAGAAGCCGCAGTATTTGCAATTGTTGACGCACTCGTTGGAAAGGTAAAGCGGCGCAAACATCCGGATGACCTTGCCAAACCGCTGCTGTGTCGCTGCATGCGATCGCCGGCCCATGTGTTCGAGCAGTTCCCCACCCGCCGGCGAAATCAAACGCGCAAAATCGGCGAGGGACAATTTTGTTTTCACCATGCTCTCGCGCACGGCCGGGACGCCGGCTGACTGCGAACGCTTCACCAGCGATTCCAGCGGCAACGAATTGAATTCAGTGACAAAACTCACGACCCCAACGTAGCCAATCGGCGGGTAAAGTCGAGAAACGAGCAAATTGGACTGCGGCGGCAAGCGAAGCGCGACGCCGCTTTGGAAAAAATCGCCGATTAATTCACCCTGCGAAAACGCTGTCGCCGCTATGCTCCAGTCTGCGTTTCGCTTCGCCTCGGCAGGCTGCCAGCGCAGTCCAAAAGCTGCCGCCACAGCCACGCAAATTTTCTGGCGGCAGCTGATTTCGAGAACCCGCCCTAGTGGTGGGGCGGCTTGGGGTTGTTGGCTTGGATGCGTTCCAATTCCATGGTTTCCAAAACCGCCGACTGACGCTGCGTCTGTTTCTTCAAGTGCTCCAGGAGCCGGCCTTGTTCGACGACCACCCCGTTCAACTGTTCGACCTGATGTTCCAGATGGGCGATGTGCGCCTCGATGCGTTCAAGCCGTTGCAAGTTTTCAGCGTTCATGGTTGTAAAAGTTCGCAGTTTTTCCAAACTAGGCAAACAACTTCAGCCGCCGCCAAACTGTGCGGTGGCCGAAAAAATAAAAGTGAAAAGCCAGGCTCGAAAAAAATCCAATCACCAGCGCAACCCAGCGTCGGTCATGATTCTCGGCGTCGGCTCGTTCGCGCACAGCATCGGGCAGGCGCTGTCGGACGCGGGCGCAGATGTCTCGACCTATCTCACCCGCAATTACGGCCATTTCCCGCCGTCGCTGGTCGGACCGACTTTTTCCCGCAATACCTTTCCCAGCCCCGTTCCGCTCATCAAGAAAAGTGGCGTGGCGGTCGTCATCCCGCAATCCATCGATTGGGCGCTGGCGCCCTGGGCGAAGGATTTGATGCAATCGGGCGCCGGCATTTTCAGTCCCGTGCACGAGGCGATGCGCATCGAGCGCGAGCGCGATTTCGCCCGCAAGCTGTGCAGGGATTTCAAAATTCCCTTTCCGCAGGCCTATGTTGCCTCAAACTTACGGACGGCAGAAAAAATTCTGGCGAAACATCCGCAACCGTTCGTCATTAAAAATCCACTTTGCTCGCCGGCCAGCCCGATCCACACGATCCTCTGCGAGACGGTCGCGGACACGCGGGCGTGGCTGCGGCACGTCAATTACGCCGAGGGCGTTTTTCTGCAGGAATACCTGGGCCGCGCCGAGGTGGGTCACATCGTGCTGGTGAGCGGCGGCGAGATTTATTCGCTCGTCACGAACCAGGAATACAAATATGCCTTCAACGGCAACCAGGGCGTCGTGGCCGGCGCGCCGCTCGGCGGGCTGGTCGAACGCGATCCGGGCGACAAATACGGCCTGGCGCGAAAACTCATTCATCCGCTGCTGCCCTGGCTGCGCGCGGCAAAATTCAACGGACCACTGCAGGTCACCGCCGTGAAACGCAAGGGCCGATGGCATGTCATCGAATACAATGTCCGCATCGGCGTCACCTCCGGCCCGATGATTTTGCGGATGCTGAAAAATCCGGCGGAAGTTGTTTTGCGGACCGCGCAGAACCGGAAGCTGGAACTGCAATTCAACGAAAAACTCAATTTCGGCTGTTCGCTCACGCTGGCCGGTTACGGCTATCCCTTCATCCAGGTGCGCAGCCCGCATCTGCCGCTGGAAGTGGACGGGAAATTCGATTGCGACGTCTGGTGGAATGAAGTGGCCCGCAGCGCGGACAAAAAGCTCGTGTCCACCGGCCATCGCATCGCGGACGTGATTGCGCTGGCGCCCGGGCTCGACGCGGCGATTGCCAGGGCCTACGCGAACATCCGCAAAATCCGGGTGGTCGGCAGCTATTTCCGGACGGACATCGGGCAAAGTTTGTGGCCGCCGGGAACTATTTGAGTCCTGCCGATTTCTTCAGCATGTCCGCCTTCTGTTCGTGTATCGCGGCGCGCTTGGAGTTGTCCGCGGATTTGAAATACGCCGCCAGCTCCTGTTGCAATTCAAATTCAACCGATTCACGCCGGACGGAACGTTGCGACCAGACAAAGCCCAGCGCAATCAAGCCGGCCAGCAAGGCAACGATTCCCACAAGACTTCCCCGCGCCAGACCCGGCGTTCCGCGGATGAGTCCATAGCCGCAAAGTCCGGTGAACAGGATCAATCCGCAGGACAATATCGTCAGAGAATTTCGCAGCAACCACTGCGAACCGGCAGCCAGCCGGCCGATGACGGGAGGGGAAGCCGGCGGCAGGCAGGCGGCGGGCAGGATGGTTTGTAGTTTCACATTCCGCAATACCTCCAGCGTCACCCGCGGATCCGGGCGCACCGTGGGCGGTTCAAGCAAATCCCGTTCGTCGCCGCTGGTCAGGAAGGTGGCGACGCGTTCCTCGGCCACCAGGTTCGTCATGCGGGTGGGGGCCAGAAGATTGTCCACCACGATTCGTGAAATCCGGCAGACGCCGGAAAGAATGACGGCAGCAAAAACCAGCGGCAACAGCACCGCGGCCCATCCCGGAAACCGTGGGCTGGCCCACGACTGCGAGAGCAGCACGGTGGCGAAAACACTGGAGATGACGAAGACGTTGAACACGTCCAGGTAACGGCTGGCCGGGATTCCCTCGCCATAGTTGGCACGCCCATAGGCAATGGTGACGGCCTGCAATCCGCTCCACAACGCCAGTCCCAACAGGAATTCAGCCGGCCGCGCTGCCTGAAATTCCGGCCGAAGATAAAAGACGAGCAACACGGCCAGCGGCAGGACAATGAAGCACGCCATGGCCGGAACATCGAAAAACGGCCAGTTCAGGTTGCGCACCAGGGCGGAAATGAACTCCCGGAACGCATGGGCCTGCAAGGGACGGTCGTGTTCCGATGTAGTACTCAAAGACATGCCGACAACGGCAAAAAAAAGGCACACGACCAGCGTTATCAAATTCCCCTTTCCCAACCGGCGGTGCTTGAGTGCCCGCAACAGAATGAGTCCGCCGACAGCCATGGGCGCCAGCAGGCCGGACGCCATGGTGAACAAACTCATGCCTGCCGCGACCAACCCCAACCACCACCATCGGCCGCCCGTCTTGCCAAACCCCAGCCCCACCAAGGTTGCCAGCGCAAAAACGTTGACGAAATACCACAGGGAATTCAGCCCCCAAATGGCATTTTCCCCGGCATAAGGCAGCGCGAAGAATGGCAGCAGCAAAAAAACGATCAACCCGCCGCTTTTTCGCCCGAAAAAATTCCACAGGCCGAACGCCAGGCCGCAGGCAAAGACCGCATGGATTAACGCGTTGACGGTCATTTCCAACAATGGCTCCCAGCGCCCATTCAGCCAGATGAGACTCAGGTCCAGCAGGCGCGTCACCTGAATCCGGTGCTCACTGTGGACTGAAAAAAAATCCCCCCAGGTCAGGTGACCTTCCACCCACGGCCGGAAAAGTGAATTGGCTTCGTACCACTGATCCCAAAATGGCAACGGCGACCCGTAAAGTTCCACCACCCAAAGTTGCGCCCCCAGTGCCACCAAAAACAAAGCGGCGAGCCAGACGGCAAAATGCTTGAAGGCACCCTGGAGCAAATTCGTTGGTTTGGTCATTACGGAAAACTCAATTGGGCGCGAAACTATATCAATTCTCCATTGACGCAAGTCCACAAACCAGCCGGCATTGCCCCAATCCGGTCGCGGTGCCGGACCAATCATCCAACCGGGCGGGGCCGTCAGCTGATTGATTTCCACTGCGAATTTTTCGTGTTTTTTGGCACGATTCGTGGTTAAACATTCCCGGTAACTTAATGGACTTTGACTCAACCAGTTTTCCACTGCGACCGGCGTGGGTAGAAATTGACCTCGCGCGGCTGCGCCGCAATCTGCAACTCATCCGCCGCGACCTGCCGCAAAACGTGCGGTTGCTGGCCGTCACCAAGGACGAGGCCTACGGCCACGGCGCGCTCGACGTGGCGCGCATCGCCCTCGAAGAAGGCGCGTGGGGGTTTGGCCTCAGTACGCTGGAAGAGGCGGTGGCGCTCCGCGACGAGGGCATCACCGCGCCGCTGCTGTTGCTCGGCGAACGGCAGGAAGCCGAATTGCCGTGGTGCGTGGAACACCATCTGACCGTCTGCGTCAACGAGTCTCATACCGTCCGCAAACTCGCCCGCGCCGCCGCGTCCGCCAACAAACGTGTGCCGGTGCATGTGAAAATTCATACCGGCATGAGCCGCTTCGGCGTGCGCTGGGACGAAGCATTGCCGCTCATCGAACTGATTGGCGCCGAAAAATCGCTCTTGCTCGAAGGCGTGATGACACACTTCGCGCAATCGGACGAAACGGACAAGACGTTTGCCAACCTCCAGTTTTCCCGTTTCAACGAGGTACTCCAGGGTCTGGCCGCGCGGGGCATCTCCGTGAAGCTGCGCCACACCTGCAACAGCGGCGGGTTCCTCGATCTGCCGCATGCGCATTTGGACATGGTCCGCACTGGAATTTTGATGTACGGCGTTTTCCCCTCGTCGGTCTGCCGTCGGATTCCCGGCATCGAGCCGGTCATGTCCGTGAAAGCGCGCATCGCGGCCATCCAAAAATTGAAACCCGGCGAAGTGGTCGGTTACGGCATGCGTTACACCGCGCCGTCGGAGCGGCGGATTGCCGTGCTGCCCATCGGCTACGGCGACGGTTTCCCGCGCGTGCGCAACCAGGGCGGCGCGCTCATCCATGGCAAACGCGCCCCGCTCGTCGGCGGCATCGCGATGGACGCGCTGATGGTGGACATCACCGACATCCCCGAAGCGCAGATGTGGGACGAGGCCGTCATCATGGGCCGCCAGGGCAAGGAGGAAATCACCGTGCATGACCTGGCCCGGCTGAAAAACTCGGTGAGTTACGAGGTGCTTACCAGCTGGCGGTTGCGCCTGCGGAGAAAATCGGTGAACGGCAAATCCGCGCCGGCACAAATCGAAGTCGAACCCGCCGCTGCAAAATGAAACTCCTTTTCTCCGAACAAAACTCCGACTACGAGCACTACCAGTTTCCCTACGCCATCTGGGCCGTGCCGGAGGCGGGCGAAACACCGTCGGACATTTTCAACGCCGGCTTCCTGCCATCATCGCGCAACCTTGACCGCTTTTACCTCTGCCGCCAGGTGCGCGTAAATCTCGCGAATTTCAAGCCGTCGTCCGAAAATCGCCGCATCCTGCGCAAGGGCGCGGGCATTGAAGTGAAGCTCGTGCCGCGGGACAAGTATGATTACACACCGGACCGCCGGGAATTTTTCAAGACCTACGCCGACATCAAATTCGGCAAGGACGTGATGACATTCGAGCGGCTCGACGCGCTGTTTTGTTCGCCCATCATTTCGCATCTGCTCGTGTTCACCGACACGAAGACCGGCGCGGAAACCGGTGTGGCGACCCTTTATCTCGAAGGCAAGACGCTGGCGTTTTACTACTACGCGTTCTACGACCTGAATTATTACGCGCGCAACCTCGGCATGTACATGATGACCTCGGCAGCGGAGTTGTTCGCCGGGCGCGGCTTCAGGCATTTCTACCTCGGCACGTGCTACTCGCAGACGGCGCTGTATAAAACGCAGTTTGCCGGCGCGGAATTTTTCAACGGCTTCCGCTGGTCGGACGACCTCGATGAACTCAAGTTCATCATCAAGCGCGATAAAAAGGAGCTGGACCAGCACCTGCTGGAAACCGAGGAATACCGCGAAGAATTTTACGGCGGAGACCTCGAAAAAATCCGCGCAGCAAGTGAATTTCAGGTCAAGGTGAAGTAAGAGCCTGTCGCCGTTTGAAGGCGGCACCGACCATCCGCGATCTCCCCAAATGCCCGGCTGGACTTTTACTTGGACGACGCAGCAACCGGTCTTGATTTGTGTTTGCCCGTTGCTTTTGATGCCTCCGTTGACTGATGCAGCAGCTTTTCCACTTTTGAGACAAGTTCGTCTGCGTCGAACGGTTTTATGACATAATCGGTGGCCCCGGATTCATACGCGACGAGCCGGCTGATATGGCTGCACAAACCGGTCAGCATAAGAATCGGGATGGCGGCGGTGGCGGGATTTGCCCGCAAAGTTTCGCAAACGGCGAACCCGTCCAATTCGGGCATCATCACATCCATGATGATCAAATCGGGTGACACGGTCTGGGCCTTTTTGAGTGCGTCAATGCCATTGGTGGCCGTGCCAATGGCATAACCTGCATTTTTTAAAGTGAATCGTATCACCTCCAGTTGATCCGGTTCATCCTCCACCACCAATATTTTTTTTCGCATAGGAACAAGGTTAACATGTGCAAACACGTTTGACGCCGAAAACCCCACGGCACGATGCAAATAAACGCCAGCCACGGATTAGCATGAATGATGCCAGCGATGGCCTAAAAGTTGACACCGCGTATATCCCCGTGTGGGCAACCGGCAACCGCCACAAAATCATTGATACAGGCGGGTTTCAGCACCGCAGACGCCACATTTCACCAAACCCAACGGGTTGGAGTCATCCAGCCCAAGGTTGCGAGGAACGAGCTACCTTGGGTCGGTGTCAAAAGCAAATTCATCTACCCTGAAAGGGTTGAATCAATCCCACACGTATCGCTCGTCGAATTCAATTTCGTACCGTTTCATAAATTCCCGGTATTCATCCTGAAATGAAACCTTGCGATGATGCTCCTCCTGTCCGGCGATGTAATGGCGCGCGGTTTCGACCTGTGAAAAACCGACGGAGAAAATGCCGCAGCCATTCTGCCACGCAAAATCGTGCAGGTCGGAGCATTTGGATTCAACCAAAGCGATGAACCGCGTTTGGGTTCCTTGACCATGTCCGCCGCGTTGCCGGTGCGCGACAATGTCGAGAGCATGTGAACATGATCTTCCGTGCCGCCGATGATGAGGGGCTGGCAATCGTGATGAGCGAGAACGCCGCCAAGGCAGCGATGCAATTCCTCGCGGAGCGGTTTGTCGCGCAGAAATGGCCGGCGTTCCTTGGTCGAGAAAATTGTATGCACCAGAATCTTGGCGAGGGACTGTGGCATGGCTTGATGATGCTGAAATCCGGTTCTTGAGACAACCCTTTCAGGGTAGATGAATTTGGCGGGACATTGACCCAGCGTAGCCGCTGCGCGTCAACGCTGGGCTGGATGATTGGAATCCCGTTGGGATTCTGGCGGAAATCACGCGCGCATGAATTTCGGTCATTGCCTGCTTCGATTGGATGCGGCAGCATAATGGCAAGATATTCGCAACGTTTTACCAAAGCGGAACGGGAAAATTATGTCTGAAAAAAATATTTGGGATGTTCTCAACCGTAGTATTTTCTTCTTTAAAGACGTTGTTAAGGGGCGTGAAGCGAAGACTTCGGACAAACTTGATGTCTATGACCCTGAATCGCACCAAATTCTTCTCGAATGCAGAGAACCGGACATTGGAGTGTTGACAAAATTTGCCCGGCTTTGTGGTGGAAGACATGACAAAGGAACGGCATTTAATCTTGTAGCAAGTATTCCCGGCAGCAAAGAACAAGTGCTTCGTATCGCAGGCGGCAATGCAACTTTGTCCTTTGGAAGTCCGGCTGTGAAAATTTCTGATCACTGGGATTCGCTGCTTGGTAAATTGAAAAAGAAAAGTCTTACTCCGGGAACGAAATTCACATTTGTTCCAGAGAAACAAGGCGAGACTTTCATTCTACAAATCAAAGCCGGCGAAATATTTTGCGATGATAAAAAAGTGGCCCGCTTCTCAAAATGGGATTCTGATTTTTTCAAAGAGAACAAATTTAAATACGCTTTTTCTATCAGTCAGGAAGTTCCTGCCAATTCTCAAATCCGCCAAGTTTTACTTGCCGTTGCTTTCGCTCAACATCGAGTAATCGTCTAAATTTCCATCAAGCGTTAACCGTTCGCTTGTTTTTGTTCAGTTGAACTTGCCCGTTACATCGGCTATTTTCAACAACCTATGACTTTGACGGAAAAAATTCTTGCCCGGGCCGCCGGAAAACCGCGGGTGCAGGCCGGCGACAACATCTGGGTGAATGCCGACGTGCTCATGACGCATGACGTCTGCGGGCCGGGCACCATCGGCGTGTTCAAACGTGAGTTCGGCAAGACCGCCAAGGTCTGGGACAAAAACAAAATCGTCATCATCCCCGACCACTACATTTTCACCGCCGACTCGCTCTCGAACCGCAACGTGGACATCCTCCGCGACTTCGTGCGCGAACAGGGCATCCCGTATTTCTACGACGTGATTGATGACCCGAACGGCTCGTGGAAATTCGACGCCGCCAGGGGAAATTTGAAACGCCAGTTTGGTTCGCGTTACGCCGGTGTCTGCCACACGGCGCTGCCGGCCAAGGGCCACACGCGACCGGGCGAAATCCTGTTCGGCACGGATTCGCACACCTGCATGGCCGGCGCGTTCAACCTGTTCGCCACCGGCATCGGCAACACGGACGCGGGCTTCGTCATGGGCACCGGCAAGCTGCTCATCAAGGTCCCCGAGACGATGCACTTCCGGCTCGAAGGCAGTTTGCAGCCCGGCGTGATGGCCAAGGACGTGATTCTCCATTGCATTGGTGAAATCGGTTTCGATGGCGCGACGTATCGAGCGCTGCAATTCGACGGCCCCGGCGCAAGTAATTTGTCCATCGATGACCGCATGACCATCGCCAACATGGCCATCGAAGCGGGCGGCAAGAATGCCATTTTTGAATTTGATTCGCGCACGGCGGAATACGTGGACGCGCGCGTGAAATTGAACGGCACGAAATCCACTTATAAACCCGTCACACCGGATAAAAAACAAAAGTTCGTCTATGAACTGGTCGTGAATCTCGACCGGCTCGAACCGACCGTCGCGTGCCATCCTGATCCGGGCCAGCGCAAGATGGCAAAGGAAATGGGCCACATCAAGCTCGACCGCGCCTATGTCGGCTCCTGCACCGGCGGCAAGACGAGCGACTTCGTGGAGTTCGCCCGCATCCTGCGCGGGAAGCGCGTCAAAATTGACACGTTCGGCGTGCCGGCAACACCGGATATTGTTCATGATTTGCAGTCCACGCGCTGGGGTGGCAAGACCATCTGGGAAATCCTCGTGGACGCGGGCGTGCAGATGACGGAAAACGCCGGGTGCGCCGCCTGCCTGGGTGGGCCGGTGGACACCTTTGGCCGCATCAACAAGGCCGGCATCAAGTGCATCAGCGCCACCAACCGGAATTTCCCCGGCCGCATGGGCAACAAGGAAAGCCAGGTGTTCCTTGCATCGCCAGCGACCGTGGCCGCGAGCGCAATTGCCGGAAAGATCGTGGACCCGCGCGAGTATCTGGAAAATTAACGGCCCGGTGGAATATTTTGCGGTTTCATACGGTTCGCACCAGCAAACATATTGCGAATCGGCGGTGCATTATCACCGTCCAAACCCATCCAGTTCGGAGATAAAAGCATCCGGGCCGCCCTTCAAATAACCGACCTGACGGCCAAGTTCCTTGCCGGCGGAATTCAACAGCACAAAGGTGGGAAAACCGTTCACGCCAAATCGATTTTTTAGCTCCTGATTGGCCTGTTTGAGCGCGGCCTCCTGTTTTTTGTGGCTGGGAAAATCCACCTTTACCAGCACGAGCTTGCTTTTGGCGTAGCCGGCGAATTTGTCCGTGGACAGCACATCTCTGTCGAACTTAATGCACCAGCCGCACCAATCCGAGCCGGTGAAAGCGAGCAGCACCAGTTTGTTTTCCGACCGCGCCTGATTCAATGCCACTGATAAAACGGTGTTATGTGACAATTCTGAAGTCTGTCCCGGAGATGACGCCTGCGCCGCGCTTTCATCAGTCGGCGGCGTCGGCTGTGGCGCCGGCTGATTGATGGCTTGCAGGTGGTATTGGGTGTTGGCTGCCGCCTGCTTTTGTTGCATCTCGCTGGCCTTTGCCGGGTCGTAACCGAAATGCTTTTGCAACGCGGGATCGAGCTTGCTCAGCTTTACATTGGCCATTCCTCTGGCGCAGGTGAAGTAAATGTCCGTGGCCGTGACCGTGGTGACCGTTACGTTGCTGTAAACTTCGCTGCCGGCATTGAGCACCGGCAGCTTTTCACCCGCCTGCGCGACCCAAACCGCGACGCTCAAACCGAATGCAATGAAACTCCCGGCGCGCATGGTTCACGGTTATTTCGCCAGATTTGCGCCGACCAGATAAATCGTAAACGTCGTCCCTTCGCCCAGCTGCGTGTGGACGTGTAATGCGCCTTTCCCCTCCTTGATGAGCCGCTGCACGATGTTGAGACCGAGGCCGGTCCCCTGGCGCGGGCCTTTCGTGGTGAAGTAAGGCTGGAAAATTTTCGGCAGCACCTCCGGCGCGATGCCGGGCCCGGTGTCGCGCACCCACAGCTTCACCAGCGGGGCAGTGTTGTCCATGCTCTCGACGTTCAGCAGCCGGTCATTGGGCCCGTCCTTGAATTTGGTCAAATCGAGCGGCTCGCGCAAAATCTCCCCGCCGACATCGACGCGATGACTCATCGGCGCGCATTGAAAGGCGTTGACGGTGAGGTTCAGCAAAATCTGGATGACATCGGTGCCGTTCATTTTGACGCCCAGGTCTTCGGCCATCGGCTGAACGCCGAATTCGTTGTCGCTCCGGCCCGGATGAACGCGGATGAGTTGTTCGAGGTCCTTGAACAATTGATTCACGCTCACGCGCGGGGCTTCCTCCGATTGGCGGCGGAGAAAACCGAGGTAGCGCCGGGATATTTCCACACAATTCGACACCTGCCGCGCGATGATGCGCAGCCGGTCCTTGATGAACTCCAGGTCCTCCATTTCCAGCCGTGAATTGCGATTGAGGCGCTGGTTGAGCACCTGCACGAAACCGGAAATGACCGTCAGCGGGCCGTTGATGTCGTGGATGATGCTGGCGTAAATATCGCCGCGCGTTTTGGCGATTTGCTCCTCCACCTTCTGGTTTTGCAGTTCGGAAAGCAATTCCTGCACTTTTTCGGCGCTGCTGTGAATTTCACTTTCGAGCGTGCGCCGCTGCATCGCCTGGCTGACAGCGGAGCGGATGGTGGCCAGGTCGAATGGCTTGTTGATGTAATCACACGCGCGCAGCCGCAACGCCTGTCGAATCGTATCCGTCGTCTCAAACGCCGTCATCATGATCACCTCGATGTCCGGGTTCACATATTTGAGGCGTTCCAAAACTTCGATGCCCGACATGCCAGCCATGCGAATGTCCAGCACCGCCACATCAACGGGATGCTTCTGCGCCAGGTCAATCGCCGTGGGCCCGTCCTCGGCCATCAGCATGTCATATTCGTCCTTGAATATGACCCGCAGTGACTGCCTTGGACCATCCTCATCATCCACCACCAGCAACGTGCCACGCCGTTTGCGAAACGTCGTGCTGTCGCCCTCGACCGGATTGCTCTTGGCAATCAATGGTTCAGTGGTCAAAGCCATGTCTGGAAATCAACCTTTCTATTCAACTCAAGCAAAGACGTTGAATGGCGCTATTTTACTCCAAATTTTTTCTCTCTCAAGGACAAATCAATCGGATTCGCAGCAATTCCAATGCCTGCCACGCCACGACCTCCTTGAATGTTCCGCGCTCAAAAGCATTCAATTTGCGCGCCACCACCGTGCCAAACTCTCCCGCCAGCCCGATGAAAACCGTCCCGACGGGTTTTTCCCTGGTTCCTCCACCCGGCCCGGCGATGCCCGTGACCGCAATGGCAAAATCCGCGCCGGTCTGTCGGCGCGCGCCTTCGGCCATTTCGCGCGCCACCGCTTCACTCACCGCGCCGTGGGCCGCCAGCGTTTTGGCGCGGACACCGA
>Ga0187851_10003651_pt1 | contig 12827 bp, 12 predicted proteins | sample June2016WEW_6_10_FD_132997 | JGI IMG/M metagenome (GOLD analysis project Ga0187851, IMG submission 132997) | Peatland microbial communities from SPRUCE experiment site at the Marcell Experimental Forest, Minnesota, USA - June2016WEW_6_10 | ecosystem: Environmental > Terrestrial > Soil >...
GGGTGACGCGAAGGCCCAGACTGGCTCCGGCAACATCGATCTGAAAGGCGTGCAGGGGGCGCTCATGGCGCAGACCGGCTCGGGCAGCATCAAGGCAGAGGGAAAGCCCACTTCTGCCTGGAAGCTGCAGGCGGGATCGGGCGACATTGAGCTGGCGACCGGCAGTGCACCCGTGAATCTCGATGCGTCCACGGGATCCGGCGAGATCAAGACGAATCGCTCTGAGGGGATGGAAAGCTCCTCCGATCACCACCACGTTCGCGCACAACTGAACGGTGGCGGACCTGAATTAAAGGCCGAGACGGGCTCAGGCGATATTCGTATCGATTGAGCGATTCATTGTCATGCGGCCGCTCAAACTGGCGGCGCACCGGCACTTTTGATCCAGCCCTAGGCTCGCGCCTGGGGCTGCCGTTTTGTGGCCGCTTACGCAGGCTGGCGCGAAATAGCCCGCTCCCAGTGCACCGCAGATGAGAGCCCCGGGGCTGTGGCGAGCGCGAGTTTCGGCTTTACAGTTGCCCGCCTTTCAGAATCCGGAGTAGTCTGAGTGCTCCCCTGATTTCTCTCGGCGTTAGCGCTGCTGCACATTCGATTCGAATCTTCCGAAATTCCGCTTTTCACGGGCCCTGAGATCGGGCCCATCACGGCGGGAATCGCCGAAATCGATCGTCGTGTGCCGCGGGGCTGTGCACCCAGGCAAGGAACAACTTAGAAAGCGAGAGGCCCAATGAAAATTGCAGGTTGTCTGATCCCCGCGATTGCCGGCATGCTGGCAATCGCCGCTTCCACCTCAGCCCAAAGCGTCCCGGCCACCGCCAGCATCGGTGGGGGTCACACGATCATCCCCAAATCAAGTCAGTTCACCGCCGCGGATAGTGGGACCCGCTCGCACACCAACGTGCGCATCTTCGTGCCCGACGGGCTCAGCTCCTACCCCAGCGAACTGCCGCCGGTCGCCGGGTACGGGTTTGAGACACCGGCCTCGCTCGCCTGCATCTACGGTTTGGTCCCGCCTGTCCAGGGCTGCAACCCGAATGCGACCACGACCAACCCTGCGGGCGGAAGCAGAGCGATAGCGATCGTCGATGCCTATGACGACCCAACCGCAGCCTCCGATCTGGCCATTTACTCCACGCAGTTTGGCCTGCCGCCAGCCAATTTGAAGGTCGTCTACGCCAGCGGATCAGAACCCGCGCAAGATCCCACCGGCGGTTGGGAGTTGGAGGAATCGCTAGATATCGAAATGGCTCACGCCATGGCGCCGGGCGCGACCATTTACCTCGTCGAAGCCAATTCCGATTACGACACTGACCTCTACCCTGCAGTGGTCGTGGGCGCCAGCCTTGTCTCTTGCGGGAAGCCTGCCTGCGCTCACGGAGGGCGTGGCCGAGGCGAGGTTTCGATGAGCTGGGCGGGTGGCGAATACAGCACGGAAAGCTCCTCCGATGGTTTCTTCCAGTACCCTGGCGTGGTTTTTGTCTCAGGCGCCGGAGACGATCCCGGAACCTACTATCCCTGCGCTTCTCCGAATGTGGTCTGCGTCGGCGGAACTGTGGCTGCCCGCAGCATCCTGACCGGGAATTTCCTTTACGAAGTTGCCTGGATGGATGCCGGCGGCGGATTCAGCTACTACGAAAACCGCCCTCCCTATCAAGACTCGATTCGCAACGTCGTGGGGGCGACCCGCGGGACGCCCGATGTCTCCTTTGACGCCGGCGGCGTAAACTCCGGAGTCTGGATTTATGACAGCAACGATTACGAAGGTGGGCCGGGCGGATGGTTCATCGCCTATGGGACCAGTGTCGGCACGCCCGCCATCGCAGCCATTATCAACGGCGCCGGCCGCTTTCACGAGTCGTCCGCAGAGGAACTTCGGGTGATTTATTCCTCCGGCCGCGGCTTCACTGACCTCGAGAGGGGATACTGCGGTCCTTACGACAGCTTCGCGGCATCGCCAGGCTGGGATTTCTGCACCGGAGTCGGCAGTCCCTGGGGCTACGAAGGCAAGTAGCTGCGGATTTTCAGGGGCTATTACGTCTGCCTGCCCAGGCATTGTGCGGCACCGCGTCTCGAGACTCGGTCCGCACAATTCCGCTCCAGACACAAAGCAACGACGTTCTACTCTGGCAGCTTAACCAGTCTGGCTTCGAGCAGAGCTTCGATCACTTTGAGCGCTTCCAGGGCCGATTCCGAGACCGGCTCGTCGACCTGGACCACGGCGAGAGCCTTGACAGGTTTTGCTCCAGCGCGTTCGCGGCCTAATGCGAAGTTGGCGATGTTGACGCCCTGCTGGCCGAGAATGGTGCCGATGCGGCCGATAACGCCGGGGACATCGAAGTTGCGGCAGACCACGAGGGCGCCCTCGAGCGGCGCTTCGACGTCGATGCCGTCGAAGGCAAGCAGGCGCGGTTCCTCGCCGTGAATGACGGTCGCACTGGCGCGGCTTTCGCCCGCAGCGGTGTGAAGCACGATGGTCAGCACCGTGGCCGCCCCGCCGCGATGGCTCTCTTCTTTTTCCTCGTGTACGCGGATGCCGCGCTCCGCGGCGACGGCGGCCGCATTGATGCGGTTCACATTTTCAGAGCCTTGCAGCAACCCCGCGATCGCAGCGTTGCGAATCAGCTCGGTTTTGGCTTCGGCCAGCGCGCCACCGTAAACCAGCGCGATCGATTCGATGCCTCCCTTGCCAGCCTGCGCGAGGAACGATCCCAAACGTCCAGCGAGATCGATGTACGGCGCGAGCTTGACATATTCCTCGTGGCTGAGTGAAGGCAGGTTGACGGCGTTCTGCACCACACCGAGCTTGAGATACTCGCGCACTTGCTGAGCGATCTGAACGCCGACGGCTTCCTGCGCTTCGCCAGTTGACCCTGCGATGTGAGGCGTGAGGATGACGTTTTCGAGTTCGAAGTAAGGCGACTCTTTGGGGGGTTCGACTGCGAAGACATCGAGTGCCGCTCCGGCCACCTGACCGTTTTTGAGCGCTGCAACGAGATCCGCATCGACGACCAGTTCGCCGCGCGCGCAGTTGATGATGCGCACGCCTTTTTTCATCGTGGCCAGGGTCTTGGCATTGATGATGCCTTGCGTCTGCGGCGTGAGGCCGACGTGGAGCGTAAGATAATCCGCCTTCGCGAAGAGTTCCTCAACCGAAACCAGAAGAATACCGTTCTCGCGGGCTACTGCCGCAGAGACAAAGGGATCGGACCCGATGATTTCCATGCCGAAGCCGCGGGCGCGGCGGGCCACCTCGAGGCCAACGCGACCCAGACCGAGAACGCCCAGGGTTTTGCCGCGCAGTTCCCCGCCCTGCAGGTTCTTCTTCTCCCACTTGCCGGCGTGCATGGTGGCGTTGGCGGAGGGTAGCTTGCGCGCGAGCGCGATCATGAGGCCGACGGTAAGCTCGGCGACGGCGACGGCGTTGGCTCCGGGCGTGTTCATCACCACGACGCCGCGGCGCGTCGCGGCCTCGGTGTCGATGTTGTCGACGCCCACGCCTGCACGGCCAATGACACGGAGTTTGGGCGCGTGCTGCATCAGCGCGTCGTCGACCTGCACGGCGCTGCGCACCACCAGCGCATCGGCGTCGGCAAGCGCCGCCGGCAGGCCGTCAGGCAACTGGTCATGCGTCGTCACTTCCCATCCCGGTTCGGCTGCAAAGACGGCCAGCGTGGCCGGGGACACCTTCTCCGCCAAAACGATCTTCATGGCTGCTCCCTTATCCGCCGCGGCGGACACTTTCTCGTAGTCACTGAAGCGAATGCCCTGCTGCTCGCAGAGCAGGTCGAACATACGCATCACTGCCGCATGCGGCTTGCCCTCGCCGCGCTCGTACTTGGTGAGCGAGTTGGGATGCACGCCCAGCCGCTCGGCCATCTCGTATTGAAAGAGATCGAGCTGCTTGCGGGCGATGAGCAGCTTTTCGGCGAAGGAAAGTTCAGGCATTCAAAGCTCCGATGAGCAAGTGAAGAAAATGAATGGGGTGAAATAAGCGAGCAAGTGAAGAAAGTGAATGGAGTGAAATAAGTGAAGGAGTGAAAGGGGTGAAGAAGGCTCGCGAATTCGCCGGTTCACTCACTTCATTCAGTTCACTTATTCACTCTGCTCTTTTCACTTCATTCACTCATTTCACTCTCTTCACTCTTTCACTGCCTCCGCATACACTTCCTGCGCCGCGGCCACCGCCTGGCCCCAGTTGACCGGCCACTCCAGTGTGTCTTTAGCAATTTGCTCCATGGCGCCAAGCAGGGCCACGGTATCGAGGTAATCGAAGTAGCCGAGGTGCGCCACGCGGAAGAGCTTGCCCTGCATCTCGCCCTGGCCGTTGGCCACGATCAGCGCGAACTTCGATTTGAGGGCCTTCACGATCACCCCCGAGTCCATACCTTCGGGGACGGTGACAGCGGTGGCGGCTGCAGCCGGCGCAGTGGGCGAGAAGAGCTTGAAACCCAGCGCGACAAGGCCGGCGCGCGTGGCTGCGGCATTTACCTGCGCGTTGTCGATAAGCGCGTCGCGGCCTTTCTCGAGATCGCCACCCGCCTGACCGGCAATGTAATCGAGCGCAGCGCCGAGGCCGGCGACCAGCGCCACGGCCGGCGTGTAGGCGCTCTCGCCTTTGACGGCGTTCCTGCGCTCCTTGCGCAGGTCGAAGTAGAAGCGGGGATTTTTCGAGGTTTCCATCGTCACCCAGGCGCGCTCGCTGACGCTGAGATAGGCCAGGCCGGGCGGAATCATGACGGCCTTCTGCGAGCCGCCAATGAGAATATCGATGCCCCAGCCATCGACGTCGAATTGCGTGGTGCCAAGGCCGGTGATGCCGTCGACCACGAGCAGCGTACCGGGTGCGACCTCATCGCGCAGCTTGGCGATGGCATGCACATCGTGCCGCACGGCGGTTGAGGTTTCCGTGGCCTGCATGTAGACCACTTTGTGCTCGGGCTTGAGCGCGGCTTTGACCTGCGCCAGATCGAAGGTCTGGCCGTAGGGGGCGCTGAACACCTCGGGCACGCAGTTGTAGGCCTTGGCGAGGCCCGTCCAGCGCTCGCCGAATTTTCCGGCCGTGAGCACCAGCACCTTGTCGCCGGGCGAGGTGAGATTCGAGACCGAGGCCTCCATTGCACCGGTTCCGGAGGAGGCGAGGAGGATGACGTCGTTCTTCGTCCCAACAAAAACCTTGAGCTGCGCAAGCACTTTCTGGAACAGGGCGCGAAACTCGGGTGTGCGGTGGTGGATGTCGGCCGCAGCCATGGCGAACTGGGCCGCGGGAAGCAGCGGCGTGGGGCCTGGAGTATAAAGGCGCGTCTTGCGAATCATGCTTCTCCTTGTTTTGGAGCAATTTCGTGGAGAGATGAACTTAACTGCAACTCACATAATACACAAATGTGTGGATTTTGTGGATTTTTTATTTGGGGTATGTTGAAAAAGAGTCGGCGGGCCCATTTCGGGAAGGCAGGTTCTCTCGGATCGCCTGGAGAGACACGCGCTGGCTACCTTTGCTGGGACCCCGGCTCGATGGATACCGGGGCGATCGACTGGATTAGGGGGTGAAATGCGCCCGTCACCAAACGGATAGAATTTAGCTGGGCTCCCCGCGACATTTCGCCGCGAAATTGCCACACAACGAGGAGAGAAATGATCGACCCAGGACCATTGGCTGCGCAGATTACGAAATTGACGGTGGAGTCCATGAAGGCCCACAACGCCGAACGCACCGGCACGCTGCGGCTCATCAAGACTGCGCTGATGAACAAGGCCGTGGAAAGGAACGCCTCTCTGACCCCCGCTGAAGAGCAGCAGACTTTGACTTCGATGATCAAGCAGCGGCGCGACTCGATCGAGCAGTTCACCAAGGGCAACCGGCCCGATCTGGCTGTCAAAGAAGAGGCCGAGATTGTGATCATTGAGGAGTTCCTGCCCAAGGAGCTCGACGAAGCCGGCCTGGCTGCGCTGGTTTCAGAGACGCTTGCCGAGCTCGAGGCCAGCCTGGGCCACAAGCCGGCTCAGAAAGACATGGGCCCGTCGATGAAGGCGGTGCAGGCCAGGCTGCAGGCCGCGGGCGTGCGCGCCGATGGGCGGCTGGTCAGCGATCTGGTGAAGAAGCGGCTAGTAGGGTAGGAGACGCCTCGCAACCTTATCGAGAAACGATTGCATGCAACGCCGGCTTAGGAGCGGGCGAAGCCGATCAACAAATCAATCTCGTTCTTATCCGCGGCTCGCAATGCCTCTATATATTTCTGCCGGAATCCTCCGGATTGCGTGAGTTCCGCACCGCCCCATGTAAAGGCAGGCCTTCCCTGCCTCCTTGCCAAAACATCGGCCATCAGGCGCGCATGGCGTCCGTTGCCGTAGGAGAAAGGGTGAATGAACACGATCCGATGATGAAACCGTACTGCAATTTCATCTGGCGCGTACGTTTCGTGCTCCAGCCAAAAACGCACATCGCCCAGTAATGCAGCTAGCGAATTCTGAATCTGATAAAAGGGAATGCCTATATTCTTCTCGGTAATCCGGTACTGACCCGCCCACTTCCAGGTCTGATCGAACATGCGCTTGTGAAGTTCGCGTACATAGGGCTCTGTGAGAGGATCCCTTCGGCCGATGCTCTTTTCTTCGAGCGCCCAGCCATACGCTTCCAGAATGTTCTGCCGCTCCCATTCGTTCAGTTCCTCTCTTGTGGCAAGGCTTGGGATTAAGTCCGCCTGCTCTTCTGGGGAGAGTGGAGTCTTGCCGTCTTCTTCATCGAGGAGTCTCATCGACCACCGCGCTTGCTTGCGAGACGGCGGGCCTCCGCTTCCACCGCTTCCTCGATCCTACCCGCCGCCTGATTCTCGAGTGCCATGGAGTGCTCGACGCCCAAGACGCGCGCGCGCGCTTGGCGGCGGGCTCGCTTCTCGCTTAGTTCGCGCATCGTCCCAGTCTTCGGAACCAAGGCGTAAACCAAATTGCAATCCATTGCGTCCGCCAACTTGCGCAGACTCTTTAGAGTGATGCGGTCGTTAACCTCGGCCTTCTCAAGCTGCAAAGGAAGCTGACGGCTGCTGCCAAGAATCCGCCCCAATTCCCCGGATGAAATGCCGATTGCCTCGCGGATCGCGCGTATCCAGCCCTTTTGCGGGCGAGGCACGGACTGCGCGGGCCTGAACGCCTCCAGATTGCGATCTAGTTGGTTGAGTCGAAGATTCCTGAATTCGCTGCGCATCACGAGTTCCTTTCGTTCATGACTATCTAAATATAGTCAAAACGATCATGTTTGACAATCTATAAATAGCTCTTTATACGTAATTGACAATTTATAGAATGTCAAACCTCCATGCCGACGAAACGCCTTCGGCGAGCCGGTAAAGAAGCACTTGGCTGGCTAGGTCATTCATTGACCCTCGACCGTCCAGTGCTCAACTCCCACGCAAATATTCCGTCTAACTCATCCCTCAACCCCGAAACTAAAGTGACCCGATTGGGTCATAGGTATAAGCCCTTCCCCCAGGGCCGCCGGGTCCGTTTGTACAGAGTCGCGCCGGAGGTGTCGAAACCGCCGCGCCGGAACGGGCCCCAGGAAGAAAGCGAGGGATCATGGTATCCCGACTGATTTCTCCCTCCCAGCGCGTTGCGCAGTTTTCGCTGGCGCCAATCGACGCGCCAAGGATTTCGTCTTTGCACACATTTCCAATTGAGCGTGAGCCGCGCCGAGCCTCGATCGCGCTCGGGATTCTGACGCTGGCCGCGCTGACATTTGCAACTGCAGCGAGCCAAGCGCAGCAGCCCTATCCGCAGCAATATGGCAGCGGCAATCCTTATGCGGGGCAATCCACGCAGCCTTCCCAGCAATACGGCTATCCACAACAGCAGCCGCAGTATGGCCAGTCAGCTCAACCATACGGCTATCCGCAACAGCAGTATCCAGCGCAGCAGCCGCAGTACGGCGCGGCGCAACCGTATGCCAACCAGAAGCAGTATGCGAATCAGCAACCTTATGCCGACCAGGGCTACCCCTCGGAGCAGGATCTTGCGCCTCCGCCGGCCGCACCGGCTCAAGCGCTGAACGCGGCGCAGCTTGAGCAGATGCTGGCGCCAATCGCGCTGTATCCCGATGCGCTGCTGGCGCAGATCCTGGCCGCGTCGACGTATCCCGCGCAGGTAACGGCCGCCGATCAGTGGCTTCAGCAGATGCGCGCCCAGGGATACGGCTCGCCCGATCAGATTGCCGCGGGAGCGAGCGCGCAGACCACGTGGGACCCGAGCGTGAAAGCCCTGACCGCGTTCCCCGATGTGTTGGACATGCTCAGCCACAACCTGGAGTGGACGACCGCGCTGGGCAATGCCTACTACAACCAGCCGCAGGACGTGATGCAGACGGTTCAGGTGCTTCGCCAGCGCGCCCAGCAGGCCGGCAACCTGCAGACGACGCCGCAGGAAGACGTAAACAACGACCAGGGCTACATCAACATTGCGCCGCCCAATCCCGAACAGGTTTACGTTCCCACTTACAATCCGTGGGGCGTGTATGGGCAGCAGATTGCTCCTTATCCCGGCTTTTCGCTGTTTGGCGCGCTGGGTGATTTCTTCGGCGGCCTTCCCATTCAGTACGGGCTCAGTTTTGCTTTGGGAGCCTTCGAGCACACGCCGTTCGGCTTGCTGGCCTGGGGACTGGACTGGCTGGCGCACGCCATTTTGTTCGATCACGGCGACTGGAATTCGCATTCAACCTCTCTCGCCGATTGGGGCTTGCCGCACGGTGGTCCACGCGCCTTTCCCGGCTGGGATAGAGGGCCGGTCACAGCGCGCCGCAATTTCGACAACGGCGGCGGAAGATATGGCTACAATCAACGCGGCGGCCAGAGCGGTTTTGAGGGCAGATCCGGAAACTTTGGCCGGCAGGATAGCAGCAATCCGTACAATTCGCGCGGCAACGAATGGGGCCGCGGCGGCGATGAGTCGAATCGTGGCAACCAGAACTACGGGTACAATCGCGGATCGGGTGAGTTGAATCGCGGCTCGGGCGAGTTGAATCGAGGGTCCGAGAACACCAATCGCGGGAACCAGCCGTCGTACAACGGCTACACGCATCCTGAAAGCCCTGCCTATGCGCATCAAACGGCACCGGGCCAACAGGCGTATTACCGGGCGCCCCAGCCGGCCAACGCGTATCGCCCGCAGCAGGCGTATGCGAATCCGGGCTACGGCTACCATCCACAGACGTATCCTAACCGGCCGCCAAGTTACGCGAGCCGTCCGCAGACGCCGGCATTCAGCGGTTCGGGCTATGGATCGGGCTACGCGAATCGCGGCACGCAGGCCTATGGACAGACCTATGGTTCGCGAGCGGGCTATGGGTCGACCAACCCCTATTCGACGTACCGTGCTCCGCAGAGTGACTCGCGTGGGTATTCGAGCCGCGCGTATCCGTCGTACGGGAACTACGCCCGCAACGAATCCGGAGGCTTCCGCGGCTTTGGCGGTGAGAAGGCGCCGAAATACAGCGCTCCCAAATACTCCTACAAGGCTCCGAAGAGTTTTGGGCGCCAGAGCTTCGGCCACGAAAAGGCTCCGAAGGCGCCCAAGATGGGCCATTCGGGCGGAGGGGGCGGGCACAGCGGAGGCGGGCATAAGCACTTTCTGTGAGCGGCCGGCCACGGCTCACCCCGCACCATCCTGATCAACATTCCTTAAGTGTGATTGCGCAAGGCAAAATTCTTGACGCGTGCTCGGGCCGCTGAGAAGATTGCTGCAATGCAATGAACATCCGGGTGCAACTTCGCTTTCGCGCCACCATGTCGGCACTGACCGGTGTCGTGCTTTTGGTCGAGTCGGTGTATGCGGAGTTTTTTCGCTCAGGTTTCGACGCCTGGAGCACAATGGTGAATTTCTTTATCGCACTGTTCGGCGTCGCTTTCTTCTTCCAGTGCTGGCGGCTCGTCATGCAGCTTCGGGATGCCCGCTCAGAGCTACTGATCAAGCGTTTCGAGGAAGCCAGCTCAAAGTAGCCTGGTGGGGCGGGTTAGACGTTCCGCTGAAACAGACGCTAACCTCGAGCTATGGACGCGGTTATTTTGAGCGCATCCTGGGGCGGGCTTCGTGCAGCTCGTGGTGCAGCTCATCCACTTTCTCCTTGGCTCGTGCCAGCGCCCGGCGTCCCGCCGCCGTAATCCGGTACATGCGCCTGCGGCCACCCTCGTGATCGGGAGATGACTGGAGCAGCCGCGCGCGTTCCAGCCCGTGGAGCAACGGATAGAGCGTTCCCGGCCCGATGCGATAGCCGTGATGCGCGAGCTCTCTCATCATCGCAAAGCCGAAGATGGGCTCATGCGAAGCGTGGACGAGTACGTGGATACGGATGAGCCCGTAGAAAAGCTGGCGGCGAGGTTCGTTCACAGCAATCACTATAGCGCCGAACCTGGTTTGATTGGATATCGAAGTTCGATATATGCTATCGCCACGGATGGCGCCCTTTTCGCGGCCCCTGGCCATCTTCTTTTCACGGACTGTTCATGAAGGCTCTGTTTCATTGCATACGCCTGGCTGCATGCCTTTTCTGCGTGCTTAGCTTAGCGCGGCTTTGCGCGCAGGGGCCGCCGTACCAGACCGACGATCCGGTGCCCGTGGACCTGCATCATTACGAGTTCTACATTTTCGGCGGGGTCGACGGCACGACTGCAGAAATCGACTCGACGGGACCGGCATTCGAGTTTAACTGGGGCGCCCTGCCGCGCGTGCAATTGCATGCCATCCTTCCCTGGGGAGTGGTTGCCCCGTCGAACAATCCGGTTTATCTCCCCGGCGGAACGGGGGCGACGGTCTTCGGGCTGACCGACATGGAGTTGGGCGCGAAGGTCGCCTGGATCAAAGAGACGCCGCATTTTCCGCAGATTGGCAGCTTCACCATGTTCGAATTGCCTACGGGCAATTCGAGCAACGGACTCGGCGTGGGCAAGGTCTGGTACAAGCTGCCTATCTGGCTGCAAAAGAATTCGGGCAAGTGGCTCTTTGACGGCGGCGGCGGGTACCAGGTGGTTCCGCAGAAGGGGTATCGCAATTTTCCCTACACCGGCTGGCTGGTCAAGCGCGAACTGAGCGAACAATGGGAGCTTGGTGCGGAGTTATTCGCCCACGGCGGCGAAGGATTTGCGGCAGCGCAAACTCAGGCCTCGGCGATGATCGACGTCGGCGGCTATTACCACTTCAAGCACAATACCAACGAGCAGTTCCTGTTCTGCTATGGCCACTCGATCGCCGGTCAAACCGAGAACTACGCGTATGTGGGCATGTACTGGACATGGGGCAAAGACGCAAAGAGCGGTTCGCCCGACGACAAGAAAAACCCGGCAGCCGGCTTGTTGTTTCCTGCGCAGCCGGGCCGGAACGGGCAGTGAGGTTAGCATCGAGATTCGGGTCACTCCACAATTTCAAAATGAAGTCCGGGTCACCCACAAAGAAAGGAAGGTCCACCGTGGAAATCACCGCGCACAGTTTCTGGACGCTCATTCACGGCATGGGTTTTGGAGCGCTGTATCTGATGGCGTGCTCGGGCGCGCTGGTCGAGCTTTACCGAAGATACTCACCGGCCGCGAGAGCGGCCGAAGTCGAAGATGACCGGTTCCTGGGATATTATCTGTTCGCGATGGCCGTTCTGGCGTGGCTCACTGTGCTTACGGGCGCGTACATCATTTACCCCTGGTATCGTGCCGCGCCGCCGGCGGGAGCGATGGATCTGACGGCGTTTCCGCAGCGCCTGCTGTTATCGGATCCGGCAACCAGCGCGTGGCACTCCATCGGAATGGAATGGAAGGAGCATGTGGCCTGGATTGTGCCGATCTCGACTACCATGGCGGCGGTGGTTTTCGCGCGGCATGGCCGGAATTTGAGAGTGCAACCGGAACTTCGCGGTGCGGTCTTCGGTCTTGTCTGGATCTCACTCCTATGCGCGTGCATCGCGGGCCTCTTTGGAGCGATGATCAATAAACATGCGCCGGTCGAAGGCGGCACGACCATTCATCTCACGCACGGAGGGCAGAAATGATGGCAACGAGTCCTTCAAAAACAACCAATGTCCAGGACTTTCCCAACGGCGCCGGAGCAGCCGCGGTGCTGGCCGCCGGCGTAGGGTCGTTTCTGGTTGCGCTGTTCGCGCTCATCGCGGACAAATCCACAGCGATCAAGAGCGCGATGATCTTTTACAAACCCACCGGGCCGCTCTCGGGCGTGACCACATGTGCCATCGCAGCGTGGCTGCTGGTGTGGTTGGTTCTTGACCGCCGCTGGAGCGGCCGGACGGTTGCGATGGGCCGCGTGCGAGCGGCGGCTCTCGCTCTGCTGATTCTCGCGGTGCTACTGACGTTCCCGCCGATTGCAGATTTGTTTTAAGACAAAAAGACGCCGGAACCGCTTCGTCGACGGCCCCGGCGTATGAGTGTTCAGCACATTCGCTGAATCAAAAGGCAAAGGTTGAGAAATCGCTGAAGTTCCAACCATCGATATGGCGGGCCACCAGCACCAGATTTCCATTCGTGGAATTCTTGAGCAACACACCCACCACGCGAACGCTGGCGCCGTCGCTCAGGTCACTGAACGCGCCGAAGCCGAAGCGGAAGTCGCAGTGCGAACCCGCGAAGACTGTGACGTTGGTCGGGACCACAGTGCCGGCAAAACCGGTGATCGTCATGGTAAAGCTGCCCTGGCCCTGGTCTTGACTGCCGGCCACGACGGTGCCGTTATAGCCCCTGTCCTGTAAATGGATGCGATTGACGGTAATCGCCGAGCCGCTCGAGGGTGTGGCTTCGGCATCGGTTCCGCCTACAGCAATCTCCTGGCCGGGGGTCAACGCCGAGGCGTTA
>Ga0187851_10003652_pt1 | contig 12826 bp, 13 predicted proteins | sample June2016WEW_6_10_FD_132997 | JGI IMG/M metagenome (GOLD analysis project Ga0187851, IMG submission 132997) | Peatland microbial communities from SPRUCE experiment site at the Marcell Experimental Forest, Minnesota, USA - June2016WEW_6_10 | ecosystem: Environmental > Terrestrial > Soil >...
CGAGATGCTCGGCACCAGCCCGAGCTATTTCGAAGTGCTGGGCGCTAAAGCGGCTCTCGGGCGGGTGTACGGACAGGCCGAGTGGTTGCCGGGCTTCCTGGATGGCGTGGTCATCAGCGACGGACTTTGGAAGCGGCAATTCGGCGGCGATCCCCACGTCGTCGGCCGAAGAATTCGCGTGGACGAAGACGGCTACACCATCATCGGCGTGATGCCTCCGCAATTCCGTCATCCTGGCAGAACTTTGAACGGAGACGTGGAGCTTTGGGCGGCAAGCGGCGTCATTGCTTCTCCGTTCCCGGCGCCGCCGATTCGCGGCTTGCGGGTACTGCCCGGAGCGATAGGCCGTCTGAAGGCGGGTTTAACGCTGGAACAGGCACAGCAACGGCTGAACGCATTCGCGGCGCAGTTGCAAACGACGTATCCCAAAGACTACCCAGGTCAGTTGCATTGGACGCTCCGGGCTGAGCCGGCGCAGAGCAGCCTGACGGGGAATGTGCGCCCTATGCTCCTGGTCCTGCTCGCGGCGGTGAGTTTCATTCTGCTCATCGTGTGCGTGAATGTAGCAAGCCTGATGATCGCGCGGTCTTCGGCTCGCACGCGCGAATTCGCGATTCGACAGGCATTGGGGGCTTCGCGCAGCAGGCTGATTCGGCAGGTGCTGACGGAGAGCGTGCTCATATCACTTGTCGGCGGCGCCGCCGCTGTTGTTGTGCTCTGGCTGACGCGGGCATCTCTTCTGGCGTTGATGCCTGCGGACGTGCCACGTCTGGTTGAGGTGCATAGCGATTGGAGAATGATTGTCCTCGCACTGTTTCTGTCCATCTGCACCGGCGTACTGTTCGGTCTGACGCCGGCTCTGCACGCATCGGCGAACGATCCCAATCGCGATTTGAAGGAAGGCGGCCGAACCGGCGGGGTTCAGAGCGTGCGCCAGAACCGCTCTCGCTCCGCCCTGGTGGTTATCGAAGTGGCGTTGTCGGTGGTCTTGCTGATTGGCGCCGGATTGTTAACGCGCAGTTTCTCAGCGATGTTGAGGCAGGAGCCGGGTTTCGAACCCACGGGCCTCACTGCAGGTCAAATCTGGATTCCGGTTCCGAACAACCCAAAGATGAACCGGTATCTGACTTCGCCGCAGCGGGCTGTTCTGGCGCGGGAGTTGATTCGTCAATTGGCGATGCTTCCGGACGTGCGGAAGGTGGCTCTCGGCTCGTCGAGCAATGTGCCGTTTCTCAGCAACGTCCTTAATCCGGTTCCCTTCTCATTTGCCGACGATTCTGCGACGCATGAAAGCGATCATACGGCGGACTTCGGCTCGGTGAGCCCGGAGTATTTCGACGTGCTCCGGACTCCGCTGAAGCAGGGCCGCATCTTTGCCGATCACGATTCCGAAAAGACCCGCAGGGTCGTCGTGGTCAACGAGGCGTTCGTAGCGAAGTTCTCGCAGGGGAAGGAGCCGGTTGGCAGGCGTTTGCGGTATGGCGCGGGAACGGAATCCGACATCATCGGCGTGGTCGGAGACATCCGTGGTGAAGGGCTGGATGTGCCGCCGCCGCCGCGTGTCTACGGTTCCGTTTTTCAGAGTTCCAGCGTGGCGTTGGCCGTATTTCTGCGTACGCGCTCCGATGTCGGGTTCACCCGAGAGGAGCTGACTCGGGCCGTACACGCCGTGGACCCGGAACTGCCTGTGTTCGGTGTGAGAACCATGGACGATCTGATGGCCGGGTCCATGGCGCGGCGGCGATTCTCTCTTTTTCTGATGTCCGCGTTCGCCGGTCTCGCGTTGCTGCTCGCGGCGCTGGGGATTTATGGTGTGATGGCTTACGTGGTTGGGCAGCGCGTTCAGGAGTTCGGCATCCGGGCGGCTCTGGGCGCGCAGCCACGGGACATTCTTATGCTGGCCTTCCGGCCGGGTCTGGTGCTGACCGCGACGGGAGCTGCGATCGGTTTGGTCGTATCCATGGCGGTTACCCGATTGATGTCCAATCTTCTGTTCGGCGTTTCCGCGAGCGACCCGCTCACTTTCGCGATTGTGCCGTTGATCCTTGGGATTGTGGCGCTGGCGGCGTGCTTTATTCCGGCGAATCGCGCCATTCGCGTTGCCCCGATCGACGCACTCAGGCAGTAGTTTATCGGGCAGCCAGCGCCCGGCTCACCCAACCCCAAATCCGCTCGGCCACATCCTCGCGGGAGCCGAGGGCGTCCACCAGGCGGATGCGTTCGCGGTGGGTGGCGGCGAGATCGAGGTAAGCGTCGCGGACGCGGGTGTGAAACTCGGGAGTCTGCGCTTCAATGCGCGTGCCCGGAGAATCGTCCTCACGGTTCCGCTCGCGAGCTCGATCGAGAGCAGTCTCGACGTCAATATCCAGATAGAGCGTCAGGTGCGGACAGAGGCCATCGCAGGCAATGCGGTCAATGGCCATGACGGTGCCGATCGCAAGGCCACGGCCGCCGCCCTGATAGGCGACGGTTGAATCGGTGAAGCGATCGCACAGGACGATGAGACCCCGATCGAGCGCGGGCAGGATGACCTCTTCCACATGTTGCGCGCGCCCGGCGAACAACAGCAGCACTTCCGCCATAGCCGATAGTTCCGGATTTGCGGTATCGAGTAAAATGCGCCGTATCTGGAGTCCGACCGAAGTGCCACCCGGTTCGGCGGTCTCCAGAACGGACTTGCCCTGCTCGCGAAGACGCGCGGCGAGAAGCTTCAACTGAGTGCTCTTGCCGGCGCCGTCGATGCCCTCAAAGCTGATGAACAGGCCGGGGCGCTTGCGCACGCCGTTTCCCGCCCTCTTCGCTAGGGGGTCCAACGCTTCCAGGATGTCGACTGCGGGCAGCTCAGTCGTAGACATAGTGGAGTACCTTCTTCAAATCCTCCCAGGCCTCCTTCTTCGCGTTCTGATTGTAAGGCCGGAGCAGATAAGAGGGATGATACGTCACCATGACCGGAATGTCACGCCACTTTTGCCAGTTGCCGCGGAGGCGGGTGACGCCTTCCTTCGTCCCAAGCAACGCCTTGATTGCCGTGGAGCCGAGCGCGCAGATGGCTTTCGGCCGGATGGACATGATCTGGCGATAAAGAAACGCCCCGCAGATTTCCATTTCATCGGGGAGGGGAGTGCGGTTCTCGGGCGGGCGGCACTTCACGACGTTGCAGATATAAACGTCGGCGCGCGAGATGGGGATGCCCTCCTTGCGGGCCGTACCCTCGATCATCTGCGTGAGCAACTGGCCGGCCCGGCCGACGAACGGCAAGCCCTGCTCGTCCTCGTCGGCCCCAGGGCCTTCCCCTACAAACACCAACCGCGCCTGCTCGTTACCGGACCCGAATACGATCTTCTTCCGACCGTCGCCCAGGCGACAGCGTTTGCAGTCTCCTATATCTTCAATGATTCTGAGCAGGGTGTCATCGGAGGGATGGAGACCGGGAAGCGGGGAAATCACTGGCTCGGGAGCGGTGGAAACGCCTGGTTCCGGGGGAAGAGCAGCCTGAGTCTGCAACGCGGGCGATTGGCCTTCGGCGGGCGCGGCGCGGTAGAGGGTTTTCACGCCGAGGTCGCGATAGAAGGAGAAGTACTGACGGAGGAGATCGTCGGTCATGCCCGGGGAGTCATGAATGTTGGGCCGAGTGGAGAGCCAGGCGAAGCCGCATTGCGTGATCCAGGATCTGGTCGGCCAGAATGCGCTTTGAGGCGCGCGCGAGCGGCAGAACTTCGCCGGTGCTGAGCACGAGCACCACCTCATTCTCTTCCGCGTCGAAACCGGTACCATCGCGTCCAACGAGATTGCCCACCACCATGTCGCAATTCTTCGTGGTCAGCTTGCGGCGGGCCTCCTCCACAAGCCGCTCGGTTTCAGCGGCGAAGCCGATCAGCAGACGGTCTCCCTTCTTCGATCCGACTTCGGCGAGGATGTCCGGTGTGGGGTCGAACTCAACCGAAAGGCGCGCCGCCGTTTTCTTGAGCTTCTGCTGGGGGACGTTGGTGACGTGATAATCGCCTACCGCCGCCGCCTTAACGATCACGGTAGCCGCACTCAGATGCCGAAGCACCGCATCGTGCATTTCAATGGCGGTGTGAACGTGCTCGACGGTAACGCCCTTCGGATCGTCGAGATGCACCGGACCTGAGATCAGCACGACATTAGCCCCGCGTGCGGCCGCGGCTTCGGCGAGCGCATAGCCCATTCGGCCACTGGATCGATTCGTGATGTAGCGGACCGGGTCGATTGGCTCCTGCGTTGGGCCGGCCGAGATGAGGAACGATTCACCGCTGAGATCCTGCCGCTGGGGTTCGAGCGCCCTGAGAACCGCCTCGACGACAGCGGGAGGTTCAGCCATACGGCCGGGACCAACCTCTCCGCAGGCCAGCAGGCCTTCGCCCGGACCTACGATGACATGACCGCGCCGCCGCAGTATCTCGATGTTCGCGCGTGTGGCCGCGTGCTCCCACATAGCCGTGTTCATGGCGGGCGCGAGAACCACCGGGCCGGTGAAAGCCAGGTACATAGTGGTGAGAAAATCGTCGGCAATGCCATTGGCCATCTTCGCGAGAAGGTCAGCCGTGGCGGGAGCGACCACTAGTACGTTGTTATCGCGGGCGACACCAATGTGTTCGATGGCGCTGGAGAGAGTATCCTCGGGGCTTTGGGAAGAAAACAGGCCGGTGATGACTTTGCGGCCGGTGAGGGAGGCGAAGGTGAGGGGTGTGATGAACGCTTGCGCCGCGTGGGTCATCACCACGCTGACGCGCAAGCCACGCTCCATGAGCGCGCGGGCCAGCTCAGCGGATCTGTATGCGGCAATGCCGCCGCCGACGCCCAGGACCGCGTTCATCATTTCTCCTGCGAATGGTCTCCTGCGGACGGGTCTCCACGCGCCGGGGTCAGCCGCCGGTTTCGTCCGTTTCGAGCGCGGGCATTTCGCGCGCTGAATCAACGTAATTCACCAGGCCGCGCCGTACCTCTTCCATCGCGGTGATGGTGGGCTTCTTCGAAGCGGTGGGCAGGAACGAACGCGCGCCATTCTGCAACTGCCGCGCGCGTTTCGCGGCCACGATGATGAACCGGTAGGTGCTGCCTTCCGGATCGTCCGGGATGGTAAAGGCCGCGTTAACTCTCTCTGTCATTCAAATCTCCTCTTGCTCGAACGTCCGCAGGATGGGCCGAACCGCTTCTTCCATTCGCGTCCGTCGCGCGCGCTCGGCTAATACGATGGATCGCAACGTCGCCGACGACTCTTCGACGTCCCGGTTCACCAGCACGTAATCGTACTGGTCGTAATTTCGAATCTCCTCCGCCGCCTCACGCAAACGCCGTTGAATCACGGTTTCCGCGTCTTCCGACCGGGCACGTAGCCGCTCTTCGAGAATCTGCCGCGAGGGGGGCAGGATGAAGACGCTGATCGCGCCGGGCAGACGTTCCTTTAATTGTCGCGCACCTTTCACATCGATGTCGAGCAGCAGATCCCGCCCTTCGGCCACGGCGCGCTCATAATTGTTCTGGTGCGTGCCGTAGGAGTTGCCGAAAACGGTAGCCCATTCGAGGAATTCGTTGCTTTGGAGTCGGAGATCGAACTCTTCTCGGGAGATGAAGAAGTAGTCATGGCCATTCACCTCGGCGCCGCGGGGCTTGCGGGTGGTGTAGGAAATCGAGAACAAAAGGCCTTCCACGGATTCGAGCAGCCGGTGAACAAGAGTAGATTTGCCGGATCCGGACGGTGCGGAAATGATGAAGACACAGGTCATTCGAGATTCAGCGCCTGCTCGCGGATCTTCTCGATGTCGGCTTTGATCGCCAGGCCCAACTCGGTGACGCGGAGGCCCAGTTCGCCGATGCCCGAGGTTTTGGACAGGATGGTGTTGGTTTCGCGGTTCATTTCCTGAAGCAGGAAGTCGAGCTTCTTGCCGACTTCGCCGCCAGTGGCCAACAGCGCTTCCACCTGGCCGGCGTGAATCCTGAGACGCGCGGTTTCTTCGCTGATATCGCTGCGGTCCACTATGATCGCAGCTTCCTGCGCGAGGCGTTGCGGCTCGACGGCTGTTCCACGCAACAGTTCGCCAAGGCGTTCGGCGAGGCGATTCTGCAGCAGAGGTACAGCGGAGTCTCGAATCTGTTCGAGTTCGGTGCAGCGTTCCTGTACCGCGCGGTTGTGGGCGCCGAGGATCGAGGCGAGCTGCTCACCTTCGCGAGTTCGGAACTCGTTGAGGGCCGCGAGAGCTCTGCGGAGGAGGTCGAGGATTTCCTGCTCGGCGGCGCCGGGGAGAGGCTGGTCCTCTTCGCCCGCAACCATGCCGGGCACGCGGAGGGCGGCGTTAAGATCCGGCTGCGCGCCCGCGATACCGATCTCCTGAGCGGCCTGCCGGAACGCGCTGAGCCAGGATTGAAACAGCGCTAAGTTGAGACCACCGCCTCCAGCGACCGACGGGGTCCATGTGGCGCGAATATCGAGATGGCCTCGCGCGACGTTCTCTTTAATGGCCGCGCGCATGCCATTCTCGAAGGCCTCAAATGCGAGAGGCAGATGGAAATGCGGGTCGAGGCCGCGATGGTTGAGACTGCGGATGCCGACTGAGATCTCGCCCCATTCGCTGGAATGCTGGACGCGCGCGTAACCGGTCATGCTGCGGACGGGGCGGCGGGCTGGTTGGGTCATGGATTGACAAGCGGGTCGGGCTGGAGGAACTGCAGCTCGTGCAGGCGTTGATAAACGCCGTGCCCGGAGATGAGTTCTTCGTGCGAACCAACTTCCACAATTCTTCCTTTGTCGAGAACCACGATTTTATCGGCTCGGCGGATGGTCGACAAGCGGTGGGCGATGACGATCACGGTGCGGTGCTCCATAAGCCGCTGGAGAGCCTGCTGCACCAACACCTCGGATTCACTGTCGAGGTGTGAGGTGGCTTCATCGAGAATCAGGATGGGAGCGTTCTTGAGCAGCGCGCGGGCGATGGCCAGGCGCTGGCGCTGGCCGCCGCTGAGACGCACACCGCGCTCGCCGATGAGCGTATCGTAACCGGAAGCCATTTTCAGGATGAACTCTTCGGCCAGGGCATTGCGGGCGGCTTCACGGATTTCGTCCGGCTTCGCGTCCTTTTTGCCATAGCGGATGTTGTTGGCCACGGTGTCGTTGAACAGAAAGGTGTCCTGAGCGACGATGCCAATGTGGTCGCGCAGGGAGGCGAGTTGGAGATCGCGGATGTCCCGTCCGTCAATGCGAATGGCGCCGCCGGTGACGTCGTAAAAGCGCGGGACCAGATTAGCCAGCGTGGTCTTGCCGGCGCCGCTGGGGCCCACAAGAGCTACCACTTCGCCCGCCTTCACTTCGAGGTTGATGCCGTCGAGCGCGAAACCGCCGGGCGCATCGGGATAGCGGAAGGCGGCATTGTTCAGCGATACCGCGGAATGGAACTTTGCCAGCTTCACCGCGTTGGGTTTGTCCTGCACGTACTGCTCGCCGTCCAGATATTCGAATACCTTCTGCGACGCACCCAACGCCTGCTGAAAAATATTGTGAATGCCGGTGAGGCGTTTCACGGGCTCGTAAAGGAACAACAGCGCCAGTACGAATGTGCTGAACTCGCCGGCGGTCATCACGTTGGCTTTAATCTGCGTTCGTGCGTAGGTAAGCAAACCAACGATGGTGAGGGCTCCAAAGATCTCGATAATGGGCGATGCGATGGCCTGTTGGGCCACGTAACGGAGCATGCTGGCCTTGAGCCGTTTCGCCGCCAGACGGAAACGGTTCGACTCCATTTCCTCGGTGCCGAACGACTTCACCACCTGGTGCCCGCTGATGGTCTCCTGCAGAATCTGGTTCATCTCCGCAGTGTCGTCCTGCGCGCGGCGGCTGGTCTTGCGAATCCGGCGGCCAAGACGCGCGGTGGGCACCAGCACGAACGGCAACACCGTGAGGCTGACCAGGGCCAGTTTCCAGTCGCTTTGGATGACTATGAAAAGAAGCCCCGCGGCGGTGAACGACTGGCGGAGAAAGTCGGCCAGCATATTCGATACGGCGGTCTGAATTTTATCGATATCGTTCATCACCGAGGACATCAAACGGCCGGTGGAATTGGCGTTAAAAAATTGCGTGTCCTGGCGGACAATGCGATCAAATACCCGCTGACGCAGATCGGTGACGGTGGAGAGGCCGACGTAATTAATAAGATAATTTCCGAAGTAATCGCAGATGGCCTTGAGGAAGAACGCGCCCAGCAGGCCGCAGGCCACCATCACCCAAACGTTGTGAATGTGCGCCGGGATGATCTGGTGGAGGTAGATCTGGTGATTCAGGAGAGGACGGGGGAACAGGGGAACGGGAGTATCGGCGGAGGCCGGGTTGAGAACCCGGTCGAAGATGGGGCGGATCAGCGAAACCACCAGCGCGTAGGTGGCGCCGACGCCCGCCATCAGGATGACACTGCCGATCAGCATCAGCCAGTACGGGCGGACGTAGAGGAGTAGCCGGCGCAGTTCCTTCATGCTCTAACTCTCATATGTTCCATCGCGTTGACCGCGCGATCGAGCGTAATAGAGTGGATGCCGGCAGGGTCGGAGAGAACGGCGGCTTCAGTTTTCCAGGGGCGCCAAAGATCGATATCGGAATTGCCGAAAAAGACCAGCGAAGGCACGCCGAATGCGGCCGCCATGTGCGCGGGCCCGCTGTCGTTCCCGATGAAGAGAGAGGCGTTCGCGAGCGTGGTCTTGACTTGATCGAGGCTGACGCCCTGCACACACCGGAATCCGCGGAAAGGCGTCATGTCATCCTCGGCCGTACCGATAAAGACGGGATCGAGACCCGTTTGTGTGGCGAGGGCGAGGAAGCCGTCGGCTGGCCACGTTTTATCGGGAGCGGAGGCAAAGGGGTGGATAACGACGGTTTGCCGTGCGGCCGGCTCTCGTTCGGGATCGGCGAAGAGCTTTGCCGGAGGGATTTCCTGCAACGGTACGCCGAGCCAGATCGCAGCGGAAGCAATGTGCTCCGCGGTATGGGCTTTGCGATCGATCCGCAGCGTGGGCTGAGGTTTGGGGACGTGCAGGTTATAGATCGGGCGGAACTGGAAATGTTCGAAGCCGGCGCGGAGGCGGGCACGCGATGCAACGGTGAGTTGTGCACTGCGTGGTCCGCCGTGCAGGTTCAGACAAAGGTGCGGGTGCCATCGTGCAATGGCGAGCGGCGATGGGGGAAGCGTCATGCTGACGTCCGGATTGCGCAAAAAGACCGGCGCGAACCGGTCTTCCACCACAACCGCGATTTCGAGATCGGGTCGCGTCTGTTTCAGCAGAGCAAGCGCCGGAGTGGTGAGCACACAATCGCCCAGGGAGCGGAGGCGAACCACCGCGACACGCGCGCGCTCAGGCAGACGCTCGACGACGGAATCCATCCGGAGTTAGTCTTCGATGCGCGCTTCGTCGATCAGCATGACGGGAATGTCGTCGCGGATCGGGTAGACGCGCTTGCACTCGACGCACTTCAGCCCGGTGCCGCCCGCCTTCAGCTCCAGCGCAGCCTTGCACAGCGGGCAGACCAGGATTTCCAGAAGCTCCTTGCTGATGGCCATAGATACCTCAAGTGTAGCGTGACATCCCGGCGAAATGGCTGGCGGCGGACCGCTTTCACTGCAACGGCACGGTTGTCGATGACTCGACGCCGTCCACCTCGTGCAGGGTAAGCGTCATCTTTGATTTCTGCGCGACCGCCAGCGGGACTTCCAGTCGGACGGCAACCATGCGGTCGAACATTTCGTGTGGCCGAATCTCGTCGCGCATCTTTAGCACGGGGTTGTACTGGTTGCCCAGGAAACGGTTGAACTGCAGCAACTGCGGAACGTCCGAGGCGGCGATCACCGAGGCATCCGCGGTTTCGCCATTGGGTTTCGTCAACGTGGCGGTGACATCGCCCACCACGAAGCGCACGTCGGAATCGTTGGCGATGCGGAAATCGGTAATCACCGCGGAACTGTTTTCGTCGATGGAACCCACACGCGGCTTCACCAGCTTCCACTTCAGCTCCAGATGCGCGCCCTTGGTGCCGCCGAGAATGAAGACCACCACAACGACGACGACGGCGATGCCGATAAGGACGGGAATCAGGAGGCGCTTGTCCACGTAGATTTATTCTATGCCGCCTCCGGGAAGGATGGTAGTGGGTCAGTTTGAATCTTCAGGGGTTTTGTGGAGACTCAAACACATAGTGGAGAGCAAGCTCCAAGCCCACGATTGCGGTGGAGGAAAGATAGCCCATACGTGGCTGTGTAAGGCGATCTTTGTCCAGTACACGAACATGATCGGTCAGGGCAACGCTTGTTTCTAACTGTGTACGCGGCTGCCCCGGTGCCCACTCAAGCGGCCAGGACAAATCTTTTACCATCATTTGCAGCGGTATCATCACTCGATGACCGCAGGCTTTGTGCAGCTTAGTGGAGAGAGGAACACCAACCACATTCTTTCCCAGCCTATTGATTCTCAGCCTGGAGACGATGACATACGGTCGATTGTTCTTCTGCTCGGACCCTTCAATATCGAGGTCACGGGCGCGCACCCAGTAGATGTCCCCCTGGAGCACTTCCACGCTAAAGCTCTTCTAGTTCCATATCCTGCATGGAGGAAGCCAGCAGTTCGTCGTCTTCTTCATCCCACGCATAGGGAGTTAGTTCGGGTTCCGGTGCTGGGGGAAGGTATAAGTCCACTATCTGCTTGGCGATGGCGTAAGCATTGACTTCCGACCTCAGACCGTCCATTACGGCAGGAAGAACATCGGGATAGAGTGCCTTGTTCAGCCGCATTGATGTCGTCAAGCACTCAAGGTGAAATTGCGCCCACGCAGAATAGAGAGCAAACTCTGAGCGGAACTGTTCGCCTTTCTTCACGGAGTCTTCCGGCAACTTGCGGTTGATAACCTGAGGATCAAATAGCTTCCAAATCAGGGCTGCCGTCTTCCTGATCGTCCAGACGGTGAAGATCGCCTGTTCGGAGGCCGACGTTCCGAAGCGCTGGACGCCGTTATCTCTAAAATCCGCCTCTAGCTCACAAAGAGTCTGATTGACGATTCGTTCAGTTGCATGGACATCGTTTCTCAGGACGACCTGAAGAAGGTCAGATTTCGCGCGCAAGACACGAACATAGTCGTTGAAGAGAGCCCGTGCAGTTGCCGAAAACTCGGCAGCCGTGCGTTTCTCTATCGTGGCTGTGATCAGGCTGTCCGTAACGTTCGCGATCTGCCCAAACAGGCTATTGATCCTGGAGGAGATATCGACCTCTTTCTTATCAGAGAGGCCAATGAAGGCGAGCAACTCCTCAATGGTTCGGGGCCACAAACCCTCGGCCAACGATTCCTGCGGAAGTGTGCCAACTATTTCCATTCCAAGTTCCCATTCAACGTTTGTTCCAACGTGCTTCATTAGCCTTCATCGCAATCTCCTTACGTCTCGCCGGAGTTAGCTTGCGAGCACGCGCCGGACCGCCAGACTTACCCGCGATCCGAGCGGATGATGAACGCTTATCTTCTTTGTTTTCAGTAGATAATTGCTGTACAATTCGGAAAGCCGACACGTTCAGGTCCACAGGCAGACCTCTACTATCAGTAGACGCGCATTTGTGTTCACTGGTGCAAGTATTCCACGTGTGTCGCCCACGCACAAGTGAAGAATCGGCATTTTAACGCCGGACTCCACGGTTAGCAAGAGTCACCTGCTCTACTTGACCATTTTGCTTGACGCAAAGTCAAGTCGTCAAGTAGAATGGTCAATATGAACCGCCTTGATGCTGAGACCCGCTGCCGAGTGATTGCCTCCCTAGTTGAGGGTAACAGCATCAGGGCGACCGTGCGGATGACCGGAGCCGCCAAGAACACGGTCGCCAAACTTCTCGTCGAACTGGGTGAGGCGTGCGCTGCCTATCAAGACCGTGTTTTCCATAGCTTGGCGTGCAAGCGGGTTCAGGTAGACGAGTGCTGGGCATTTTGCTATGCCAAGCAAAAAAATGTGACCGCCGAAATCGCGGCCAAGAATCCCTTCGCAGGCGATGTCTGGACTTGGGCGGCAATTGACGCGGACACGAAATTGATTCCGTCATGGATCGTTGGCCCGCGTGATGGCGTTACAGCCCGGATATTCGTCAGCGATCTTGCTGGTCGTCTGGCCGACCGTATCCAGCTCACCAGCGACGGGCTCAATGCCTACCTGAATGCGGTTGAGCGAGCCTTCCGGGGAGACGTAGACTACGCGCAATTGGTAAAGGTCTACGGCGATAACTCGGAGGGCCAGAAGCGCTACAGCCCGCCAGAGTGCATCTCCTGTGAACGCAAAGCTATCGTTGGTTACCCTGACCCTGGACATGTCAGCACTAGCTTTATCGAGCGTGCCAACCTCACGATGCGAATGGGTATGCGCCGCTTCACCAGGTTAACGAACGGGTTCTCGAAGAAGATCGAAAATCACACCGCCGCCATCGCGCTTCACATGATGCACTACAACTTCGTTCGTATCCACCAGACTATCCGGGTTACGCCTGCAATGGCTGCTGGTGTGACAACGAAGCTGTGGGAAATCGCTGATATCGTTGCTCTGCTGGATCAGAAAGATTCAAACTGACCCACTACCGGAAGGATGCTCGAACTATTTGACCGACAACTGGTCCACCCACATCAGCTCGCATGCGCCCTCGCCGGTGTCGGTTCGGCTGAGTGAACTTTTCCAGGCAAACCCGTTGGGGCCGTGTACCTGTACCAGGTAGCCGTCCATGGTGACCACCTGTCCTGGCGACACGGCCTCGAGCCGCTTTGAAATGTCGTCGCTCGCGGGGATCAGGTGCATGTTGGCGACGTGCG
>Ga0187851_10003654_pt1 | contig 12824 bp, 12 predicted proteins | sample June2016WEW_6_10_FD_132997 | JGI IMG/M metagenome (GOLD analysis project Ga0187851, IMG submission 132997) | Peatland microbial communities from SPRUCE experiment site at the Marcell Experimental Forest, Minnesota, USA - June2016WEW_6_10 | ecosystem: Environmental > Terrestrial > Soil >...
CGCCCAGCGCCGAGCGGATGGCGATTTCCCGCTGGCGCCGCACGGCCTGGCTCAACAGCAGATTCGACACGTTGGCGCAGGCGATGAGCAGCACAAAAACGACAGCCACGCCGAAGGCCGCCAGCGTCTCGCCGCCCGCGGACATATCTTTGGAGAGCGGAATGACCATGGCCCCTTCTCCGCGATTCAGTTTGGGATCGGACCGCCCAATGGCGGCGGAGATCAGATCCATATCCGTCCTCGCCTGCGCCACGGTTACGCCGGGTTTGAGCCTCCCGATAACACGCAGGTAATGCCAGCCGCGGTCCGGGTTGGGAACCAGCGGGAGGTAAAGCTCCGGCTCCTCCATCATGCTGTATTGAATCGGGAAGCGGAAGTCCTTGGGAAGAACGCCGGCCAGGGTGTGGGGCTGGCCATCGAGAATCAGCGTGCGGCCCAGCGCCTGACGGTCGCCGCCGAAACGCTGCATCCAGAACCCGTAGCTGAGCGCCACGGTCTGCGTCCTGGAATCCAGCGCGCCAACCAAGGGTGAAATGCCGAGCATGGAAAACATCTCCGGCGAGATGCCGGCGGAGCGCACGCGCAACGGTTCGCCGCTGCCGGTGAGATTCGCCGAATCGTCGTTGTATGCGGCCAGCCGCTCGAAGACGCGGGTCTGTTCCTGCCAGTCGCGGAACATGGGCCAGGAGGTATTATTCGCGCGCCCCTTGTCAGTGGCATACACCGACATCAGACGGTCCGGGTGGGGATAGGGCAGTGGACGGAGCACGACCGCATCCATCAGGCTGAAAATGGCGGTATTGGTGCCGATTCCGAGAGCTAGCGCCGCAAGGGCGGCCGCTGTAACGCCCGGGCTTCCCCGCAAAACCCGGAGCGCATACCGAAGATCCTGGAGTACGCTCACAGCCCCCCGTGGAACCGTCCGAAACTGTAGGCGAGCATGATCGACATGATCAGGATGCCCGCCCCGAGGACCAGCACATGCCCAGTCTTGCGCAAATTGAAACTGCCGACGCGGCAGACCAGCAAGTAGCCGACAGCAAGGTTGAAGAGGCCCCAAAGGACATTGACCATCGCGGAAGACAATCCTACTCCGGGTGGCGATGCGAAGGGGCTCTGGAAGGAATGGCCGGAGATCCCATTGCCGAGATGAGGCAGGGCGTTCGCGAGGAATGCGCCCCCGAAGAAGTACGCCACATAGTGATGCCAGCGCATGGTTGCTCCTTTCTGGTTGCCAAGCCAATGGTAGCAGGCCCTGCCATTAAGATCGACGATAATGACGATAATAGTGTTTAGACGATGATCATCGCGCTGGGGCAAATCAACACCACCGTCGGCGACCTTACCGGCAATGTGGACCGCATGATCCGAGCCGCGCGCGAAGGCGCCGCCGCCGGCGCGCAGGTGGTGGTTTTCCCGGAACTATCCGTAACCGGTTATCCGCCGCGCGACCTGGTCGAGAAGCCGACATTCGTGGAACGCTCCGGCCAGCAGTTGGAACGTCTGGCAGCCGAGACCGCGCCGCTCCCGATCGCCGTGATCGCCGGATACGTAGGCCCCTCTCCATCGCCCACTGGTAAGCGCGCCACCAACAGCGCCGCCGTGCTGGCGGGCGGCAACATCCTGTTCCGTCAAACCAAGATGTTGCTGCCTACCTACGATGTGTTCGACGAGGCGCGCTACTTCGTCCCCGCCGAGTCCCAGTCGATCCTCCTTTTGGATGGCCGCAGAATCGCCCTCACCATCTGCGAGGACGCCTGGAACGACAAGCAGTTTTGGGAGCGCCCACTCTATCGCCGCGATCCCGTGCAGGAACTGGCGCATTCCGGCGCGGAACTGCTCATCAGCATCAACGCCTCGCCCTATCACATGGGCAAGCGCGCGCAGCGCCGCGAGATCTTCGCCGCCACGGCTTGCCGCCACGGCATTCCGGTCGTGTACGTGAACCAGGTGGGCGGCAACGATCAACTGGTGTTCGACGGCGCCAGCTTCGCCATGGACGCCACCGGGCGCGTAGCCGCATCCGCCGCTTCCTTCGCCGAAGACCTGGTGCTGTTCGATGCCGATACCGGCGCGGGGGACCAACACGATAACTTGACCGAAGAATGCGAAGCGGTGTACGCAGCGCTGGTTCTGGGCACGCGCGACTACATCCGCAAGTGCGGCTTCGAACGCGTGCTCATCGGGTTGAGCGGCGGCATCGATTCTTCGCTCACCGCCGCCATCGCGGTGGATGCGCTGGGGGCCCGCAACGTCACCGGGGTGGGCATGCCCGGACCCTTTTCATCGGAAGGCAGCATCCGCGATGCGCGTGCGCTGGCCGAGAACCTCGGCATCCGCTTCGAGATGGCGCCTATCTCGCCGATCTACGATGAGTTCCTGCGCGTGCTCGATCCGTTGTTCACCGGCGCGCGGCGCGATGTCACCGAAGAGAATCTGCAGGCCCGCCTGCGCGGTGTCACGCTGATGGCGCTCTCCAACAAATGGGGCGACCTGGTGCTGACCACCGGGAACAAGAGCGAACTGGCCGTGGGCTACTGCACCTTGTACGGCGACATGTGCGGCGGCCTGGCGGTGATCAGCGATGTCCCAAAGACACTGGTCTACGATCTATCGCGCGCCGCCAACCGGCGTCATCCCGGCGCCATCCCGCAAAGCGTGTTCGACAAGCCGCCCTCGGCCGAGTTGCGCCCCAACCAGAAGGACAGCGATTCGCTCCCGCCTTACGAAATCCTGGACCAGGTTTTGCGCGCTTACGTGGAAGACTACCAGGCCCCCCGGCAGATCGCGCAGGACCTTGGCCTGCCGCTCGAAACCGTGGTGGACGTGGTGAACAAGGTGGACCGGAATGAGTACAAGAGGCAGCAGGCCGCGCCGGGCTTGAAGGTCACCTCCAAGGCATTCGGCATCGGCCGACGCTTTCCCATCGCCCAGAAGTACGCGGAGTAGCGTGCTCGGACTTGGCAGGCCACGAAAAACGATGGCCTGCCCCACAGCTAACGCCGCTCTTCTCTGCGCGGCTCCGCACGGCGCGCCGCGTGACGTTCCACGCGGGGGCCCACTGGCCGCGCAACGGGCACCGCGTACGAGTGTACGTATCTGTCGCGGTTCGCCCAAGTGCGCACCCACGGGCGATGATCGATCAGGATTTCGTGCGTGCGCCATCCCAGCGCCGGACCCGACCAGCCGAACGGCGCGAACGCTCCCACAAAGATCCCAGGTCCGAAAGTGATGCCAACGCCGGCGAAGAAGCCGGGTCGCGGCGCCACAAATACAACCGCCGGATTGTAGTAAGGCACGTACACATAGCCTGGATTGACGGGCAGGATTTCGATGTCTCCGGGGCCCGCAACCACCACCCGGTCTTGCGCGTTGCTCTGCAGATAGCCGTCGTCCATGGCTTTTTCGCGCATGCGTTGCACGGCGTCCATCACCTCCGGGCGCTGGCTCAACACCGCATTGCCGAGCGCTTGGGTCCACCCGGGATCCCTGGCCATCGTGTCGAGCACCGACGGAAACGGGATCAGCGCCAGCACGCTGGGATCGAACGGCAGATTGTCCTCGTACATGGCTCGCGACAATTCATCGGCGCGCAGGTAACTGTGCTGGTTCGCCCAGGTGGCCGCATCGGTGATCTCGTTCCAGTAAGTGGATCCGGTCAGCACCTGGGCCAGCAGCGGGTCGGGATAGAGCGCGATGCGCTCCACCAGGTTATCCAGTTGTTGCGGTCCGAGCAGGGGCGCCTGCTGCTGCGGAGGATAGCCTTGCTGCTCCGGCGGAGGCGGGCCTTGCGCCAGCCCCGCGGCACACAAAATACTGGCAATTGCACTTGCCCACAGAACAGTTTTCATCGGCATAGATTGATCATCCTAGCGCCAGCGTCCCCACCCGCGTCCCCACCCGCCGCGACCCCAATAGAATCCGATGCCCGGCCCCCAATAATACGGGTACCCATACCCATAAGCATAGGGATACGGGGAAGCATACGGATACGGGGAGTCGTTGCCGTAATACGCTCCGTTGGGCGGTCTGGTGCGATTCTGCACATCATACGGCCGCTCGTAATCGTTCGGGCTCACCCAGCGGAACGCTTGCGGCGCCGTCTCGGTGGAGACCGTAACGGGAGCTTCGACCCGGAACGTCAGAATCTGCTCCGGATAAAGATAGGTCGGCCGGCCCCGCGTCACCAGTACGCCGACGATTCCCACGAAGGCGCCCGCGCCGGCGCCAATCGCCGCGCCAGTGCCCCAACCGGCTGCCGCGCCGATCATCGCGCCAGTCGCGGTAGTCGCGCCCACGGCGCCCACATCGCGGCCTACCGAAGTCGGGCCATTCTTGCTAAACAATTGCGTTTGGATCGGCACGGGCTGTCCATCCGACAGGCTGAGGTCCGTCAATTGAACCGCTAACCGCGAAACGCCCTCCACACGCCCCGCTTTCTTGGCTTCCGTGACCTTTCCGCCGAGGGTCTGCCCGCGGTCTGCAATCACTACGCCATCCACCACCACGGGTTTCGCCAGGGTGGCGGCAAAGCCATCCCCAACCTGATTGCGGTCGGACGACAAGCCTTGACTCAAACGCACAGTGATGTAGGTGCCGGGCTTGATCGTCAACTTCGCTGGAATGGGACCGCGATTGTAGTTGGCCGCCGGTGGCTGACTTCCATATCGCTGGCCGGGATAAGGCTGATTGGGATATGGTTGATTCGGATACTGCTGCTGGTTCGGGTACTGCTGGTTCGGATACTGGTTGGGGTAAGTCGCCGGCGGCGCACCCTGGGAATAGTTCGGATCCATGGTGGCTCGCGGAGCGGGCTCGGCCGGCGGCGGCGCCTCGGGTGGCACAGTCGCCCGTACCGGCGGAGTTGCCTCGGTGGACTGGGCCGGCGACGGATCCCCGGCCTTGCGCCATTGGCCATTGGCTGGAGCGCTCTGCTGTTGGTTATCGGCCGGTGGCGGCCCCGCAGGCTGGTCTTGCGCGAACAGCGCGTTTGATCCGGCCAGGAAACTGAGTGCGACGGAGCAGACCGTCGTACGAACCGGGCTCATGGAATTGCTCTTCATATATAGCTGCCTCATTAGTGACGACGGCCTGTCATATGCACCCGTTTCGCCAATCCAAAATGGCCGCTAAGTATATGAAACTATGAGATCAACCATCCACATTTTGTGGCCGCAATGCACCGCTCCTGGTGGATTTCAGCCACTAGAAACCGAAATGCGTCAGTGATAGTCTATAAGGGAGGTGACTTATGAGAAAAACCCTCATTATGTTGGCATGTTTGCTGTTGGCCAGTGTGGCATTCGCCGCGCAGGGCCACGGTGGCGGCGGTCATGGCGGCTTCGGCGGCGGCGGTCACGCCATGAGTAGCGGCGGCCACTCGATCGGCGGTGGCGCGCACTTTTCCGGCGCAGCCAGAGGATATGGCTACGGTGGCTACGGCTACCGGGGGGGCTACGGTGGCTACCGGGGCGGCTACGGTTGGGGCGGTTGGGGTTGGGGCGGTTGGGGTCTCGGCTATTGGCCAGGATACTACGGCTACGGCTACGGATACTACGATCCCTACAACTATTCCGATCCCTATGACTCTCCTTACCCGTACCCGTCCGTGTATGCGAACCCGTATCCGGCCTATGGATACGGCTATGGATATTATCCGAACGCGTATGCGTATCCGGCGCCTGGTGTGGGCGTGGTCGTGGGCGTTGCGGACGGCAGGTGGCATCACTTCGGCGTGCGTCGCTAAGGCGGGAGCCTGGCTAAGAGCCGTCCCCAGAGGGGACCCCGGCCGAGATTGGCCGCCCCACATTGCTAGAATCACGTCTTGATGCGTACTTGGCTCACGCTGCCCAACCTGTTCACGCTGGCCAGGCTGCTGCTCGCCCCCGTCATCGTTTCCGCCATCGTGCATCGCCGCGCGTTGGCGGCTCTATCCCTGTTTGCGGTCGCCGCAGCCACCGACGTAATCGACGGCTACCTCGCACGCCATTTCGGCACTGCCACGGCCGCTGGCGCGTTCCTCGATCCCATCGCCGACAAGTTGCTGCTAACCGGCGTTTACCTGGCACTGGCCTTGGCCGGCAGCGTACCCTGGTGGTTGGTCTCGGTAATCTTCGCGCGCGATTTGTTCATTCTGGCATCAGCCGCCGTGGCCCTCCTGGCGACGAAATTGCGTGCATTTCCGCCCAGTGTTTGGGGCAAAGCCAGCACTTTTCTTCAGATCCTCACCGCAGTGGCTTTTCTGGGGCGCGACGCCTTCGGATCGCCGCTTTTGGCCGCATCATCCGCCGCCCTGATATGGCCTACCCTGGCGTTGACGGTCTGGAGTGGGATTCACTACGGTTGGCGTGGCGCACGCCTCCTACGAATGCCCGGTAATTCATTACCCAAGGGTTCAGAAACGTCCAGCTAGCTCTTCGTCAGGATGCGGTGCACAATTTCGGCGTTTTCGCGCACCTCGTCTTTGAACTTGGGGAACATCCCGACGTACAGCCCGTCGTTTGGCTTGATACTTTCGAAGGCCGTCCGAAACGCCTGTTCGATGCCGCGGTCCGGGATCCTTCCCGCGGCCATGATCTTGAATGCGAAGCACGGCTTCCGGGTCTGCCGCATCACGCTGTACATGCGCGGCGGATCGCTCTGCATGTAGATGTCGTTAGCCATCTCCATGATCTCGCCATGCAGCGCTTGCTTCCATTCCTCGACCGTTCGGCGCCGGTTATATACGCAGCCCGAATAGAAATCCACGTCCCAGTTCTCCTCCTCGATCTTGGCGATTACTGCCGGAATGTGGGTACCGACGCCGACCAGTACGCCCAGGTCGCGCGCCTTCTTGCACCACTCTTTGACCGTTTCCATCTGGCCGTTCTGCCAAGCGGTATCCACCACCTCGCCCTGCCGCTGCAGAGCCAGGGGCCGCAAGGTCTTCACCAGCGTCTCGGCATCCACGCCGGCGGTCACCTGGATGATGAGGTGCATCTGGCCCCCCTCGGCTTGAAAGCGCATCCAGTCCTGCGGCCCGCGGTCCAGGTGGACATAGTTGAAGGCATTGATGCCGAAGCGCGTGCATTGGTGCATCACCGCGCAGACGCGGTCCGGTGTGTACCACTCCCGCATGGCGCTGCCGAAATTGTTGTTGTAATGCGCGTAGCCGTAAAAGGGATTAACGCCCAGGACCATGCGGCTGATTTCGGCGTGGAAGAATTTCATCTTGGGAACTTGGATCTCGGAAGCCGGTTGCCACCCAGCGGCCTCTGCGGGTCCGCGCCCCGGCGCCTGCGCCCCGGCGGCGGGCGCCCCGCCGGCGAAACCGGCCGCCAATACGGTGCCCGATTGCAAGAAACTTCTTCTGGTTTTCCACATCCGCGTCTATCTCCTTTTCTCCGGCTTGTTTCAGCTATACAGATTCCAATATCCGATATCGTAACTCTTCTAGTACGTGAATGCTTGACCTCGCTGAACAGTTCCGGTGCCCGGCGTGGCGCAGACGATCGTTGTTGGTCGTCTGCGCACCGTGCTCGAACTCGGCAGGCAACGAAAAACGATGGCCTGCCCCACAGCTAAACAAGAAGGGCGCGAGTTACAAGAGTTTTACTTCCTGGAGACACATGCCGTAACGGCTGCCGGGCGGATTGCTCCGATAGCGGGTCTTGAGGTAGCCGTTGGTGAAGTTGGCGGCGTACATCAACCAGGCGGTGCGGCCGCCGGCTGCGACGAACTTGCTGGGGAAGTGAACGAAATAGCCCTGCTCCCCGAAGTTGCGCATGAAGGTGACCAGCTTCCAGGGACCCGTGATGGCGTCGGCCTCGAGCGCCATGGCGCAAACAGTCCTAAAGGACAATAACACACAACTCGGCGCGCGGTTTCCTCGCCGGAGGGACGCCTCGCAGAGGGAAATCGAAGAGGGAGCGCTGCCCACCTCGACCGTGCTTTCCCTCTTGGCGATTCGCTTCGCGCCTTCAAACGCCTTGGAGGCCAGTTTCGGGCGCCACCAGCCCGTTGTCCGTCGCCGCGACCGCCAGCGTGTGAACTGGGGATGCATGCCGCGCGGAAAGCACCCGCATCCATGACTTGCACGGTGCCAGCCGGCGGATGGCGCAGCATATGCGAGGGCCGTGATCCGGCCACGCGGCCCGGATTGACGCGGAGCGCGGTAATATCGAAACGGGGCCGTTCGAGGGCGCACAGGAGATGAGCATTCGATGAGACCGGATTGGGATCAATACTTTTCGCACCTTGCAAATGAGGTCGGCCAGCGTGCCACATGCGATCGGGGTCGGAGTGGCTGTGTTGTGGTTCTGGACAGGCGAATCATCGCCACGGGTTACGTGGGCGCACCTCCTGGCTTGCCGCATTGCGATGAGGTAGGCCACCTAATGAAGAAAGTCTTGGATGACGATGGCACGGTGAGACAGCATTGCGTACGAACGATTCATGCTGAACAAAACGCAATATGCCAGGCGGCCAAATACGGATTAAGTCTAAGAGGAGCGACTTTGTATTGTCGAATGGAACCCTGCCCGGTCTGCGCGATGCTGATCATCAGTGTCGGAATCGTTCGGGTCGTCGCTCAGCGCCGATACCACGCCGCACAAGAAACAAGAGAAATGTTGCGCGCCACGGGTATCGAACTCGTGGTCGTTGAAAATACGATAGAAGGCTATGAAAACCAGTGATTGGTTGTGGAAGGTTCGTGCCGATCGGCCCACCCACACGGCTCAAAAGGACTGGTCCACCAATCAGAGTGCTTGCGGGGCAAATACAGATCAGGTCTGCTCATAGACTGGGTTACGCTTTCTTGAATGCCAACACGGCGTTCAGGCCTCCGAACGCGAAGGAATTGGACAGGGCGTACTCCACCTGCGCGGCCCGCGCGCGGTTGGGAATGACATCCAGGTCGCACTCGGCATCCGGCATGCGGTAATTGGCTGTCGGCGGCAGCATGCCATCGCGGAGGGCCAGGATGGCGGCCACGGCTTCCAGCGCAGCGGCCGCGCCCAGGGCGTGCCCGTGCATGGACTTGGTCGAGCTGATGGCCAGTTTGTTGGCGTGCGCGCCGAAAACGCTGCGAATCGCCGCCGTTTCGGTGGGATCGTTGGCCGCCGTGGCAGTGCCGTGCGCGTTGATGTAGCCGATCTGCTCCGGATCGATGCTTGCGTCGCGCAAAGCCCCGCGCATGGCCCGGGCGGCGCCCTCGGCGGAGGGTTGCGTGATATGGCAGGCGTCGGCGGACATGCCGAAGCCCACGAGTTCGGCGTGGATGCGCGCGCCGCGCGCCTGGGCCGCTTCCCAAGGCTCCAGCACCAGCATGCCCGCGCCTTCCCCCAGGATCATGCCGTGACGGTCGCGGGAGAACGGCCGGCAAGTGTCCGGCGAGACCACCCGCATGGCTTCCCAGGCCTTCAGGATGCCGAAGCTGAAGGGCGCTTCGCTGCCGCCGGTCAACGCCAGATCCACCATGCCGGAGCGGATCATCCAGGCCGCCTGGCCGATGGCGTGCGCCGACGAAGAGCAAGCCGTGGAAATGGTGAAGCTGGGTCCGGTAATGCCGAATTCCATGGAGATGTGGCTGGCCCCGGCGTTTGCCATAGTCTTGGGGATGGTCAGCGGATGTACGCGATTGTGGCTCAGCTTATAGACTTCCACGAATCCGAGATCCTCGGTGGACTGGCCCCCGACGCAAGAGCCGGTGATGATGGCGGTCTTCTCGCGCAGTTCGGGAGTCCATTCGATTCCTGCTTGCGCCACGGCTTCGCGGGCGGCGATCACCGCGAACTGGGCGAAGCGGTCCATGAAATCGGCTCGGCGGTCTTCGAAATAGGGAGTGTGAGAATAGCCGCGCACCTCCGAGCCATTCTGGAAGCGCATCGCGGAGGTGTCCACGGATTCCAGAGGTCCGATAGCTGGGCGGCCCTCCAGCAGGTTGTGCCAGAACTCGCTGGCGGTGCGGCCGGGGCCGGCAATCACGCCAAGGCCGGTGATGGCGACGCGGCGCATACTACTGGGCAGTGGGCGTCCCCGCCGACTTGGCCGCCAGCAGCCGCTCTACGCCCTCCGCCATTTGGCGCACGTTGCGGACCGCCTTCACTTCTTCGTCTGGGATGTTGATATCGAATTCATTTTCGAGAGCGAAAAGGATTTCGACTGCATCCATGGAATCGATGCCCAGTTCTTCGAAGGCGCTGTCGATGGTCACTCGATCCTCGGGGATGCGCTTGGAAGTGGCAATCACTTTCCGGACTCTTTCGATCAGTTCGTCGGACATAATAAGCGGCTAACCGTCTCAAATTTATAACCCTGGTCCCGAAGTGCAGGGATCAGGCGGCCGAGGGCCGAGAGCGTTTCCCGGATATCGGGATTAGCCCGCACCGTGCGCCCGTCGTGCAGGCAAAGGATAGAGCCATTGGCCGCCCCCGCCAGCATCCGGTCTACTATGGTATCAGCCTTCGCCTTCCAATCATAGCCGATGGCGGTCCACATGACACCGCGCAGGCCGAGGCGGCGCTGGGCCGCTCGGAAACCGAACCAGCGCGCGCCGAAGGGGGCGCGCAGCAGCGTGGGGGAGAAGCCCGTGACGTCTTCGATGGCGCGTTGGGCGCGGACAAACTCTTGATAGATAAACTCCACCGAATGAAAGCAGAACAGCGGATGCGTGTGGCTGTGGTTGCCGATTTCGTGGCCGGCGGCGTGGACGGCGCGGGCGATCTGGGGCAGACGCTCCACGTTCACGCCGATTTGAAAGAACGTGGCGGGGGCGCGATACCTTTCCAGTAGTTCCAGTACGTGGGGGGTCGATTCGCTGGGGCCGTCGTCGAATGTGAGCGCGATCGCCTTGCGGCCAGGTGGGCCGTGGTGGACCGAGGGACCGAAGACCGACGATGCGCGACCACGGACGGCCCAGGCTAGAAAGGCGGCGGAGGAGGCGGTAGCGAGCGCGGCCAGGCCGGTAAATGCCGAGTTGGTCATTTAGTGGGGCAGGCCTCCGGGTCCAGGGGGCTTCGTGCGGGCTCGGCAACGTTGTGCACAATTGGGCGAATTTGTGCAGAATTGTGCATTGGGCGCGGTTGCTCGAATTTGACCGGACGAAACCAATTTTGCCTTTAGAATCAATAAAATGATATGCGACAGCCAGCTAAATCCGGTCAATTGGAGGGGGCAGGGCCGGTGGCTGCCGGTCCGGGAGACGAATTGCGAGTTTGGCGAACAAATGGCGAAGCTGAGGACGGTGGGGCAATCGATGGGGGGCGAGGGAGTTTTGTCGCTCAACGAACCGGCGGGCTGTCGTGCGGAGCACCGAACGGCGGTGGAAGACATTGATTACTCGACGCGAGTATAGCATGTCGGCGGCCGGGATTCGGCTTTGGGAATGGCGTTGGGTGTTTGTTTTCAGTGGATTCTGGTTGTGGCGAGTTGGGTGATTGTCGATTCGGTTGGCGGGGATGGCTGTGCGGGCGGTACTTGGCGACTGGGGGCAGATCTGCTTAAGACTCGCCCTCGGCCCAAAGGGGTTGCTCGGTCGAACTCTAGCCAGATGAATGACTTGCGCGTCTACCGTCCAGTTGACATGGCGCGGACCAATCGGGACTGATCTCCCAGAACGCCGCTTGGGGCCAATCTCAGTGTAGGCGACTACACGCTCACATGAAGGCTGAATGCGTCCGCTGTCCCGCCGGGCAAGCTCAAAGGAATGGAAGCCCGTCTTTCGGCCACAACGCCCCTCTTTCTGCTGAGTAGCGCAGTTTCGTAGTGCGCCGTGATCCAGGCACGATCTGGAACGCTGCCCAGGTAGGAGTTATCCTGGAATCAACCCGACCCTCACCAGTTCTGCCCGAAGCGCAGGTGGATCGGTAAATAAGATGCCCTCCATGCCAAAAGCAGCAGCGGCGGCTACGTTCGGTTTCCGGTCGTCGATGTAGATGGCGCGGGCAGGATCGATTGCGAAAGTCTCAAGGAAAAGCTGAAAAAAATGCGGGTCCGGTTTTAACAGTCCGACCTGGCCAGAAATCAAGATACCTCGAAACCATTGCAAGAACTCGAATCGCTTCAGGGCTACAGGAAACGTTTCCGCGGACCAATCACTGAGAGCATACAGAGGAACCCCGCGAGCGCGCAGTTCCGTGAGGAGGTCAACGGTGCCGAGGATCGGCCCTGCCAGCATTTCGTCATAACGCTCGAACCAGGCGTCAATCAACCGCGCTTGGCGCGGATGAGCCAACCTCAGGGAGGCGCAGGCGTCGGCAAACGTTCGTCCCGCATCTTGCTGAGCGTTCCAGGAAGGCGTACAAACCGTCGCCAGAAAATGCTCCATCGCTTTCTCGTCTCCATCGAAGAGCTTGCGATATAAGTGACGCGGGTTCCAGTCAATCAGCACGCCACCGAGATCGAACACCGCTAAAGAGCGTATGGCTTTCATCGCTCTAATCTTATCTAAACCGATCGCTATTGGAGCGGCTTCGACGAATGTGGGCGAATGGATGGGCGCTCGGAAGGAGTTGTGCCAGGAAAGTGGATCTCGGACTTTGACTTTCGCGCTTTGCGGACCCCGACGGTCCGCTGTCCCGCCCGGAATGTCGAAGGAATTGAACCCGCGTTGGAGAGGTCGCTCCTGAGGTGGAGAAGAACCACTTCAATGATCGCCGCTCACCCCCGCGTAACGGCGCTTCGTGCTGCGGATAGCGCTTGGCCTTCGGACAAGTAGCGCAATTTCCAGCAGATCCAGTTTGGACCATACGCGATTCAGAGGCTGTCGTCCCTTCGCGCTCAACCGCGTATCCGGTTTGGGAGCCTACGGGGGCGCGCCGTGATACACTCGCGCTTCGAATATC
>Ga0187851_10003656_pt1 | contig 12818 bp, 9 predicted proteins | sample June2016WEW_6_10_FD_132997 | JGI IMG/M metagenome (GOLD analysis project Ga0187851, IMG submission 132997) | Peatland microbial communities from SPRUCE experiment site at the Marcell Experimental Forest, Minnesota, USA - June2016WEW_6_10 | ecosystem: Environmental > Terrestrial > Soil > Wetlands...
TCGGCTTGTTGGAGTGCCGCCCGCGCGCTCGAAAGTTCCTGGTTGGCGCGCTCCTCGGCTTTTGCCATGTCTTTCGAATGCCCGGCTAATTCTTCCTTCAATTTGTCGCGTTCCGCAGCGACTGCTTTCGCCTCTTCCGCCGAGTGGGCTTCCGCTGCACGGGCGGCTTTCAGGGTGTCCAGTTCGCTGTTGGCCGCGACCAGTTTCTTTTCCGACTCATCACGCCGCTGCTCGGCTTGTTGGAGTGCCGCCCGCACGCTCGAAAGTTCCTGGTTGGCGCGCGCATCGGCTTCTGCCAGGTCTTTCGAATGCCCGGCCAATTCTTCTTTCAATTGGTCGCGTTCCGCGGCCACTGCTTTCAACTCTTCCGCCGAGTGGGCTTCCGCCACACGGGCTGCTTTCAATGTGTCCAGTTCGCTGTTGGCCGCGGCCACTTTCTTTTCCGCCCCGAGCAAGGCTTCGGTCAGCCGGGCGATTTGCGCTTCGTCCTTCGCGATCTCAGCCTGTTGCGCTTTCAGTTGGTTGCGTTCCTCGGTATTCTGTTTCGCGACATCTCCAGTCGGATTTTTCGCCAGTCGCTCTGCCCGCATCGACTCCAGCTCCTTGGTGGCTTCACTCACCTTCTTCTCCAACTCTGCGGCAGACTCGCGCGCCTGGGCCAGTTCCTTCCGGGATTTCTGCTCGATGGCGTCGGCGCGGGCTTTCCAGGTGACGATTTCCTGATCGGCGGGTGCGGCTTTAATCGCCGTCATCGTGCTGGCACTGGCAGCTTTCTTCTGGTCGAGGGCAACCGTGAGCAAATCCCTTTCCTTTTCCAGTATAAGAGTTTTTGCCTCCGCCTTGGCCAGCTCCGCCGGGCTGACTGCGGCCGGTTGCACCGAAAGCGCCTCCTTGAGTTTGCCCTGCAATTCCGTGTTGGCGTCGATCAATGAACGGATTTGTTCCTGGAGTCCGGCGATCTGCTGCGTCACGGCCGCGGTGGAAGACTGCGGCCTCACGGGAGGCTGAATGGGGGGCGGCGCGACAACCGGCGGCGCGTTGGTGGACGGCAGATATTTTGAAAGCGACTGAAGTTTCTCCGCCAGGTATTCGAGGCGGAAATTCACAAGCTCGGTACTCCACGACGGATGCCTCGCCTGGAAGTCCCGCAGGTCGTTTTGCGCCTGAAGGTAGCTGAAAGCGGCGGCGGCGGAATGGCCGCTCTCCGCCAAGCCATCCGCCTGGAGGATCTCCTTGTAAACATCAAGATACTCGTCCGATCCGGCGGCCCGGGCGGAACAGGCCAAGACGAGAAAAAACGCCATGATCGCAATCCATCTCATACTCGTTAAGTTTGACGTACAGCCAGCGCTTTCATGGCAAAACTTTAGCCCTTTTGCCCGGCTCCGGCAAGCCCTGTTCATGGCGGCATCCAGAGGCCCTGATGACAGGACCGCCCCCGGGCTTCTTTTCATCTCTAACATGCTGATCCTGAGGGATAAACAGCAGGGATTGTGCGGCGAATTATGCCGGCTTAAAAATAATTTTGCATAAATTTCAAATAACTGTTGATTTAATGGATAACTATGATATCATCTCGTCAGATGAAGGGTTAATTGAATTCGTGATGAAAAGAAACAGAAATGACCGCCCAACCGCAAACACCTCTCAAGGCATGAAAGCCCGCAAAGGCAAAATCGCCGGCCTGTCCTCCCCTGTCCGCGCAGAACTGAACGACCGTCTGGAACGCTCCGAGCCTGACCCCTCATTGCTTGCAGGGCTGGATGCGCTGCCGGAGGTGCAAGAGCAGGTTCGGAGAGTCTTCGGCGGCGAACCCATCAGCAAACAAAACCTGAGCCGGTGAACTTGCCGAAACAAACAACTTTGATTCCATTGCTCCAATCAAGCTTCGTCAAAGCAAGTCACAGCGAGTCACAGTGAAGAAATTTTGGGAATGCCGGGTTTGACGCCCGGCGTGAACAAGGTTAAATTAAAGCGATGACTGGCCCCTGCGCTCTGAAACCATTCCCGCTTGCTGCAATTGTTCTCGGATTGTTGGTGTCCATGAATCATGCTCAGAACGCTCGGGCGCAGACCGTAATCGTGGACCAGTTCAATCCATCGGGAGTTGGCGGCAATAATTACGCGGACGGCCAAATCATCAACGTTTGGGGCAATTGGTTCGGGGATGCGTTTCAATCCCTGGCCTGGGACTCCACCAGCGACGCCAGCAATAATCCCGCTTCGGGTTCAATGAAAATCACCCTCGATTTTAATGGTTTGGGTGGAATCCCGAACCAGTTTGATGTTTTCGACGGTTTCAGCGGCATCATGCCCGCGTTGAGCGGGTTGATCTACTCAAACTTCGAGTGCGACGTGCGTTTTGCGCCCTGCTCCGCCACCGTTATGGCCAATGGCACAAGTGTTTTTGGCCATGTCGAATTCGGCGTTGCCACTCCCAGCTTCGGACAGGACTATTTCGGCGGCATTGATGTGCCCGCCAGCAATACCAACTGGGTCCACGTCAGCATCCCCCTTAACGCCATGGCCGACACCAATTTGCTGGGCATCAACGATGTCTTGATTCATATTTATGGACCTTATTACAGTCCGGGCCTGAGCGGCGTTTCGACCCTCTGGGTGGACAACATCGCGTTTACCGGCATGGTGTCGCCGCCCACCAATTGCGTCGTGGATTGGAACAATGTGCATCAAAGAATCGACGGTTTTGGAGCATCATCAGCCTGGAACGGAAATTGGACCACAGCACAAGCCGACATGTTTTTCTCCACCAACAGCGGCGCCGGCGCCAGCCTGGATGGCACCACCAACTTCTCCTTCAACGGTGTTGATCTTTCCCTGCTGCGCAGTCGCATCGCGCCAGGGGGAACCACGGTTGAACAGAGCATCATGCAGATGGCCCAAGCCCGGGGCGCGAAAGTGTGGAGCACACCCTGGAGTCCGGACACGCCTTTCAAAAGCAACACAAATGTCGACGGCGGATATTTTGTGGGAACACCGGCCAATTACCAGGCCTATGCCAACGTACAGGCCGGTTACGTGGCCCTCATGAAGAGCCAATACGGCCTCAATCTTTACGCCATCTCCATTCAAAATGAACCGGATGCAGAGGTCACTAATTACGAATCATGCAACTGGACCGCCCAGCAAATTCATGATTTTGTTCCTTATCTCCACAATGCCTTGGTGGCCAGCAACGTGGCCTCCACAAAAATCATGCTGCCCGAAAGCCAGAATTGGCAGGATTATTCAAATCTGGCCGTCACGGCCATGACCGATCCAAATGTCGCGCCGGACGTGGGCATTATCGCCGACCACAATTATGACGGCCCAAATGGACCGGCTACGTTGACGAAGAACCACTACGGAAAGGCGCTGTGGGAAACGGAAATTTCCGCGTTCAGTGCATTTGATGGCAGCATCACTGATGGCGTCTATATCGCGCAACGGATTTATCTTTTCATGACCCAGGCGCAAGCCAATGCCTGGCACTATTGGTGGCTCGTCTCGGACAACTCTGACAACGAGGGACTGACCGATACCAACGGCATTCCAACCATGCGAATGTATACTCTTGGCCAATACAGCCGCTTTGTCCGCCCGAATTTTTACCGCATCGACGCCAATGCGAATTGCAGCCCGCTTTTGATCAGCGCCTACAAGGATTCGACAACCACGGCCTTTGCCATCGTCGCCGTGAACACCGACCCGGCATCATCTGTCAATCAGAAGTTTATCCTGACCAATTTCACCGCCGGTTCGGTCACTCCGTGGATTACTTCGGGCACTCAATCGCTGGCAAACCTGGCTCCTGTCGCCGTTGCCAATGCGTCCTTCACTTACACAGTCCCTGGCCTGAGTGTCGTGACCTTCGTTGGCCAGGCAACGCTGCCGGCGTCCATCATCACGATCTCGAATGCTGCTGTCAACGGAAGCGGTTTTGTCCTGGCTTGGGATTCAGTTCCGGGCGGATTCTACACCGTGTTCAAAACCAATGCGCTGGCCCATTCCGCCACCAACTGGTCCGCCATTATCACGGGCTACCCGGCGGGCGGCGCGGCAGGCGGTTCGCTTTCCTACACGGATTCCGCAGTGAGTTTGCCCTCGGGTTTTTACCAGGTGCGCAGTCCATAACCGTCGCGACCATTGAGCCACTCATGGACTTGCCGCCAGCAACTCGTTGACCTTGGCCATCACCTCGAACGCGTCAGCCACATACAGCACGTCGGCTTTGCCGCGCGCCCAGCCGCAGTTCGGGTCGAGGCTGATGGCGCGGCGCTCGCCGATGAAACGCCAGCCCACCGTGTGCGGCTCTTCGCCGTGGCAGCAAGTGCTCAAGCCCTTGGCGTGCCGCGGTGTCGCGCCGGTCTGGCCGATCTGGTTCAGATGCGAGAGGAACGGCAGCACCGCCTGGCCTTCGCCGCCCAGATCCACCAGCGATTTGCTGCTACCAAGCGATGCGCGCGTAGCTTTGAGAAAATCCACAATCAACTTCTCCGCCTCGGGAACGCGCGTCCGCCCGTCCGCCTGTTTTTTGGTCCAGCCCGCGCCGGTAACGAACAACAGTTGCGCATCGGGACGAATCGTTTGCGCATCGGCCTTCGGCTCGCGGATGCCGACCACCGTGGTGCGTTTTCCGGCATCGGCCAGATTGACCGGCACCAATTCAACCTCCGCTGTGCCCGCGCCGCAGTCGCACGCCGTCTGGCTGCCGGGGTCGATGAGCATAAACCATGGACGTTGCGTTCTGGTCAACGTGGCTTCCATGCGTTGGCGATAGCACCAGCGGCTGACCACAGGCTTCCCCTCTACATCGCCGACGCCGGTCACGTGGCAATCCACGCGACCGCCGAGCCGTTGCGCCACACCAGACAAAACGCGGTTCCAGCGCGAAGTGGCCGGAGCGACCACCAGTGTGGCCTGCGCCGCTTTGCAAAGAGCTTCCGCCGCCAGCGCATCCGTGGAATAACGCGACTGGCCAAACTCCGCGCCCGCCACTCCGAAATACTTCGTGGCGGGACACGCCGCGATGGAATCCGCCGCCGCTTGAACGCTTTCGCCAACCAGCCCCACGAACAGATTCGAGCCGGCGATGGCTTTGTTCAAAGCGCGTGCGGCGTGCAACGCTTCGCGGGCGGATTTGGCCAGGGAGCCGCCTGCTTCGACGTGAGCCAGAAGAAGAATGGTTTCCATATTAATAATTTCTGTGTCTCTTGCGCCTTTTCGCGGCAATCATTTCTTAATCCACTCCACGATTTCCTTCGCGATGTCGCCGGGCGATTTGTCTTTGACGATTTGTGTGGCGCGAAGCTGTTTGGGCAGAGTCACGCTCACGAAGGTCAACCCTTCGCCCGCGAGTTTCGTCGGCGCGGCCTTCTGCAACGCCGGCATGACGGCGCGCATGTTGGCCATGCCGACCTGTGGATTGTTTTTCGGTTCGGGCAGGTTCCCCGTGGCCCAGCCCAGCAACGCCGGCGGCCCGGCGCACCTCGACACCTGATGCCTGCCGCCTTCAATCCGTTCCAGAATCTCCAGCGAGCCGTCGGGGTTCATCTTCAATTCGTCCACGCCTTGAAATTGGTCCACGATGCCCAGCTTCTCGCCCACCATCTGCATCGTGGCAGACGCGCCGCGCGAAGCGGATTCCCAGCCGCCGAAAACCAGCAGCCTCGATTTGTCCAAGCCGGGGATCGCCTGGATGGCCCCGGCCAGCGCGGCGGCGACTTCCGACGCCTCGGTGAATCCGCTCGCCGAACCGTCAAGCGCCACGAGTTCAAACGGAACTTTTTGCGCGACGGTCATCATCACCTGCTGGAGCTTGGCCTTGGGGCCGAGGCTGACCAGCCAGACCTTGCTGCCGGGCGTATTCTTGGCCAGGTTCGCCGCCTCATAAAGCGCGTGGCCCGCCCACGGATCGAGGATGGCGGGCAGCATCATTTCATTTTTCAACGCCGGACCGGTTGCGGCGGCCACGGGCTCCAGGGTTTGGAGCGGGTCCGGCACAATCCCGCCGCAGACAACAATTTGAAAAGCCAGGCTCATAAAACTCCTTTTCGCGCAATAGGTGGATAATGGCACGACACAGTTTTCGCAACCTCCAACAGCCATCCGGCGCGTTGTTGCGGCGTGCTGGTGATGACAACCGAAAATGTCCGTCGATGCACGTCGCGCACGCCGCAAAGGTCAAACACGCATTTCTTCCACAAGCTTTCCAGTGGATCGCCGAAAGTCTCGCGCTCGCGGTCCTCCGGCGTGTTGGCGGTGTTGAAAACAATCGCCGACCTGGCCTTGAGCAGTCCGACGGGCACGCCTTCACCTTTGTCATTGGCCACAAACCGGTAGGCGATTTCCATCCGCAACACACGGTCAATCCAACCCTTCAAAATCGCCGGCGGCATGCCCCACCAGTTCGGATGCACGATGATAATGCCATCGGCCGTGACGATTTCCTTGCAATGCCCGGCAATGACCGGATCCAGCCGGGCATTGGCCTTCAATTCAGCGGCGGGCAGCAGCGGCGGGAATTGCTCCTGACAAAGATCGTGCAGCAGGACGTTGTGGCCGTTCTTCCGAAGAGCATCCGCCGCCGTGTTGGCGATGGCGTGGTTGAAACTCCCTGGATTCGGATGAGCGAGAATGATTGAGATGTTCATTAAAGTCTGTCTTTTACGATCCTACAGGATACCCAGTCAACCGTCCGAGCTAAAAGTTTCAATTCTCGGCGGAGTGCAGGCCGCCAGTGCCGGCGCGAAAGGAGACGGCCATGCGTTCGGGATTTGCGGGCGAGGCGGACGCGCAGTTCCACAGACACGCGCCGCAGTGAACACATTTCTCGCGGTCAAAGGCAGGCAGGCCGTTTTCACCGGGCGTGATGGCCTGCCCGGAACAGATTTCAACGCACAGCTTGGTGCCGCATCGCTCGCATTCCTCCGGGAAGACAAACGCGACGTGATCGGCGTAACCAAGCGGCGCCTGCACCTTCCCGCCCATCAGCAATGCGTCCTGCTGCGAGACGAGCAACTGGCCGTCGTACGGAATGGCCGGCCAGCCGGCCCGTTCCATGAGCGCCGCGTGCGCCGAAACGCCCCGCGCGTAACAGTCGCGGCGAATCTCCCGCACTTCGCTGGCAGGAATGCGCCCGCGAAAATAATCTTCGATGGAAGGAATGCGCTCCCAAGGACGCAACGGTTTGCCGGGCAGGGCAAGCCGTCCGCCGCTCAACCCCGCCAGCGCCATGCCCAGCAGGCCGGGAACAACGCCGCTTTGAAATCCGTTCCGCGAATTTTCGGCGGCGCGGGCGTCCCGTTCCACCCAACTCTCGCGGCGGCGCTGCACGTAAGTGGCTTCGAGATTCTCCTTCGTGAAAGGTTTCTTTGCCTTGAGCAATTCGAGCACCGCCCCGGCCAGTTGCGCGCCGGTGGCCCAGGCCTCGTCCACGCCGGAGCCGGTGAGGACGTTGGTGCTGCCGCTGCCTTCGCCAATGCGCGCGTAGCCGTCGCCCGCCAGGTGCGGTTCGCCGTGCCGCCCGGATTCGCCAAGAGTCTTCGCGCCCCAGGACCGGAGCTTGCCCCCCTTGAGAAAATGCCAGAGATACGGGTGCATCATCCAATGCTGAAGGTAGCGGTAAGTTGTGCGCACCGGGCTGTCGAACCACGACGGAACAAAAATACCCAGCGACGCGACCCGGCCGGGATGCACATAAAGGAACCCGAAGATTTCCGGCTCGGGATAGCCGAACGTGTGCAGCACCGTGCCCGGTTTGAGCGGCGTGTCCTCCGGCAGATCCACCACAAACTTCATGCCGACCGCCCAGTCGCGCGCGTGATGGTTCTTGGGCAGGCCGAAATGCTCGTCGAGTTGCTGCCCGACAGGACCAATCGGCCCGTCTCCGACAACGGTGAGCGCGGCATGAATGTCCATGCCCGGCGTGAAGCCCTCTGCCGGCGCGCCTTGCCTGTCAACACCCTGATCGAGGAGCCTGACACCGACGACTTTGTCACCTTCGATGAGCGCCTGCGAGACGGGCGTCCCGGGCCAGATCTGGACCATGCCCGTGCTTTGCACTTGCGCGCCAACCCATTGCATGAATTGCCCCATCGACAAGACCAAACCGCCGTTTTTGTGCAGGAACCCGGGCGTCCAAGGCAGGTCCAATGCATCCCGCTCGAAGGGCAGCGCCCACTTGAATGCGCGAATGGATTTATCGGCCAGACGCAGCAGGCCCGACCGCCGGCTCGCGCCAACCGGATCCAGCAGGTAAAGCACTTTTTCGTCGCCGACCGGCGCGGCCATGGGGATGTTGGCCTGGTCGATGTCCGGCAGGCTCGACCGCAATGCGCGGGCCTTGGTGACAATCCCCGAAACACCGAAGCCGATGTCGTCCGCGCGTTCGTAACAAAGCACCTGGAGCGGCAGACCGGGCGCGACGGCGCTTTCCACGGCGGGCGCGCCGTCGGGACTGGCCAATTGCTTGGAAAGGGTGGACAGAAAACCCGCCGTCGCCGGCCCGAATCCGACGCATACGATGTCCGCATCCATGCGCGGACGGTCAATAATCGGGGTCTCTGATGCTGGATGCGACATTTTTGCGAACTTAATTCAGGTTATTGTTTCCCGGCGAACCGGCGCGCGAATGGCTTTGTCCGGATTCCGTCGTGAACATGAAATCCAATTTCACGGCGTTTCGGTTCGGGTTGAGATGGCAGCGGTTCCATGAGCTTTTTGATTTCGTCGAGGATGTGGACGATGGCTTTCTCGTGAACGTCCAACCGTCCCGTCAACCGCTGTTCCAACTCCGCAAGTTTCTCCGCCAGCCGTCCATTCTGCGTCAGCACCTCGCGCATTTTTACAAACGCCCGCACCACAAACACACTCATCTGAACGGCGCGCGGACTGTTCAGGACACTCGCCGCCATGATCGCGCCGTGCTCGGTAAAGGCCCAGGGACGATAACGAATGTTCCGCTTGGATGCGGTCGCAATTTGCGACCGCATGCTTGGTGCGTGATCTGGAGATCCAGTCACAATCTGCGATCGCAAGAGTTCATGTTCCTGCGACTCAAGCCGAAATGCAAAGTCTGGTGGAAAACGATCCGCATTCCGTTTGACTGCTTCGTTGAGACGCTTTGTTGGAACTCGGTAAACCCGCGCCAGATCGTCGTCCAAAATGACGCGCTGGCCGCGAATGATGCGGATGAAGTGTTCGACGGGCTGTCGGGGAATCATGGGGGTATTGAATTTCATTTGGTCGCAAGACGTTTTTCTATTTTCTGCGATCTCGATTTACCGGCGGATGGATTTAACCAAAGCATCCCGGTCAAGAACTTTGTCATATTTCTCTTCCCTAATTTCCTTGGTAGAAATGTCGTTGTAAATCCGCGAAAGGAACTCCTTGAAATCGGGGTTCATAGCCGTGAGTTTGTTGATTGATTCCAAGTCCAGATTTTCCCGCGTTCGTGCCGGGAACAAGATTTCGGATGAATTCGGGTCATCAAGGCTTAACTGAATTATTCCGATGCCAAAAGAGATGGAAAGCCGCTGCAACTCGGCGCGAAAATCCTCATCACTTAAAACCTCTGCGGCGACCAGATAGCCCTCATGCGCCCAGGTGGAGTTCGAGACGGTTTGAAAAAATGATTCCCGCAAATTGTCGAAGGTGAGTTCCTTCTTCAGTTCAAAAGAGAACATCTTGATTGCAACATTGCCGATTCTGGAGCCGAATTCTATAACTTCCCGCTCCCAATCGGGAAAGCAGCAGCCGACCATGTCGGGATGTATCCACTCGCCGAATTGCCGCTTGTCGGAACGTGAATGGTGAATCGTTTTTGTGTAGGCTTTGAGGTAGAGGTTGGCGTAGTAGGCTAGGAATGGATGAAGGTCTTTCTCAAAGTAATCCAAGCTCTTCGTAATGGTTTGAGGCTCAATCTGGCCGGATTCGAGTGACTGAAGTTGGCTTTTGCCCAATTCTCCTTTCAGGTAGAAGCGTTTGGGGCGCGCTCCAACCGTGGCAAATACCGTGTCTTTTCGGTCACGCACGTTCACATGAAGGAGTGCTCCCAATGTTGCCCAAGGTGTCTTGCCTTGCCCTCTCAATAGTTGATCGAGGCCCTTCGACTTGGCCAATTTCCAGACCTCGTCCACCGACAACGGTTTCTTTTCTTCCTCCAAAACCCGCTTCGCCAATTCAAGAAATGTCAAACCTTCCATGCGATTCCTTTCATAAACTCATTAGCATCGCGTTACATACTCCTATTCAGAGTCTCCTCATGTCGGCTCCTGCGGTTTCTACGCCGGATAATCCAGCGCCTCGCGCGTCATGACCTTGGTCAGCGAATCGGCAGCGCGATCTTTGGCCAGGCGGCAGCCGGTCAGGCAGGTGTCCAGTTTGGCGCGAAGAGAGACGAACCCTTCCAGTCCATCGCATTTCACGCACGGGCCGGCTTTGGGCGGATGCGCTTCGCCGGATTCGGCCACGTCGGCATAGGCGCGGGCCGAGCCGTCGATGCCGGGCATGATTCCTTCCAGCGCAGTAAGCTCCTCCGCGGAGTAACAAGTACGGCAGCCCGCATTGTCCCATGCCGGGTGGCGGTTGTAGCCGTGAACGATCTCGGCGGCAATTCGCCCCACTTCGCCCGCAGCGCGCGCCGCCTGCACGTGGCAGAGATCGGTGAAAAACGCCACCGTGCCGGCGAGCCCGTCCGCCAGCGCGGGGTTCCCCGCGCCTTTTGTTTCAAGCTCAATGACATCGAGGATGAACTGCCGCGCCGCAAGCAGCCAGCACAGCGCATCGGCCAGCGGGAAAGTCACACCCTGCCGCGTCTTGTGGTAAAGCTTCACCCCGGCGGCGTCGTTGGCGGTCTGAACGTGTTGCAACGTCCAGAGCCACAGTTTCATCGCCGTGCCAAGCGCGCAGGCGCCGGTGCCGGGACGTTCAGACGCGATGTTTTTCAGGTCGGCAATCCACTGCTTGAATTGCGCCAGGAACAGCGGATTGGCCATCGTGATGGAAAGCTGCAAGCGCTGCACCGCCTCCGGGCCTTCGTAAGTGGCCTCGAGTTGCGCGTCCATCCATTTCTGGCCGAGGAATCCGGGGCAATCCTCCGTCACGCCGTAACCGCCCATGAGACTGACGGCTTCGCGCATCATGTTCGCGCCGTGTCCGGTGTTCCAAAGCTTGCAGGCGGGGCAAAGAACGCTCGCCATCGAATCGAGTTGGGCAAACCTGGCCAGCGGACTCTCGATGGGCTTGTGCGCCGCGAGCAATTTCACCGCTTCCTCCTGGCCCTTGACCAATTTCTTGAACGCGGCGCGACCGGCCAGTTTCTTCTCGGCCAGGTTCCGTTCCATTTCCTTTTCCAGCGGGTCGAGCTGGTCGAATAGCCGCGCCGCCTCAAACCCCAGCGACGCGCTGGCTTCGCCCGTGGCCCAGATGTCCACCAGCCGGTGCAGGGCGTCTTCCTTTTGCTGGATGCCCAGTTCGTAGCGCGGCGTGCCGGGCGCGCCCTGTCCGCCGCGAAACCGCCGGCGCTGATAAAGAATCACCGGCTCGACGGCGGAAAGCAGCTTGGCCGAAGTCATCAAGCCGACCGTCACGCGCGTGCGGCGAAACACGGCTTCGATGATTTCACTGTGCGAATAATTTGGCACGATGACCCCATCCTTGATCGCATAACCGCCGACGATCCGGCTGGCGGGCACCTTCAGATTGAAAACCGGATCGTTGGTGGACGAAAGCTGGTGAACGAGTTTTTTGGTGGGCGTGCCGCGGTCCCAAATCCCCGGATCGCCTTCCTCCAAAATCACCATGCAACTGCCCTTGAGCTTCGGGTCGTCGGACTGCACGGCGGCGGTGACGACATTGGCGAAACCCATGTTGGTGATGAACCGGCCGCGTTTCTCGACCTGCAACAGCGGTTCCGAGCCGTCCTTCCATTCCGCGATGCGCACCTTGCCGGCCAGCATCCCCGTCTCGACGCCCACGAACGGGATCGGTTCAGTGAGAGCGAAGGCGGCGCGCACTTGTTTGCGGTTTTCACCGGGCTTGAGCGGCGCGGCGTTGGCGACGTATTTGGCGCGTTGCTCCGGCGTGCCGCGCTCGTGAATCGGGGCCAGGCCGAGATTGCCCGCCAGACTGCACGTGGCCGCGCCCGCATCGACCCAGGACAATTCAAAAGCGATCAGCGCCAGGGCGAGATTCTTTGGCCCGGCGATGAACCCGCCCTGTTCCGGGTCGAGGAACGCCGCCGTGATGCCGCTTTCGTCGAAATGCGGCAGGAGACTGGCCTTTTCCGGCGTCCAATCGTGCGAATTGCGGCCGCCGGCGGCGACGAGCCTTGCCACCGGCCCGCGCGCCACGCCCCGCGTCCCTTGCACGAGCATGTGAAGATCATAACGGTCGGCAAAGCGCCACATGATCTGGCGGAGATCGTCGGAGGGCAGGGTGGTCAGCGCCGGGGACAGGGTTTCTTCAGGAGTGGCGTTCATATATTTTCAGGAGTTCTCCCGCGTCAAATTTCCCGCGCGGTCATGTCGGACAGATTCGGCGGGCGGGCCATAAGAATCAATCTTATTCGCCGCACAATCATGTAATGGCCGGTAAATATCCATAATGACCAATGAAGGTTGAAGGTTGAAGGCTGAAGTTCAAACCGGCGGCTACGCCGCGAAAACTGGCTGGAAAGGGCTGATTGATACATTGGTCTGACAGGATGAACGCCCCTGGACCCACAGGATTGTAGCCGGGACGGTTTTGGCCACAGATGAAGGCAGATGGACACAGATTTGAATTGCCGACGGCAGATTGATACATTGGTCCGGAAA
>Ga0187851_10003658_pt1 | contig 12813 bp, 8 predicted proteins | sample June2016WEW_6_10_FD_132997 | JGI IMG/M metagenome (GOLD analysis project Ga0187851, IMG submission 132997) | Peatland microbial communities from SPRUCE experiment site at the Marcell Experimental Forest, Minnesota, USA - June2016WEW_6_10 | ecosystem: Environmental > Terrestrial > Soil > Wetlands...
CTGGCCGATCGCAATCGGTCCAAGGCGATGTTCCAGCAGCTTCGATTGCTCATGCCAGCAAACCTGCATCCAGCGCTGGAGGATTTGGAAAGCATCTGCGAGGAAAAGCGCGAACTCGATCAGCAGACTCACTATCACCGCATTCTCTACGCCTGGTTGCTGGTTCACATACCTGCCTCCTACGCGCTTCTGGCGTTGGGGGCGGTGCATGCCGTGATGGCGTTGCGTTACTGAGGGCATTCGATGGCGCGGCGCGTACGGACTACCAAGAATCTGGCGAAGCGGATGGACTTGCAGTACTTCAAGCAACCTCATCCCTTTCGGACCTGGCGGCTCTGGCTGTCCATTCTTGTGCCGGTCATGGCGATCGGATGGTTCGCGGCGGAGCGGGCGGCGAGTCAGAAAATTCTGAGCAGCGGGCCTCTTTCCGCGGCTCACGCCGTGTTGGGCAAAAAATGCGATGTTTGCCATGTAACCACACTGGGGATTTTTCGCGCGAAGGTCAGCGACGACGCCTGCTCGACATGCCACGACGCTCCAGCACACCACGCCGATAAAGTGGCGTTCACGGCCAGTTGCGGATCGTGCCATGTGGAACACAAGGGGTCGTTTCGCCTGGCAAGCACCTTGGACGCGAGCTGCACGCAGTGTCATGCGGATTTACGGACGAGGAGCGGAAGTCTGCAATATGCGCGCGCCGTAAAGGATTTCGACAAGGAGCATCCGGAATTTGCGGCACTGCGGGCGGGTGCGCGCGATCGGGGCCAGGTCAAACTGAATCACTACGCGCATCTGCGGCCTGGGCTTGCAGGCCCGCACGGTCCTGTGCAGATGGACTGTCAGGACTGCCATCGCCTCAGCGCGACGGATGGGGATTGGCCTTATGCGGGGCCGGTGACTAGGTCCGGGCTGACGCCTCAGACGACGGGGCAGGCCATGTCTGCGGGAAGCACGGAAGGTGCGGGCGCTGAACTGCGGCACTCGCGCGGGCAGGATTCCATGCTGCCGATTGTTTATGCGAACCAGTGTGCCGGTTGTCATGTAAAGGATCTGCAGTTCGATAAGCGGTTCGATCAGGCAGCGCCGCACGACCGGCCGGATGTTGTGCAGGCATTTCTCGCGCGGAAATACGGGGACTACTTCGCCGCTCATCCGAGCGCGCTGTTGGAAGCGGTCGCTCCGGAACGGATTCTGCCTGGCAGTATGAAACTGCCTCTGCCCGTTCCACGTAACCGGCAGGAATGGATGGATCAGCAAATCATGGTGGCCGATCGCCTGTTATTCGACAAAGGATGCAAGCTCTGCCACGCGATGCCTGCGGGAAATGAGGCGGCGGGAGGTCAGCGTCTGCCGGTGGTGGCGAAGTCGTCGATTCCTGTTCGCTGGTTTGCGCACGCAGAGTTTAGCCATGACTCTCATCGACTGTTGACGTGCACATCGTGTCACAACCGCGTGCCGGAGAGCCGTGAAACCGCTGACATCCTGTTGCCCGGAATCGCCTCCTGCCGCAGTTGCCACGAGGAGGGGGGTCCGAGGCGTGATGCGGCCAGCGGACAGTGTGCCGAGTGCCACTCGTATCACGATTGGGCCAAAGAGCGGCCAACTAAGGGGCAATTTACGATTCCGCAACTACGCACGGGAAAGTAACCACGTGCGCTGGGCGAGATACCAGCGAGCGCGTCAATGAGCGGGCCCAGGTGGAGTATCTGTGACCGTATAGAGTTTGCCAGCCCGCAAATAGAGGCGCTGCATTTCCTGGAGATTGAAGGGTCGTGCGCCGCGGCGTCCGAGAACAGCTACCTGATTCCCGCTCTCATCCACGCCGCGATCACGGTCGATGCCCTTCGAGATGGCCAGAGCAGGGCCGCGCGTGTGATGCGTGGCGATCAGTTTAGGAGTAGGCCGTGGGCTAAAGCCCGAAAAGTTTGAGTTGTCGGTCGGCGAAAACAGCTGAACTACGCGCAAACCGTTCTTGCCATCGGCCACGTAGGCAAACAATTCGGAGGATACCATACCCATTTTGACGTCGTTTGTGTCGTTCAGGGCGCCATTCGCATTGAACATCTGGTCCAGTTTCGGTTGTTCGGGGTGTTCTATATCGACTACCGCTATGCCTTGTTTGCCAGCCGCGACGTAAGCGTAGGTGCGCGCCACGTAGATGTTGCGGGCATCGCTCAGCGAAACCAGAGCGCCCGGCACGGGGACCGGGTGATCGAGATTTGTGATATCAAGAACCTTCATTCCCGAACGATCGACCACGAACGCGTACCGGAACTGTACGGCGATTCCCCGGGGCTCAACCAGGTAAGGAGAGCCAATTTGCGCTACCAGCGCTGGTTGTAGCGGGTTGTCGAGGCTTACTACAACGAGTCCGGCATCGCAGAGGATGTAAGCATATGTCCCGACGATGGCAATCCGGCGAGCGCCATTCAGCACGCCGTTCGGATTGAAAGCCAACGCCCGTTTGAGGAAGTTATTACGGGGATCACCGTCGAGCAACGTGCCAACGCCGGGACTCTTTCCCTTCAGGTTTGGATCTCCAATCACGACCAGACCTTCATCCTTGTCGGCGACGTAGAGAAAACCGTAGATCAGGTGAATTGACTGCTCTTCATTTTCCTGGCGATGGGTTCGTAGCGGGTCCACAGCTAACGTGGTGGGAGTCGCCACCGACATGGCGTATTTCGTAGGAACATAGAAGCGCTGGCCGAGGGGCGAAACTGGAGCGGTGATGGTGCGCTCGGAGATGTCTTTATCGTCGACATTGGCGATATCGTAAACGCGCAGGCCGCCGTTTCCCATGGCGGCGTAGAGATACTCACCGCGGGCCTGAACATCGAGAACATCCGATCCGGCGTGCCCGTATGCTTCTTTCAACTGGCGGTTATTTTTCACGTGCTTGCCGTAATCGTCAGGATAGGCAAGTTTCTGCAGATCGCTTCCGATGACCGCCGGAGGCTCATCATGTTCGGTGACCGCGATCGCTTCGTAGCCTTTACTTCCGGCGGCGACATAGACGTAACGGCCCATGAAGTTCATGAAATTCGTCCCTAGCAGGAGTAACTGGGTCATCCAGGCGTTGTTGTCGCGTGCCTGCGAGACATGACAGTCCGTACATTCCTTGGTCTCTTTGGCGCGGACCGTGTGGGGAACGAAGGTGCTGAAGGCCTGCCCGCTAAAACCTTCCGCGGAAATCGTCTGCTGCTGGTAATAGATCCAGTCGCGGTTACTATTCTGGGAGCTGACGAGTACGGCACATGCCGAACGTACGGGGGCGACTCTGTGCCCGGTTACGGTTCCATCAATTGCCAGGCTGTAAGTATCGTCGCGCAGGACCTGAAAATTGTAGGAGGTCCAATTGCGAGTCTCGAGTCCTTCGTTGTGGAGCATCGGCATTCTCTGATTTGCCGACATCGAAAGATGACAGCCGTAGCAGGTGGGAGCCCATGAACTGTGACACGAATAGCAGGTCATCCTGCTGTTCTCGTGCGCCAGTCGTGACGAGTCGGTATTTGCACTACCCCAAGTGGTGCCATCCTTCTGGATGGTTTTGGCGAGCCGGGATTTCTCGTTGTAATGCGGATCCCCCGGCGTAATCGAATCAATTACCTGGACCACTTCCCACTGCTGTTGCTTCTCCAGCATGGAACGCTGGAACAGGCGATCACCTTCACGGTAAAAGCGGCGTTCGCCCCAAGGAGTGCGAAGTCCGTCCAGGGCGGTGCCGCCGGCAGGCGCCGCGATCCCCGATGTCCGCAAGGTCGCCCGTTGCTGAATGGTGCCGTGACAATCGACGCAATCGACTTCGATGGCGTTTCGCGTCTCCCCGTACAACTTGCCGTTGCCGTGACTATCCTGCACGAAATGGCAGTCGATGCAATGCATTCCTTTTTCCAGATGAATATCTTTCAGGTGCACCGCCTTGCTGAACTTTTGCGGATCATCGAAGGGAACCCGGTTACCATCGGCGTCGAGAAGATTGCCCTTGCGGTCGTGTTTAAAAACCGCCCGAAAAATCCAGCCATGGCTGTGGAAGTCGGCGAACTGGGTGGTCTTCAGTTCCCTATTGAATTCGGGCGTGCCGGTCTTTTCGAGGAAGTTCACATCCCACCAGAAGCCACGAATTGCCGTTCGCTCGGGATTTCGCGCCTGGATTTCCTGCTGCTCCTTCGGAGTGGGATGGCGCTGTTCCTTGGGATACATCTTGTCGCCGTCAATCTCGTTATCCCACCAAGTGTAGCCAAAGTAGGTCGCCAGCATGTTCGTCCCGGGATGGATGTGACAGACGATGCACTGGCTCGATGGTATCGATCGGGTGAATTCGTGTTTGATAGGGTGGCCGCACTCATTCTTTGGGATGGTTGGGTCGACGCTCGCGGCACGTCCGAGGTTGCCGGCGGTCGCGTAGTGTCCCGAATGTTCAGGCGAACTGTCGTTCGCGTAGACCACGTGGCAGGCACTGCATCCGCTGGCACGAAAATCTCCGGGTTGATCGTTTGTGCCGGGGAATGAAAGGAGGGGATCGAGCAGGCGCGTCTTCTGCAAACCGAGAACGGTTGGATCGGTGCGTAGCAGCGTGCCAAAGCCACGCTCGCCCAGTTTGACGTCCGGTTTCCCTGGCTCTTCTTCAAGACTGGGAATGCCAACTTCGGGCTTCTTTTCGCCTCCCCGCTCGAAGACCCGCAACACGTTGCCAGGCTGCGAGACCTCCCATCTTTGAATTGGCTCCAGGTAGGGCAGAATGCCCTTAGTGCGCGTCTCTTCAGGACTGGGCGGCGGGAACGTTTGCAATCTCTGCGGCGTTCCATCGGGTGCGTAGCTTTCGCCGAAGAACGGGTTCTTCAGCGGGACAGTGCCATTGTTATAAAGCGCGGCACCCCACAGCATTGCGCCGTGCGTCATCATGCTGGTACGCACGCGCTGGACTTCGGACGTGTGACATCCGGACCGGCCACAGGTTTGCTCGGCCACACGCAAATCGCCGGGATTTATGAACCTGATGTAATCCGCATCCTCTTTCAGCCACCTGGTATAGGCGCGCACTGGATTGGCGGAGGTCCGGGCATTCTCTGCGAATCGAGGAGTGGGGTGAGCTTGCTTGGTCAGTTCCAGGTATTTCGAGGAGCCCCGTGCAACAGCCGGAGGTAAAGCGATTTGGATATTTCCTCCATGGCAATCAATGCAACCGAGGTGGACGGTTCCCGCCGTGTGCATGGTGGCGCTGTCCATGGGGTCGTGGCAGGTTATGCAACCGGCTGATCTCTGCTGCGTCTCCTCGGTCGAGTCTCCGAGGCCGGGCGATCTGTCTTCAGTTCCGGCCTTTGGCAATCCCACCACAGCACGCTCTGATGCCGACATCTTGCCGGCAGGGAAAAATAAGTACAACGCTGTACAGATCAATGCGGTCCCCGACAAGACTGGCGCAATTCGTCGCCTCGAAAATCGTTGCCAACGAGAAAACCGCATAGCTCAGATTCAGAACGTCAACCGCACGGTGGTAAATCCGGAGAGTAACACCCGCCCGTTGAAGATGTCCTCAAAACCAACCCCCGGAATTAAGTTGGATACTCCGGTCGTGATCACGATATTTTCCGTTAATGGCGGCCGGTATTGAAGACCAATGCCAGTATCCGTACCGATGCTATGCCGGATGCCAGGTTGGGCGAGGACGAACTGCAAGGGCTCGGTCCGATCAAATCGAAGGTAGTTCGCGTTAACGAACGCGCGGAGCTTAGGCGTCACATTGAAATCGGCTCCCGCATTGAATACGTAAACTCCCGGATTTACAAAGTTCGCTTGTCCCTCTTCCTTGTTGCTGCGCAAACTCACCAGCAGGCTGCCGGGGTTCGTGAGGGCGATTCCCGTACCCGTCAGACGGATACCTTGCTGGTCGAAAAAACTGAAGGCGCCGCCGGCAAAATTCGTTTCATCCACAATTGTGTCGAAGCCACGCGCGGACGAACCGCGACCGGCCATGCCGAGGGCATCCGAGCGGTTGCTTGGGTCGCCGGAAGCATAGAAGAACGACGACCGGAAGCGTACCCAGTCCTTGTCCACCGACAACTCCAGCGCGGCCATCCTTCCGTCGATGTCGACGCGCCGGCCTGCGATTGGATTGAGAGTGTCATGACCAAGAGCCTGATAAAACGCATGACTTACATTCAGGCGACCAATATGGCCGTTGCTGGCCCATCCCAGATAGTAGGCACGAATGCCGTGCTGCAAGATACCTTCATTCACCGCTAGACCTATGGGAGACGGGCGGACAAGGAATCCGTTGTCGTCGAAGTGAATCGAGGGGTCGTCGCGGTTGTAATGAAAGCTGAATTCCGTGGTGTAGCCTTTGGCGAAGAAATCCTGAATGTAAATGTTTCCAACGTAAACCTGCTGATGCCGGCGGGCGAAGGTATTCAGGCCGCTGTTCGTGTTCTTCTCCAGAAAATAGAACCAGGCGAGGTTGTAGTTGATGCGGTTCGAGCGCAGATTTCCGAAGAGACGCAAACCGGGTTGTTCCTCGGCAAAAATAAATCCGCGAAAATCACTCACGAATTGCTGGATTCCAGCGCGGACGGACATGAAATCGAAATTCGGGCTCAGGTCATGGATCTTCGCTTCGACGAAACTCTCCTGCAGGCCCGCATGGGTGTCGAACCGGTTCGTGCCTTCGCGAACGTCAATATTGACCAGTCCGCGCTCACGTGTTTGCAGAAAATTGAGATTGAATTCGGGCGTGAAGCGAATGCGAAAGTCGATCGGCCGGAAACTGGTGTCACCTTCGAACAGATCGAAAGAGAGCCGAAAACCTTGCGAGAGGAAACCCTGTTCGCCCCGGCCGAAAAAGTCGGGACTGCCTCCCTGTTCCTCGGACACGCCGCTTGGAAGGGGGAGGCGGCGGACATCCAGTCCGGTGAGGCTGGTGCCGTTGAAGTTGAAGAACCATCGCTGCCCGAAGATCGGCTTGTCTCCCTTGACGCGGCTGCGATTGAAAGGATCATACCAATGCCCTTTTGTATAGGGAAATTCGCCACTTTTGCGATAGCGATCCCACGCTGGCATCGGGACGTTCCACCGATCCTGTTCCTTCACGAAATTCGCCGAGTCCGGTGGAAGCTGTTCTGGAGCAATCCCGAGGGGGCCGGGTGAAGAAAGCGTTTCAGATGTTCTGAGTCCCGGGTAGGATCCCGGAGAGGATATTGGCGCCGACGCCGGGGGGAGAGAGCCCGGAACGCCGGGTGGAAGGTTCGTCTGCAGAGCGCCGTCCGCGATCGGGTCTAGTGTCAAGTCCCGGATTTCGGGTCCGGCGATCCGCACATTCGTGAGGTTGATGGTCTGGAATCCTTCCTTTTCGATCTCGAGTTCATAAGATGACGGCTTTAGATCGACAAAGCGAAAGATGCCCTCGGCGTCGGTCAGCCTTGTGCTCACGAGTACACCAGCCCGAAGCAGACTGATCCTTGCCCCCGGGATGGCTACGTTGGTCAGCGCGTCTTTCACCGTACCTTGCAGGGACGCGGAGTTGGTGGGCGGGTGTCCGGGAATGCTTTGCGCGAACCCGGATAGCAGGCTCGCCCATGCCATCAATGCGAGGAGGCCAACCGAAGACGTCCATGCTCTCGCCACCAACGCTCTCGCCCGGTTAATCTTCATCCCCCGAACTCTCTTTGGACTTTGCCTGGAACGATCCTCGACTACGCCTGTCCTGAAGGTGCCACGCTCAACCGGAATAGACGGGGGCACAACACCTATCACAACTTATGTCGAGCAGCAAGCATTCGCTTGACTTAATCATGTACCGGGGCATAATGAAATGCACAAAACAATTCTGAGCCTCTTTCTTCGGCATAACCGGAATAATGAAAACCGGGAAGCACCGCCCGCTTGCACTTTCTGGAATCTGTACAGTGCTGTGCGCGGCAGTTTTGGTCTGCCTCTCGTGCAATGGAAGTCACGGCTCTTCCTCATCTAGCGCGGCAGCTCCTCCAGTCGCGACCCCTCTCACCGTCACCGATGTCACAAATGTCGTGCAGAATGCTGTGCTATCGGTGAATGCTCCCATGGTCGTTGCGGTTGCGGATCGCGCGGGAAACATCCTCGCCGTGTTCAACACGACGGGAGCGCCGGTGTCGTCGACCGGAAACTTCAGCCAGGCAGTGGCCGCCGACGAACTCGCCGCCAGTTTAGCCCGCACGGCGGCGTTTTTCAGCAATGACCAGGCTCCGCTGTCTTCACGCACAGTTCGATTCATAAGCGGCATTCATTTTCCGCCAGGAGTTCCTGGCACTCCGAACGCCGATCTGTATGGTATCGAGAACACGAATCGGGGCTGCACGATTAGCAACAATTTTCTGCCAGGACAAACGCTGACTCCATCGGGATTGATCGACGGGACCGTACCAGGCCTCGGCATCATCACCGGCAAAGAAGATACCAACGACAGCGCGCCGAGGCCGGACAATCCCGGGGTTAATCCAGGAGGGGTTCCTTTATTCAAGAATGGCTATCTGGTGGGCGGGGTTGGTGTGGTGAGCACGACTCCGGCAATCGCGGAGTTCGCTGCCTATTCCGCCTCCTTGAATTCGGGGTTCCTTCCAACCGTCGCTCAACTTCCGCCACCCGGAGTCGTCATCATCGGCGGAATCGCCCTGCCCTTCGTGAACCAAACGACTCAGCCATCCGGCACGTCTCCGGGCACCAGCGCCTCCGGCTCATACGAAGTAATGGCCAATGGTGGCTCACTGCCACCCGAAGGCTACCTGGTTGGCCCCAATGGCGGAAGTTTGTTGGCACGGAACGATGTTGACGAAATTATCATGAACGCGGTGGCAACAGCCATGACCACGCGAGCTGTTATCCGCCTTCCACCAGGCTCGAGGGCGAAAATGACGATTGCGGTTTCGGACGTCGATGGAACAATTCTTGGACTCTACCGGATGCACGACGGGACAGTCTTCAGCGCGGACGTGGCTGCCTCAAAGGCACGGAATGTGGTTTGGTTCAGTACCACAGGCGTGCGCGATTTACCGGGCGTGCCCGGGGGAACCGCGATCACGAATCGCACAGTCGGGTTTGGGGCGCAACCACTTTTTCCGCCCGGAATCGACGGATCGAGCGCTGGGCCATTCTTTCAGCTCTATCTGAACGACACAGCAAACGCTTGTACCCAGGGATCCGACCCGTTTCCGCCCAACACCAACAACATGAGCGGCGTGGTGTTTTTTCCTGGAAGCTTGCCGCTTTATCGAAATGGCACGCTTGTCGGCGGCTTGGGCGTCAGCGGCGACGGGGTGGACGAGGACGACTTCGTCACCGCTGGAGCGGTGAATGCCGCATGCGGCGCGGGTGGCCCCTGTGGTGTGCCGGATTTCGAGGCCGCGCCCGGAATCCGAGCGGACCAGGTGGTCATCGAAAACGTGAGGCTGCCCTACCTGAAGTTTCCGCGAAATCCGACCAACTGAAAGTGTCGGCCTCGAGGGCCGCAGCGTGAAGAAACATCGCGAGGATTGAGAATGACCCGGACGCCGGAAATGGTTCCCGGCGCCCAAGCCTTTGAAGTTTACCTGCTCAAGCCCAACCAGAGACTAAAAATCGTGGTCTTCGGGAGTGCAGGTGCAGGGCAGGCCGCTCAGAAGAGAGTCGTAGAAGCAAAGATTCTGCAACAGAGTTTCTTCGGTGGCTGTCAGATTCGAGTCGGTTAAGGCGGTTTCGGTGATGCCGTAGGTCGTCTTGGTTGCAAGCTGGATGTGGGTTGCCCATCCACGGAGACCCGCTGTGGGAATTACAGCCGTCGGGTCGAGCGACGAGGACGAGATGGTCTTGATGACGCCGCGGGTCGGCACTTTGCCGGTCAGCGGGTTGGCAGTCAACTGCGTCTTGACGTCTTCCGCCAACAGACCGTCTGGCGTGATCTCGCAAGCGCAGCATTCGGTGAGCTCTTCGCTGTCATCGAAAACATAGAAGGCCGCCCACAGGTCGCCAGCCGTGTCGCCATCGTTAACGAGACGAACCGTGGCATCGGGAGCAGCGCTTACGTTATTGGCAAAGTAGGTGACAAAATAGATGCTATTGTCGCCTACTGCCGCCGCGGACTGAGCCGCTGCGGTTCCGGACGCGACCGCCATAAGCAGCGCGATCGCCAGAAGCGGGAACAACAAAACACTAATCTTTCGCATTATTTATTCTCCTCTTGGAAACACGCCGGGAGTGCTGGGGGGAGGTCAGCTATGGCGCGACAAAAATTTAAGCGTGCGATGGACTCATTGCAACTACCCACCTGGATTAGCCGCGTCTCCCTGCGGTTGCCATTAGTTCTTTTGGACTAGTTCTGTACAAGGATGGACTGGGGAAGCGCGCGTTAGATTTTCGAGGAGTCAGGGCACGGGCTTAAGCGGGGTGTCCCAAGACGCGCATGTGCTGGCTAAAGCGCGGATGACGAGCGGCCGATGGCTACAACGGGCTGGGTGCTCCCCGATTTCCGGAGATACATATCCGCGTCAGCCGCCTGAATTAACTCGTCGACGGTGGCGCCTTCCACAAACTGAGCCAGGCCGCAGGTGAGACCCAGACCGAAGCCGCACTCCCGATTGGAGGTGTTCCAGGCATCAATGAGCCGTTTAAGCCGCTCGACGGCGGCGGTTGCCCTCTCCAAGTCCGTATCGGGCATAACGACAACGAATTCATCGCCGTCGTAGCGACAGATGAAATCGCCCGCCCGGAAATTCCTCCGCAGTAAGGACGCCACGTTCATCAGAACGCGGTCCCCTGTGAGGTGCCCAAAACGGGTGTTGAACGACTTGAAGTTATCCACGTCGGAAACCATCACAGTCAGTGGTAGCCTGTTTCGACGGGCACGGCTGATTTCGGTCTCCAGCAACTCTGTCAAGGAGCGGCGATTGGGAATGCTGGTCAGAGGGTCGATTCGGGCCATTCGTTCGGCGCGCTGCAGTTGATGGATAAGATCGCGGCGGGCGCGCTGCAGGCGCATCCTCTGGTCGAACATGTAGATGTTCAGCAGAACCAGTAGTCCAATCAATCCGAAGAAGAGGGAAATAAATTCCTGGCGGTTTGCCAGTTCCGCTTCGGCTTTCCGGATAATCTGCGGCATGAGCAATGCCAGGAATCCAGCCGCGATCACCAGCAGGATAAGAACCGCAATGCCGAGGAGTTGGAAATCGCGCCATTCCAGGGCCTGAATGTCTTGCTCTACCTGCTCGGGCGTCGATGTCGAAGTTGATTCCTGGACTGTTTGGATTTCGGACATGTCGCCTCAGACTTCTTCTGATTCTCTGATCATCTGGCCCTGTGAAGAGTTTCCTAGGAAGTGGCCATTGGAGAAAGTTACAGAAGTAATTTCCGAGAGCGGTTGCGGTCCCAACCGCCTGAATGCTGCGGGAAATGGCGTATCAAGACGGACTTGCCCGCTGAAAAGGCCCGCAAATCCGTGGTTTCACGACTTCCAAAAGGTATATACTTTCTGCACAAATCGGGATGCCCGCATGTCGCTCGGGTGCGTCTGACGGGGGTTTTTCGTCAGTTTTTGAGCCGCTGCCGGTCGAAAACATGGAAAATTCCAAGTTACCTACGGACGGAAAGCCTCTCCCCAAATTCCCGGAAAAGGCGGGCACCAAGACTTCGTTTGCCGGAGAGAGCTCGGGCACTGGGTTCCCGATTCCTCCCAAAGGCGAGCTACCCCGATCCGGCTCTTTGCCTCAGGGCACCGATCCTGACGCAACCGTGTTCGATGCCAAGCCGTTGCCGCCCGATTCTGACCCCGCCGTGGTTGACGCTACGCCCTTACGGCACGATCCCGATGCGACTGTGATCGATGCCCGCCCATTCGACCATGATCCCGATGCCACGCGGATGGATGCGAGGCCGATCGATCCGGACGCAACCATCATCGATACGGGGACTTCCCCACGGCGGACTCCGCCGCCCTCGCCCAGCCAAGCGGGAATGTACGGAAGCGCGGCGGTATTGCAGATCGGCCAACTATTAGGCGGCCGTTACGAAATTCTGCAACTGCTGGGCGAAGGCGGCATGGGCGCCGTCTATAAGGCCACCGATCGCGAACTCGATCGTTTCGTGGCGCTGAAAGTGATCCGGCCGGAGTTGGCGTCGAACCCGGCGATCCTGGCCCGTTTCAAGCAGGAGTTACTGCTCGCCCACCAAGTCACGCATCGCAACGTTATCCGCATTTACGACTTGGGTGACGCGGAAGGCATCAAGTTCATCACCATGGAGTTCATCGAGGGTAAGGATCTGCGAAGCCTTATCCGCGAGAAGCAGAAGTATGCGCCCGAGGAAGCGGTCGATGTCATCCAGCAGGTGTGCCAAGCCCTGGAGGCTGCCCACAATGTGGGCGTAATCCACCGCGACCTGAAGCCGCAGAACATCATGCAGGACGCCACGGGCCGAATTCTGGTCATGGATTTCGGGCTGGCACGCACCCTCGGCGGCGACGGGATGACGCAGACCGGCGCGATCGTCGGCACGATGGAGTACATGTCCCCGGAGCAGGCTCTCGGCAAGGAACTCGATCAGCGTTCCGACATCTTCGCGCTGGGATTGATTCTGTACGAGATGCTGACTGGCACGGGGCCGTTTCAGGCCGACAGCGCGCTCGCCAGTCTTATCAAACGAACCCAGGAGCGCGCTACTCCCGTATCGGAAATTGATGCTCAGATTCCGGGCGCGTTGAGCGGCATCGTGAGCAAGAGCCTGGAACGCGATCTCAATGCCAGGTATCAGAATGTGTCCGAGATCCTGACCGATCTGAACACCTGGAAAGACAAGAGAGCGGCCGGCACAATCAAG
>Ga0187851_10003659_pt1 | contig 12811 bp, 7 predicted proteins | sample June2016WEW_6_10_FD_132997 | JGI IMG/M metagenome (GOLD analysis project Ga0187851, IMG submission 132997) | Peatland microbial communities from SPRUCE experiment site at the Marcell Experimental Forest, Minnesota, USA - June2016WEW_6_10 | ecosystem: Environmental > Terrestrial > Soil > Wetlands...
CGGCGCCGTCGGCCACCACCACGGTGAAACTGGCGCCGGAGTCGGGTGAGATGGCCGCCGGAATGGTCAATGAGGCAGTGGTGGCGCCGGCGATCTCCACGCCATTCTTTATCCACTGGTAGCGCAGCGGCGCAGCACCCGTGGCGACGACCCCGAAGGCGACAGGCTGCCCCGAAATCACGGCCTTGTCCGCCGGCTGGGTGGCGATCGTCGGGCCGGGGGGCGGAGCATTCACCGTCAATGTAGCCGGAGCGCTGGTGGCGCTGCCCGAGGCATTGCGGACCACGGCGCGGAAGGTCGCCCCGTTGTCGGCCAAGGTGGCGGCCTGCGTGGTGTACCAGTTCGCGGTGGCGCCCGGAATATCCACGCCGTTCTTCTGCCATTGATAGCGCAGGGGCGCGGCGCCGGTGGCGGCCACCCAGAAGCTCGCCCGATGGCCGCCGGCCTGGATGTTATTCACCGGCTGCGAGACAATCCTCGGCGAAGACTGCGCGCTGGTAAGAAACTGGCTGAAGAAGGCCCACAAGCCATCGGTGAAGTCGTAGCCGGTCCGGACGTCCGGCGTAGGGTATTCATGGGCGCCGCCGACGATGGTGACAAACGCCACTTGGCGACCGCCGATCCCGCCTCTCCAGGTAGCCTGGCTCACTTGTCCAGGCATGAGCGGCGACGCCTCATCCGTGGTGACTGGCGTCGCGTCGAGCAATCCGTCCTTCGCGCGCCAGGCGTCCACGGTGTCCTTCACCATGGTGTACGGCACACTCTTATCCGCCGTGCCGTGAAACAGGATCATGGGCACGGGAGCCGACGGAATATTGGTTGTCAATCCCATGAACTCATCGACCGAGCTGGCGGCTCTGACTGTGGAGGGTCTCTCGCACGCGTAAGCCAGGGACATATGGCCGCCCGCGGAGAATCCAACGGTAAAGGCGTCGGTCGAATTGTCCGACGCCTTCACGCGGTTGATCACCTCGGTGATGTAATCGAAGTCCTCGAATCCCGAAATGCGCGGATTGTGGTTGTTGAACCCTCCGGTGGAGTTGCCTGAGAAAGAGCAGGAGACCACGAGAAAGCCCGCCTGATCGGCCTTGCGATGGAAAAAACCCGCCGGTCCACCGGCCTCCATCACAAGGATCATGGGAACGGGGGCGGCCTTGGAGAGGTTGTCGGGCCGGTAGAGATAGTAATACCGGCTCTGCTGGAGAGGGGCGCCGTTGGCGGCGGTGGTGTTCAAGGTGAAATCAACCCGGACATCGGTGGCCGCAAGACCATCGCCAGCCAGGGTCAGGCAACTTATCAGCAGGAGCGCGGTTCTCATAAACATAAGACGCATTCGTCGACGCCCGCGTGACGGCGCGGGCATCGCCGCAATTGGGGGTTGCGTAGCTTCCGCAAAGCGATTTGCGAAACGAACCCAATTTGGGGCGTACCGGCTGTGATTTCCGTCGCCCCGCGGACTTGCTTGTGGAGGAACGAACCCAATTTGGGGCGCGGGTTGCGATTCTCGAGCCTGGGCTCGCTTTTGGCGGAACGAACCCAATTGGCGGTCGCGGAGCTGTTATTCCGTTGGCCCTCCGATTGGCGAAACGAACCCAATTTGGGACCTGTCTGGCACGGGAGAGATGCGGGCCGGGAGACTTTTCGGAGAGTTGCCATGACTTCAAATAACAGGGTAGCAGACGAAGACGCGAGTGGCGGGTGGCGGCGGATCGGAAGTGTTTTGGGATCATACGGTTGCGGGTTTTCGAGGGGGCGTGAATGAAAAATCGGGGGCCATGAAGACGTCTCGCCGGTTTCCGGCCGGGCGGCCGGAAAGGAATGGAGGCCCCGGCCAATGGATCGCTATTGCGATCGCCGTCCGCGGCGGCCCGGCCTGGTCGAAGGCGCTATGGAATCCGCTCTTTGCGCTGGTTCGAGCAACGCGACCGGGACTTGCCGGAATCGCGCGGTGGCGGCCAAGCCCCGGTCAAATGTGACTACGTGCGCACCAGCGGCCTCCGCAAATCCTACCAGGTAACAGTCGGCTATCGCCTTCGTGGCCGGCTGGAGGGCAAAGGGCCCCGTGGCCTGCCGGAACAGAGTCTCGGCGCCGCGCGGCTCGGGCGCGAGCTCCACGCGCGGGTCCCCGGTCCACCGGTCGTACAGTTGGAGCGCCCCGGCCAGGGTAGTCGTGCTGCCGCCCATCACCTTCCGATTGGTGAGCAGGCGCAGGAATCCCAGCATGGTGAGCCGGCAGAACAGCAGCGCCGCATCGTCGATGGAGGCGTACCAGCGGGAGGCGGGGATGTGTTGCGGGTGTTTATCCCAGGTCAGCGCCAGCCAAACGTTGATGTCAATCAAGTATGAGGTCGTAGGGCGTCTCCGTATCGGGGCACAACGGCCCAGGCCGGCCCTTCCCTTTGAGCAACGGCAGCGTAACGCGCTCGCCCTTGCGCATCGAGCGCACCGGCGCGATACGCGCCAGCGGCCGGCCGTGTTTAGTGATGACGATGCCTTCCTCGGGCAGCCGATCGAGCAGCGAGAGGCACTGGCGGCGGAACTCGGTGATGCTGAGGTCCCTCATATCGCCAGTGTACATCAAAATGTACAAAATGGCGGTCGAGGGGCCTGCTCGCGCGCCGTGCCTTTGATTCCCGCCCGGGGCCGTCGAACCCAGAGACCCAAGCCCCCTAAAAGCGTGCCGCCGACGCCCCCAACGCGGGGATTGCATTTCGAGGACTAATCCGATACTATAAGACCCGAATCGCAGATTTACTGGGGGCTACAGGGTGTCTCTATCCCGGGTCTACTGGCGGGCAGCGTTTTCCTTCGTACTTCTGACGGCTTCCGCGCACGGCGTCACCATTGCAGGACCCGGCGGCCTGACCGTGTCGGTGGATTCCGGCGGCTCGTACCAAGTACTCGTCCCGGATCTCAACTGGAGCTTCAGCGGCGCCACCGGTTCTCCACTGGCGAATATCACCGTGAGTACGGGAACGGACTCGCTGGGGGCCTTTCAGGAAATCGGGTTCGATTTTCAGTCCGACGCCGCGCGCCACGCGGCGATTCGCAGCTACACGGAGCGTCCAGCGGTGCTGTTCACAGTGAACTGCGTTTCACCGGCTCCCAACAGCTTCTCGTTTCCGGCCTGGAGCCAGTTTCCGGGCGGTCTGGATTATCTGACGTTTTCGGGCACGTTCGCGCCGCCATCCTTCGGCGGCCTGGCGAGTGAAAGCCCGTGGGTCTTTTTCGATCCATCGGCGAATACGTTCATTCTTTCGCCGGCCGCTAACTTTATGACGGCCAGCACGGGGTGGGGGCCGAATGGGGAGATGAGCAGCGGCATCGCGGCCCAAATTACGGCGCTGCCGCAGGGTTTCCAGCATCGTACCCTGCTGGTGATCGAGAAGGGAATCAATCGCGCGTTCGACACATGGGGCCAAGCGTTAACCGCGCTCAATGGAAAGACGCGGCCCGCCAACGACGCCGATGCCAGCTTGAACAAGGTCGGTTACTGGACGGACAACGGCGCGACCTACTACTACAACATGGCAAGTCCGCTCGACTACGAGCAGACGCTGGAGGCGATCAAGGGCGAATTCGACAGTCTGGGAATCGGGTTGGGGTACGTGCAACTGGATAGCTGGTTTTATCCGAAGGGCGCCTCGGCGGCGTGGAGCGACAATGGGGACGGCATAAACCAGTACATGGCGGCGCCCGCGCTGTTTGCGGCGGGGCTAGGGAGTTTCCAACAGAGCCTGGGCGCGCCTCTGATCACGCACGCGCGGTGGATCGACGCCAGCAGCCCGTATCGCCAGACCTATCAGATGTCGGGGAATGTGGTGCTGGATCCGGCCTATTGGGGCATGGTGGCGGGGTATCTGGCCGCCTCGGGGGTGGCTACCTACGAGCAGGACTGGTTGGGGTCCAATGCGCAAACCGATTTCAACCTGACCGATGGGGACACGTTTCTGGACAACATGGCCTCGGCCATGGCCGAGCGGAATCTCACTATGCAGTACTGCATGGCGACGCCGCGGCACTTCATGCAGAGCTCCAAATACAGCAACCTGACCACGATTCGCGCCAGCGCGGACGGTTTGGCGTTCGACCGGTGGACGGATTTCCTTTACGCGTCGCGTCTGGCGAGCGCACTGGGCGCGTGGCCGTTCACCGACAACTTTCTGAGCGCCCAGACCAGCCAGATGCTGCTGGCGACGCTCTCGGCGGGGCCGCTGGGGATCGGAGACGCCATCGGCGCGATGAGCGCGGCCAACCTGCTGCGCGCGGTTCGTCAGGACGGCGTGATCGTGAAGCCGGACGCCCCGCTGACGCCTGTGGACAGCAGTTACGGCAATATGTCGCACTCGGTGGATACGCCTCTGGTGGCCTCCACGTATTCCGATTTTGGCGGGCTGCGGGCCACCTATGTTTTCGCCTACGCCGTGGGGACGAATCTGCAGGTTCAGATCAGCCCGGCCGATTTCGGAGCGGAGGCGCCGGTCTACGCGTACGACTATTTCGGCGGCAAAGGACAGGTGCTGGCGCCGGCGGATGTGGCGCAGCAAGCCATTACGGGCGACGCGCTCTACCTGATCCTGGCGCCGATAGGACCTTCGGGCATCGCCGTACTGGGGGATCTCGGCCAGTTCGTCTCGCTGGGGAAGAAGCGCGTGACCGCGCTGACGGATGACGGGACGGCGCAGATCACCATGGCTTTCGCCCAGGGGGAAACGTCGCGGACGATTACAGGGTACTCGCCGGAGCCGCCGGCCGTCAGCGCGGCGGAAGGCTCCATCGGGCCGGTCGCCTGGGACAGGGAAACGCGGCTGTTTCACGTCGCGGCGATGCCCGGAGCCGGGGGCGCGGCAACGGTCCGGATGGGCCGTGCGCCGGCCCGGGGCGTCAGGGTCCCAGAGCGACGGTGAGCCCGGTTTGGCTGGAACTGTCGCCGATGCGCAGCGTCACCGGGATGGCGGGTCCCGCGAGCGCGCCGCTGGGCACTCGCAGGTTCACCTGGATGACTCCTTCCACTATGCCGGCGCCGCTGCCCGCGTAAAGCACCCCGGCCGGTTGCCCGTCCACCTGGGCCGTCACCGGCAGCATTGGCGCCGGCAGGTTGCCGGCGGCAGCAACGGCCCCGTCCTGGCCGGGTGGCGCGAGTTGGCCCGCGCCGGTGGCCCACAGTGTGATCACGGAAGCGGCGGCCGCCGGATTGGCCAACGAGTTCACGGAGCCATCCTGGTTGATGGCGACGGCCTGGCCTGCGCCGGAGCCATCGGCGGAGAAGATTCCCGCGGTGGATGGCGCCACGGGCATTGCGAACAGGCCGGATGCCTGGCCCTGATACATAATCTGCACCTCGGTAATCGAGGAAGAAAGGCCGAATGGCACGATGGCGTTCACCTGGTTCGCCGAGGCGTACAGCAACGGTCCCGGCACGCCGTCGAACAGCGCCTGGGTACCGGCCAGGCTGCTGGCGACGAAACCGTTGGCGGTCAACTGCGTCCCGGCGGGGACCGCGGGACCCAGGTTGGAACCGAAAATCGCAACCACTTCGCCCGGAGAAACCGCGTCCGCCGAGTAACTGGCGGCATTGGCGACGGCTGCAATCGCCGGCGGCCCCGGTAACAACCCATAGACCATCACGGCATCGCCGAACGTGGGCACGTACACTTTGCCGTTGACCACGGTGGGATTGGCGAACTTGGCGACGGGCGGCATGGTATCGCGAACTCCATTCATATCGCTGTTCCACAGCTCGTTCGCCAAGTTGGAGGCGTCGAAGGCGTGCAGCGCGCCGGGCGCGTCCTGAACGAAGTAGTCGCCGGTGGTTTCCCAGAGAATCGCGCTGCCGCTCTGCGCGCCATTAGCTGAAAGAGTCATGCCGATGCGACTCCCGGATACCGGGTTGACAGCCGTGGAGACGGGATTTGGATTGAGGCCCTGGCCGGTAATTTGGAAACACATGAGCGGGTCGCCTTGGCCTTGCACATACACATAGGCGTCGGCGAGGCGGTTCCAGACGGCAAGATTGAAGATCGAACCCCGGCTCACCCGAGTCGTCGCTTCGCCGCCGGGCTGCGACATGGAGCCGCTGTTCATCACGTAAACATCGCCCAACTTGTCGGCGCCGACGACGGTGTGAGCGCCGTTGGCGAGCGCGGGTCCGGCGGAGATGTCGAAATCATTGTCGGACAACGATTCCCAATCGGCCGGGGTAAACGAATCGACGAGGACTGGAGCCGCGCCGGAGAACTTGAGGAAGCTCTGACCGAAATTGCTCACACTGTCGTAATCTCCGTTTCCGGTTATGGCGTAGATATTGCCTTGGCCGTCGGCCGCCGGGCCGCGGCCGCTCTGCCAGAAGGAGCCTCCATCGCCATTGGGGGTGGTCATGAATGCGCCGATCTGGCGGGTTATGTCGGAGGCGTCGTAACTCATCAGCCAACCGTGCCAAGGCGGCTGGTCGCCGTGCGAACCGAAACCGATGTAGAGCGCGCCATTGGCGAGCAGGAGCGCGGGACGTTGGATGTGTTGCACCGGATCGAATGGAACCGTGCCGGCCTGCGCTTCGAGGCCGTCTCCCGCGACCGCGGCGTCGATGACCACGGGGCCGTTTAACCGGTCCTGCCCGTTGGTGAGATCGAGCGCATGGAGAAAAAAGACCGGGACGCCCCCCATCAGCACATCGGAGACAACGTACATCACGCCACGCTCCAAATCGATTGCGCCGGTGCTGAGGATTCCGACCTCCGGATAGATGTCGGCGCCCGGACCATACAACAGGGTCGCTGGGACCGAGGGCCCCAGATTCACTTGCCACAGCGGAGCGGCCGCCGATGCCGCATCCGCATCGAAAGCGTAAACGCTGTTGTGCATCGTGGATACGAACAGGACGTTGCGCGTGCCCTGGACCGGTATCGGCAATTGACTTACATAGAGCGGTTGGGAATACACCTGGCCGTCCACGGGAAACACCGCCAGTTCTCCGAATGCGGAGGCGGAGACCGTCGCGGGAGACAACTGGGTTTCCTGCAAGTTGGCGTTGGTGCGCTCAAGACCGCCATTAGCTGTGAGTATGTCGACCTGGGCGCAACACGGCAAACAGGTGAGCAGCACCAGGAACAGCGGTCTTGTCGGACAACGCATGACGCATCCCCCAGCGGCCGCCTGGCGCGCGCGGTATACTCCTTGAGTTTAAACCCCGCCTGCCGGAATTGGTTGCCGGGCGCCCGGACGCCGGTGTGAATGGACCAACAAAACGGATAAGAGCGCTACGGCGCGAACCGGTATCCTACGCCGCGCACTGTCTGTATGTGCCGTGGGTTCTGCGGCTTTTCCTCCAGCTTCTGCCTCAGCCAGGCTATGTGGACGTCGACGGTGCGCGAAGACACGCCGGGTTGGTATTCCCACACGGCTTCAAGCAGCTCATCGCGGGAAACCGGCCGGCCGCGGCGGTCGATCAGGTAGCGAAGCAGCTCAAGTTCCTTCCCGGCCAGGGGAACCAGCGCGCCGTTCTTGCGCACTTCGGCCTTCTCGAAGTCGGCCGCCACGTTGGCGAACTCGAAACGCGCCACGGGAGCGAGCTTTTCCTTCCTCACGCGCCGCAGCAGAGCTTCTATACGGGCCAGCAGCTCGGGCGGCTCGAAGGGCTTAATCTGGTAATCGTCGGCGCCGAGCTTCAGCCCCACTACCCGGTCGGTGAGCTGCGTTTTGGCCGTGAGTATGAGGATGGCCAGGTCTTTGCCCTGCTGCCGCAGTTCGCGGCACACGTCCAACCCGTTCTTGCCGGGCAGCATCACGTCGAGGACGATCAGGTCGAAGGGTTCCTTGCTGGCTCGCGCCAGACCCGTGATTCCGTCCGAGGCGCTTTCGACCGCGTAGCCCTCAGCCGTCAGAAGATCGGAGAGGGTGATGACCAGGCCCGGCTCATCCTCCACCAGCAGAATGCGCGCGCTCATGTTTCGGATCCTCCAGGCGCCAGCGGAAGCCGGATGGTGAACTCGGTTCCTTTCATGGGTTGGCTCTTGACCGTGATGACGCCCCCGTGCGCCTCCACGATCCCGCGGGCCAGGTTGAGGCCCAGGCCGGCGCCGTGGACCTGGTCCTGAACGGCGCGGCGCCCGCGGAAGAAGGGGTCGAACACGCGTTTCTGCTCCTCCTTCGGAATGCCGGGTCCGCGGTCCGCCACGCGAATCTCGACCATGGCTTCCCGGCCCTCTCCGACGATCGATGCGGAGAGGCCTATCCATTTGCCTTCCGCGCCGTACTTGGCGGCATTGGCGAGCAGGTTGTGGAGGGCGCGCGGAAGGGCCACGGGGTCTCCCAGGACCGGTGGAAGTCCGGCCTGGATCTCTTTTTCGAAGACGCAGCCGGAAGCCTCGATGGCGGCCCGGCTGGCTTCCACGGCCTCGTCGATGACGGCTTCCATAGACAGCGGATCGAGTTGCTGAACCATGCGGCCCGCCTGCGCGCCGGCGAATTGCAGCGCCTGTTCCACCAGTTCCTTCAACCGGCCGCTCTCGCGCTGGATGAGCGCGCCATAGCGCTCGACCTGCGCGGGATTGGCCGCCAGTTTGCCTTGCAGGTTGTAAGCCGCGGTGTGGATCACGGTCAAGGGCGTGCGCAGTTCGTGCGAAACTCCAGCCACGAATTCCATCTGCAGTTGGGCCAGCCGCTGCGCCCGCCGCGTATAGCGCAGCAGGGCGGCCAGGGTAGCCGCCAGCAGCAGCAGCACGCCGGCGGTCACGGCCAGGTTGCGACGGCGGGTTCGGGAAACCACGGCTTCGAGCGACCCGGCCCGATGCCGGGCGAACAAATCCCACATGGCCGGCTCGACTCGCGGCCCCCGACCCGGTTGCGCTTCGCGCGGCGGTCCCGGCCCGCGACCCATGCCGCGCCCCGGCCCGGGCCCGCGACCCATGCCGCGCCCCGGTCCCCGGCCGGGCCCCATGCCACGAAAGGCGCCCTCTAATTGCGGCCGCAGCAGGCTGGCCCGGGCGTCCGCGTTGGCCGCAATCCGCAGCCCCTGGCCTGGATCTGATTGATAAACCACCGCCGGGGGATTCGTTCGGGTGAGAACCGCAACCTGGTAATCGAGGCTTGCCACCGGTCCCAGATGACGGCGCACGACCTCCGGAAGCATCACCTCGGCGATGTAGCGCGTGTCCAACTCCACGAGGAGCCACGCCATATCTCGAGGCTCGAAGGGGCCATCCTCCGGCGGACCGGGAACGGGCAGCGGCGCCACGAAAATGGCAGCATCGCCGCTGGCGAGCGCACTCTGATTCCAGGGTGGACCGGGCGACCCGGGCGGGCCTTCCATGGCCGGCGGGCCTTCCGGCCGGTAGGATTCCATGCTGGTCTTGAGGCCGCTCCAGCCCTGGGGCCAGCCGGCCGCCGCTAAGACGCCCTTCCGCGGGTCCAACATCCTCAGCGCTATCGAACCCGTCCGCCATCGGGCCACCGCGATCCGGCGGACGATCCCGGCGTGCCGGGCCGTTTGCGCCCATTGTTTGTAACGCGCCCCGAGGCTGGCCTCGATGGAATCCGTTTCGATCTCGAATCCGGGCGCGGCGAGCGCGCGGTAGGCGCCGGCTATCTCGGCGTCGAAATCCTGGCCGAGCCCATCGAGCGTCGCCTGGAGGCTCTGTCCCAACCGGTCCCGCTCGGCCAAGCTCACTTCGCCGATCCAGCGGTATTGCAGGAAACCCAGGGTTCCGCAGAGAAGGAAGAGAATGCTCACGAAACCCCAGGAGAGTAGCGCCTGCCGTCCCGGTTTTCTCATGGCCGCCAATCTCCACATTAACCTTTGCGCGGCTTGACTGGCCAGCAGGAATTATTCAATAACGGAGTTAAGAAGGTTAAGGTTTCGGCCTCCGGACGGCTGGGATGCAACCCCGGCGGTTCCGGCGCCGTCGTAACTTACAGGGCGGATGGCGCCAACAACGGTTAAGAGGAGCGGAAAGAGTATAATGCAAACGCCCGGGAGGAGACTCGCCGCGCGGCGCCTGGCGCTCTGGCTGGCGCTGGGGGCGGTGGCCGCCAACGCGCAGCCCAGCCGTATCTCGCAGCGCATCGATAACACGCTCCGCACGGTGCTGACGGGCCACATCCGCCCGCAGGCGCGGCCCGAGAACGACCAGGGCCGGGCCTCGCCTGCACTCCCGCTCCCCTATGTGACTCTGACTCTGGCGCCGTCCGATGCCCAGGCCGCGGAGCTGGAGCAATTATTGGCCGGCCAGCAGACTCCCGGCTCGCCCGATTATCACCGGTGGCTGACGCCCGAGCAATACGCCCAGCGCTTCGGAGTGAGCGAGTCGGACATGAGCCAGATTGCCGGCTGGCTGCAGGCGCAGGGGCTCACGGTGGTTTCCACCGCCCGCGCGCGCAACTGGATCGCGGTGAGCGGAACCGCGGCCCAGATCGAAAACGCATTTCAGATCCAGTTGCATCATTATCTGGTGGACGGGGAAACGCACTACGCCAACGCCGACGAGCCATCCGTGCCGGCGGCGTTCGCGGGCGTTGTCAGGAGCATTCAAGGCCTCACCGATTTCCGTCTCAAGCCGGCCGCACGGCCCATGCAGAACCAGCCGGCGGACCCACGGTACACCTGCACGGGCTCCGCTCCGGTTATCCAGCCCTGTGTGGGCTATAAGGGGGAGCACTACATCGCTCCCGACGATCTCGCCACAATTTACGACATAAAGCCCTTGTATACCGCGGGCGTCGATGGAACCGGCCAGAAGATCGTCATCGCCGGCCAGACGCGGATCAATCTCTCCGACATTGAGCAGTTCCGCAGCAGCTACGGCCTGCCGGCCAACGATCCTCAGACCATGCTGGTCCCGAATACGCAAGACCCGGGAATCAGCTCGAGCGATCTGCCGGAAGCGGATCTCGATCTGGAGTGGTCGGGAGCGGTGGCCCGCAACGCCAGCATCATCTTCGTGTATTCCTACGACGTGATGGATGCCGTGCAGTACGCCGTGGATCAAGACCTGGCGCCGGTGATAAGCACCAGTTACGGCCTCTGCGAAGTGGAAATGGGCTCCGAACGTATCACGTTGCAGACGTGGGCCCAGCAGGCGAATTCGCAGGGCATCACCTGGCTGGCCGCCTCCGGCGACTCCGGTGGAGCGGACTGCGACGACACGCGAAACACCGGTTTGGCGGTGGACGCGCCGGCCAGCATCCCGGAGGTGACCGGGGTGGGCGGCACGGAGTTCAACGAGGGCAGCGGCGCGTACTGGAGCGCCACCAACAGCGCCACCGGAGCGTCGGCGTTGTCCTATATCCCGGAGGTGGTGTGGAACGACAGCACCGAGGACGGGCAGCCCGCCGCCAGCGGCGGCGGATCGAGCGGGTACTTTCCCAGGCCGTCCTGGCAGACGGGCCCGGGAGTGCCGAATGACAACTTCCGGCATGTTCCGGACGTGGCGCTCGCCGCCTCGGCCGATCACGACGGTTACTTTGTCTATACCGGGGGCAGTACGCAGATCTACGGCGGCACCTCGTTTGGCGCCCCTACGTTTGCGGGCATGGCCGCGCTTATTAATCAGTACATGGTTTACAGCGGGGCCCAGGCGAGCCCAGGGCTGGGCAACATGAATCCCAAGCTCTATACGCTGGCGCAGACCACCTCGGGAGTGTTTCACGACATCGTCACGGGGAATAATATCGTCACCATCCCCTGCCCCACGCGCTCCCGCAGTTGCACCTCGAGCGCGGTCGGCTACAGCGCCGGCCCCGGTTACGATCAGACCACCGGATGGGGCTCGGTGGACGCGTACAGACTGGTGGCGGCATGGGACGGCGCGAGTACCATAACCGGACCGCGCTCGTCGTCGCCGCCCACTATCGGAGGGCTCGCCAACGGCGCTTCGTTCCAGCAGGCCTACGCCCCGGGAATGATCGTCTCGGTGTTCGGAACCCAGCTTGCGCCCTCATCGCAAGCAGCCAGCAGCGTGCCGCTTCCCTTGGGCATGGCGGGTGTCTCGGCCACCGTAAACAACGTCCCCGCGCCGTTCTACTACGTGTCGCAGGGCCAGTTGAACGTGCAGATTCCTTACGAGACGGGCATCGGGCCGGCCACGCTGGTGGTGAACAACAACGGACAAACGGTGTCGCAGCCATTCACCGTGGCCGCGCTGGCGCCGGGTATTTTCACCGACCAGAACGACGTGGTGGTTCCCTTCGGGAGCGCCGCGCCCGGGGATACCATCACGCTCTACATCACCGGCGCGGGCGCGGTGAACCCGCCGGTGGCCACCGGAGCGGCGCCCGATCCTTCCACCCCGCTGGCGAACCTGCCGGCGCCGGTGCAGAGCACCACGGTGACGGTGGGAGGCTTGGCGGCTCCGTATGTTTGGACGGGGATACCGTGGGGATTGGTGGGAGTGGTCCAGGTCAACTACCAGGTTCCGAGCGGCGTCGGGCTGGGCGAGCAGCCTGTGGTTGTAAGCGTGGGAGGCGTGGCCAGCGCCGCCGCGATATTGAACATTACCAATTGAGCCGGAATCCCAAGCCGTGCCGGGAGATTAATGGCTCTCCACGGTTCTTTCGCCCCTCCGGGGCTCGTGGAGGAGCGCTTATTCCCATGGCTGGCGCCAAATAAGCGTTAACTTAACGCTTCGCGATCCGGCCCGGTGGCGCACGCACTCGTGCGTGCCGCGTCGACACTCGTGTCGACGCCTGGAGTTTTTACATTTCTGAGAGATTGTCGGCCCGATTGGGGCACTTGACTTGGTGGGGCAGGCGGTTCCGCCTGCCCGGCGCCAGGCATGCCCGAGTACCGCCGAAGATTGCCTCATTTTCATCCGCGGGA
>Ga0187851_10003662_pt1 | contig 12803 bp, 8 predicted proteins | sample June2016WEW_6_10_FD_132997 | JGI IMG/M metagenome (GOLD analysis project Ga0187851, IMG submission 132997) | Peatland microbial communities from SPRUCE experiment site at the Marcell Experimental Forest, Minnesota, USA - June2016WEW_6_10 | ecosystem: Environmental > Terrestrial > Soil > Wetlands...
GCGAGTTATCCAATGAAGAGTTGACACTCACTTTGCCTTCCCACGGCCTGGCGGTAATAGAGGTAAAGTAGGGAAATGGGAGACTGGGCCGTCCCCAGGAAAAAACTGACGCGGCGCGAGGCGCTCCGCCTGCTGGGCAAGGGGGCGCTGGCTTCTACGTTGCTGGGCGCGTCGTGCGCGCGGCGGAAGAGCGTGAACGCCGCTGTCCCGGCTCCGCCGGCGCTTTCCGACGACCAGTTTCTGGATCAGATGGAGCAGGCGGCATCTCTTTTTTTTTGGGACCGAGCCAGCGCCGCGACCGGCCAGGTAATGGACCGGGCCTACGCGCGGGGAACCACCGACACGCGCACAATTTCGAGCATCGCCGCCACCGGATTCGGGCTCGCGGTGCTGTGCATTGGCGCGAAGCGAGCCTACCTGCCGAGCGCGCAGATCGAGGCGCGCGTGCGCACCACTTTGAATTTTATCTGGTCGGAACTGCCGCAGCAGGAAGGATTCTTCTATCACTTCGTGGACATGCACACGGGGCGGCGGCTGCAGAGATCGGAACTGTCGTCGATCGATACCGCGATTCTGATGTGCGGCGTGCTGACGTGCCGGCAATTCTTTAAGAATCCGGAGATACGGCGGCTGGCGACGCAAATCTATGAGCGCGTGAATTGGCCGTGGATGCTGAACGGCAGCACTACTTTTTCCCAGGGATGGACGCCGGAGAGCGGGTTCATTCGATACCGGTATGACACATACTGTGAGTTGATGATGCTGTATCTGCTGGCCATCGGATCGCCGACATTTCCGGTACCGGCGAGCTGCTGGGATGCGTTTGCGCGGCCGACAATCAGCTTTGACGGATACAACTACATTACGGGAAACGCTCCGCTGTTCACGCATCAGTTCTCGCATGCGTGGTATGACTTCCACAACAAGCGGGACGCGTATGCCAATTATTTCGAGAACTCGGTGACGGCGACGCAGGCGCACAAGGAATTCTGCCTTTCGCTGGCGGGCGAGTTTGTGGACTATGACGACAATCTGTGGGGAGTGACGGCCTCGGATTCGCAGAATTACGGATATGTGGCGTGGGGCGGGCCGCCGCCGATGGGTCCGGTGGACGGATCGATTGTGCCGTGCGCGGCGGCGGGATCGTTGCCGTTCGCGTCGGCGGAGTGCATTGCCGTGTTGCGGAATATTCGAGAAGCCTACCCGGATGCGTGGCAGGTTTACAGCTTCGTGGATGCTTTCAACCCGATGACGGGTTGGTATGATCGCGACGTTCTGGGGATTGACCTGGGGATCGCGACCCTGATGGCGGAAAACTATCGAACCGGCTTCGTGTGGAAGACGTTCATGAGCAATCCGGAAGCTCCGGCCGCGATGGCAGCGGTCGGGTTCAAGTGAGAGATCTTCAGGCGGAGGCTTGCAGCAAGGGCCCGACCGACTGGCAGCGCTCGACGATATCCAGACGATTGGTGGCGCCGACCTTACGCAGGATGCGATGGACGTGGTTTTTGACGGTTTGTTCGGCGAGGCTGAGGCGGATGCCGATCTCCTTGTTGGAAAATCCGAACCGAATCAGGCCGACTAATTGCTGTTCGCGACGGCTCAATCCGAATTTCATGTCATGGGTGGGCTTGTAGGAAAGGGCGAGGTCGCGGGCGGCGGACTGAAATAGCGACGCGGAGAAACGAGGTGGACAGACGGCTTCTCCGTTGGCCACCGCTCGAAGGACGCGAACGATTTCGGCGGCGGAGGCATCCTTCAGAACGTAGCCCACGACTCCTTCGCGCACCGCCCACAAGAAAGTCGCCTCGTCGTCGTCCATACCGATCATGACGGTCCTGGCGCGATGTTCCAGGCGGCGACTGCCGGCCTGGCGCATTTGGGAAACCAGGCACGGTCCAGCCAGCGCGATGCTGGCGGAATCAAACAGGACCACGTCGGGATCGGCGGCACAGATTGTTTCCAGTGCGCCCGGCGAGAAGGCAGCGGCGCCGACCACGCGGATGTCTTCTTTCTTGCGCAGAACGCGAACCAGGGCTTCGCGGAGCAGGCAGTTTTCCGCCATCAGAAACATTGCAATCAGTTGGGGATACACTTCGCAACCCTTTCCTCGCCCTACTAACTCCCACGTCTCCTGCCAGAGCGCGAGAGACCTAAGCCTACCATGGTGAACGGGATGAACCTATAAGTGAGTGAAAAGGGAGCGTCCACTTTAGTTGTTTCTACTTTAGTAGCACACACGAATAGACGCCCACCTTCGCATGATTTCCAAACCACATTTTCGCTGTAGACTACCCACTCCTTCACCGATATTTCGCCTACGCCCGGTTCATATTATCGGCAGTCTAAGGCGGAGATAGAACTTTGATTTGGTACCTACAGGTACGAGCGCATCAGCCGGTATAAGTGAAAGCAGGACAGGAATTGAACCTTGTGTCTTTTCGCGGCGAAGCGGTAGAACAGCAAAGCGGGAGGAACTGCATGAAGCGTCTGCGTGTGCTCGTGGCCAACCGTCCGCGGCTGATGCGGGAGCTTGTGCTGGCCACAATCGGCGACCAATCGGACATCGAGGTAGTGGGGGAAGTGTCGGAAGAATCGGCTTTGGCAGAGGTCATCGAAGAACTGCGACCGGACGCGCTGATCCTGGCGATGAATAGTCCGGAGACCGACTCGGCGCTTTGCGGGTTCCTGCTGGGACGATATCCGCACATGAGGATTCTGGCGCTGGCTCCAGAGCGGAATGAAGGGATTTATTTCTGGGCTGTGGTAGATATCCACTTCAAGAAACTGGAAACCAGCGAAGCGAATGTTCTCGAAGCGCTTCGGACGCGACCGCCGTTGGTCGGTAGCTTGGTGATTTAGTCGGCCTATCGGATCGTCGTAATTCGTAAGAATAGTGTTGGAAGTGGTTGAAAATTAAACAGATATAACAAGATAGGTGATGTAACTGAAGTGGCGGAGCTATATCTTGCGCGGTTCTAGTATGTTAGACAGATGTCTGGAAAATGAAAGTGTCGCACCAGTGTCCGCCGGTAGCTGGGAAGACTGTTCACTGGCGTTGCCGGTCATGGAGGCTAACTGGTTTGCGCTGTCGGTCTACCCCCGCCATGAGAAGCAGGTAGCGCAGATGTGCCAGGCGAAGGGCGTGCGCTATCTGCTGCCGCTGTATTCCAGCCTGCGGCGCTGGAAAGACCGGCGGAAGAGGCTCGACATGGTTTTGTTTCCCGGCTACGTCTTCGTGAACATTTCGCTGGAACAGCGGCTGCGCGTGCTCGTGCTGCCGGGAGCAGCCAGCTTTGTGACTTTTCAAGGCCGGCCGGCGGTTGTGCCCGACGATGAGGTACGGATGCTGGCCATAGGTGTGGAGAGCGGGCTTTCGATGCAACCACATCCTTACCTGAAAAAAGGCCGGCGGGTGCGTATCCGGAGCGGGGCGATGGCGGGCGTGGAGGGGATTCTGGTGCGGCGGAAGGACCAATTCCGCGTCGTCATCTCGATCGACCTGATCACCCGCGCGGTCGCTGCCGAGGTCGACGAAGGTGACATTGAGCCTCTGGATTGAACTTTCCCACATTTGTTCTGCTGGAAAACTCCCCATGAAGAGAATAAAAGTTCGCAGTCGTGGCTGGATCATGCAGCGGGTTTGTTTTATTACGTTCGCGGTTGCGCTCGCGAGTGGGCTGACCATCTCATATCCGCTGGCAGCGGAGGACCAGACCAAGTCGAGCGCCGATCAGGCGGCGGAGGAACTGGTGTCACTCTCGGCCGACACGATCGTGAGCGTTTTGCGGAAAGACCCATCCTTTCTCCTTCGCGTGAAAAGGCAGCTCGTGAAGAAAGCCTATGAGCAGGGCCGCATCCTGGATGCCCGGGATCTGGAAGACGACGCGCTGTTTCGCCTGATCCAGGAGGACCAGAGCGTCCGGGTGCTGATCACGCGCGAGATCGAGCGGCGATACTTTACCCGCTCGAATGGAGAGGACGGACAAGGGGCAGCGGGGAAAAATCCGAAAGAGGCAGCGGGTCAGAAGACCTACGACAATTCGCGGCCTTCCGACAATTCCGGGCGCTCACCGCGCGAAAACCGGGAAGATCAAACGGAATCGTACGACGGTGCGAATCCTCGCGACGGCACGGGCTCGGAAGAGCGCATGTTTCCAAACGATCGCGCAAATCCAGAGATGGAAAACGAACCCTGGAGCGACCCGCGGCGGCAGGTGGAGCAGACGCAGTCTCAGCACCCGCCGAATGATCCTTACGGGGAACTGCCCAACGAGCAGACGCCGTCGCCGTTTGACCGGCATTCGGGTTCTCCCAACCTGCTCACAGCCAGCACGAACGATCCGTCGGCGAACCCGTTAGGCCGTCCGAAAGCGCCGCCCGACGAATATCGCGCGACGGTCGACCCGAACATCGTCAACCCGGGCTGGTTGCCTGCCAACCGATCGGGCCGGAATCCGCGGTTTGATAATCCGGAGCTTGATGAAGAGCGCGGCCCTGGCCAGAGGACAGAGCGAAGAATGCGAGACGAAGCGCGCCGGGCACGGGAAGTTCCGGCGGAGCAACGCGGATTGCGCCACCGCCCGAATCCTTATGCGGACGTGCCGTCGCTTTACGACCTGTATGCGCAATATGGAGAAAGATCGAGGCCGGTGGAACGGTTTGGGCTGGAGGTATTCCGAAACGGGACGGGCAATTTTGACAAACTGCCGATGGACATGCCGGTGGGTCCGGAATATGTGCTGGGTCCGGGAGATGGCCTGATCTTGAATCTCTGGGGCGGCGTGACGCAGCGATTCCAAAGCGTAGTGGACCGGCAAGGGCGGGTTATGCTGCCCGAGGTTGGGGCGGTCGAGGTTGCGGGACGCAATCTGGGAGACGTGCAGCGGATTGTGCAAACCGCGCTGCGGACGCAATTCCGCGACGTCGAAGCCGACATATCGCTCGCGCGACTGCGGACGGTGCGGGTGTATGTGGTGGGCGACGTGGAGCGCCCGGGAGCCTACGATGTCAGCTCGCTCTCTACGCCCTTGAACGCGGTTTATGAAGCGGGGGGCCCGACCGAGCACGGTTCTCTGCGGGTTCTGCGGCACTACCGCGGGAAGCAACTGCTGCAGGAGATTGACGTCTACGACCTTTTGCTGCACGGCATCCGCGCCGATCTGAAAGGCCTGCAGCCGGGAGATACGGTGCTGGTTCCGGCGCTCGGCCCGGAGGTCACGATCGAAGGGATGGTGCGGCGGCCGGCCATTTACGAACTGGGACCTGAGAGGAGCCTGGCCGAAGTTTTGGAGTTGGCGGGTGGAGTGCTTCAGTCGGGCACGCTGCGGCACGTCGACGTAGAGCGGGTGGAGGCGCACCTGAGCCGCACCATGCTACTGCTCGACATTCCCGAGGACCACAATCCGGAAGCGGTCACCCGGGCGCTCGAAGATTTCCCGGTGCAGGACGGCGACCGGATCAAGATTTCTCCGATCCTGCCGTATGCGGAAAAGACCGTCTATCTGGAGGGACATGCCTTTCGTCCGGGCAAGTTCGCCTATCGCGAGGGCATGAAGATCACCGATGTCATCAAGTCCTACAGCGATCTTCTGCCGGAACCGTCGCGGCGGCACGCCGAGATCATCCGGCTGAGCCCGCCGGATTCTATGCCGGTGGTGCTGGCCTTTAACCTGGAGGAGGCGCTGTCGGGCAAGAATCAGGATCTCGTCCTGCAACCGTTTGACACCATCCGGGTATTCGGCCGTTTTGACTTCGAGGATCCGCCGGTGATCACGGTCAACGGCGCGGTGCGCGATCCGGGCGACCACCTCTCGAATGGCGTCACCTGTCTGCGAGATGCCATTCACCTGGCAGGGGGCACAACCGCGGATGCAGAACTCGAGGACGCGCAGGTCTTCCGAAAGAGCGAAGACGGCAAGCTCAAGGTGATCAGCGTCAACCTGGTGCGGGCGCTGGCGGGAGACGACCGGGATAACATCCCGCTCCAGCCAAGGGACCGGATCTTCGTCCACAAGAGCGCGGGCCGGGTCGATCCACCCACGGTGAAGATCGAAGGCGAAGTTGAGCAGCCCGGGAAGTATCCGCTGGGAGAGGCAATGACCGCGGCCGACCTGGTGCGGGTGGCGGGCGGATTCAAGCGCGGGGCCTACACCCAGGTGGCCGACTTGACCAGCTACGGGATCGAGCGCGGCACGAGCGTGGTCGGGGAGAGCAGGACGATCCCGATGGCCCACGCCCTGGCGGGCGAACCGGACACTGATGTCCGGCTGCATGATGGCGACGTGCTCACCATCCGGCAACTGGCGGGATGGAACGATGTGGGAGCAACCATCACGGTCAAGGGCGAAGTGCTGCATCCCGGGACGTATGGCATCCGGGAGGGCGAGCGCCTGAGTTCGATTCTGGCGCGGGCGGGCGACTTCCGGAGCGATGCATATCCCTACGGGGTGATCTTCGAGCGGGCGCAAGTGCGGTCGATCGAGGAGAGCAACCGCACGGTGCTGCTGCGCGAGGTGCAGGACGATGGAACCGCGCTGCGGGCGACTCCGGATGCAAGTCCCGAGGACAAGACCGTGAAGGAAGCCTCGCTGCTGCAGTGGCAGCGAACCATGGAGCGGCTGCAGAACACGGCGCCCAGCGGCCGGCTGGTGATTCACATTTCCAGGGACACGAAACGGTGGGCGAATACGGCGGCTGATATCGAGGTGCGGGCAGGCGATGTGATGTACGTACCCAAACGTCCGAATGTGGTGCTGATCGACGGCGCGGTCTACAACCCGACGGCAGTGACGTTCAAGCATGGCAAGGATGCGAGCTGGTATTTGCGGCAGGCGGGCGGTCCGACGAACATGGCGAACCAGAAAGCCATCTTCGTCATCCGCGCCGATGGCTCGGTAGCGGGAGGTGCGGTCGGCTTGTTCAACGGCGGAGTGGGAAGCGCGCAGCTGCTCGCAGGAGACATGGTGGTTGTGCCCGAGAAGGCGTTCTCCGGAACGACCAAGTGGAAGAACACGTTGCAGGTGGCGCAACTGCTCCAGGCGGTCGCGTTCTCGGTCAGCCTGGGCAAGACGTTTTAGCGATGCGTGGTACGCGGCCGTTTGCATTGATTCTCATGGCGTTCTTCTTGACCGCCACTGGCGTCCGGTCGCAGTCCCAGCCAGAATCGGGCGGACAGAGCGCGGTCCAGAAAGCGGACCAGAATCAGACTGCGCTCTGGAACCCGTCGTCGGCAAGCGGGGAGCCGGAATACCTGGAGCCGGGAGCGGATCCCGGGAACCGGCTGTTTCTGCCGTTTCTCAAGCACATGACGGAAGATCAACGACAGTTCTGGCGGGGAGTGAAGCAACTGCGGCAGCCGGAAGCTCTCAAGACATTCCTCCCGTTTGCCGGCTTCACCGGCCTGCTGATGGCCGGGGACAGCTGGATCTCCAAACAGGTTCCGGCGAACCAGTTGAAACGCAGCCAGGAGCTTTCGAATTATGGCGCGTTTTCACTGGCCGGGATGGCGGCGGGCTCCTACGTTCTGGGGCATTTCAAAGGCGACGACCATTTGAGCGAAACCGGATTTCTGGGCAGCGAGGCGGCCCTGAACAGCACCTTCATCGCTTACGCACTCAAGGAGGCGACCGGGCGGCAGCGTCCCTATGAAGCGAGCGGCCTCGGCCACTTTCTTGCGGGCGGCAGTTCGTTTCCGTCGGAACATGCGGCGCTGGCCTGGTCGGTGGCGAGCGTGGTCGCGCACGAATATCCCGGACCTCTCACCAAGCTGCTGGCTTATGGCATGGCCTCGGCGGTAACGATCACGAGAGTTACGGGAAAGCAGCATTTCTCTTCCGACGTGGTGGTCGGCAGCGCGCTCGGCTGGTATCTGGGACGGCAGGTTTTCCGGGCGCGGCACGATCCTGAACTGGGAGGCGGAGCCTGGGGCAATCTGCGGGCCGATGCCGAGGAACCCGCGCCGAAGGAGGCGCGCTCTCCGCAGAGCATGGGATCGCCTGCGGTCCCATTGGATAGCTGGGTATATCCGGCACTGGAAAAGACGGCCGCGTTCGGGCTGGTCGAAACCGCTTTTCTCGGGCTCAAGCCCTGGAGCCGTATCGAGTGCGCGCAACTCGCCGCAGAGGCCGGCGAGGCGATGGAGCGGGACGAGAACTTGGCCAGCGGGCTGGCCGGGTTGCAATTGCGCTTGCAGCGCGAATTCGCCTACGAGCTCGGATTGCTGGACGGACAGCGCAATGCCTCGGTTGCGATCGAATCGGTGTATACGCGAGGGGTCTCGGCGAGCGGGTCAGTGCTGACCGACGGCTACCACTTTGGCGAAACCCTGGGCTACGATTTTGGCCGCCCGTTCGAGCGGGGAATAAACGGCCAGACGGGCGGTTCGTTTTATGCGGCTCTGGGGCCGGCGGCAATTTATGTACGCGCGGAGTTTCAGCACGCCCCGGCGGCGCCGCCTTTGTCCGAGGAGATCCGCAACTTCATTGCGGCCGCGGATCTGGTGCCGGTCCCGCCAGCGGAGCCGTTCCATGCTGTCAACCGGCCGCGGCTGCTCGATGCTTATGTCGTCGTCCATGCGCGTGAAGGATGGCAACTTTCTTTTGGCCAGCAGAGTCTTTCGTGGGGGCCGGGGCCGGGAGGGTCATTTCTTTGGAGCAATAACGCGGCGCCCGTGCCCATGGCGCGATTGCTGCAACGCGACGTTCGCCTACCCGGCTTCCTGAAGTTTCTGGGAGAGGCCCGCATCGACAATTTCTTCGGCCGGCTGGGCGGGGGCAGCTACGTTCCCGATCCTTATATTTACGGGAACAAGATCAATTTCAAACCGCTGCGGAACCTGGAACTCGGTTTCGGGCGCACGGTCACCATCGGAGGCCGGGGGGGAACTCCGCTGACCAGCAGGAATTTTCTGCTCAGTTTTCTTGGACGCACCAGCCAGCAGCTGAATTCGGTCCCAGGTGACAGCCACTCCAGTTTTGACTGGACCTTCTACGTTCCGAAGGCCAGGAACTATCTGGTGTTCTACGGCGACCTGTATGCCGATGACGACCCGGTGCCGTTCGTCAAGCCAGCGAGAAATCCCTACCGGCCGGGGATCTACCTCACCCGTTTCCCGGGCTTGCCGAAACTCGATCTTCATGTCGAGGCGGCCAATACCGAGTCGCCCGGGCAACCCCACAATGTCGGCGATCTGAATTACTGGAACTACCAGTATCGCGACGGCTACACCAACGATGGCCACCTGATCGGGGATGCGGTCGGGCGCATGGGCAGGTCGATCGAGAGCTGGCTGACGTGGTGGATCTCTCCGCAGAGCACTCTGCAATTCACCTACAAGCACAATTCCGTCAGCCATGACTTCGTTCCCGGGGGCGGATTCTGGCAGGACTATGGCGTGCGGCAGGAAATGTACTTCGGCTCCGGGCTGTACCTGAAAAGCCAGATGCAGTTCGAACACATCGCGCGCTATCCGCTGCTGTTCGCTGGCCCGGAAAACAACCTGACCGCGATTGTGGAGTTGGGATTTCATCCCGGGAAGAGAAAATGAGTTCTCGATTGAGCGAATACGCCGAACTCCCCGGCGGCCGGGAACGGGATGCGGGTGGGCTCGCACGCTCGTCCGCAGAGATCGTACGGGAAAGGGCCCCGGCCGGGCGCGAGCCGCAGGCAGGCAGTTTCCACCCCGGCGCACTGGAGCATGCGCAACTTTTGTGGGTGAGACGAGGGTTGCTTCGAAACGCACTGCTGCTTGGTCTGGCAGCGGGCATGGCCCTCGCGCTGCTGATTCCGGCGCGCTATGAGTCTACTTTGCAGTTGATGCCTCCCGACAGCCCCGCGAGCGGCGGGATGGCGATGCTGGCTGCGCTGGCCCGGACCGGTGGCGGAATGGAGTCGATGGCGGGAGACATGCTCGGGCTGAAGAACACAGGCTCGCTCTTCATTGGCGTGCTGCGCAGCCGGACGGTGGAAGACCGCATCATCGAGCGCTTTCAACTGAAGAAAATCTACCGGGTCAGGCTCGACGAGGACGCGCGCCGCGCGCTCGCGCTGAATACGGGCATCAGTGAAGATCGAAAAGACGGGATCATCACAGTCACCGTGACCGACCACGATCGCGGCCGGGCGCGGGCGATGGCCACGGCCTATGTGGAGGAATTGAACCGCCTGCTCTCCGAGGTGTCCACTTCCGCGGCGCACCGGGAACGGGTTTTTCTGGGCGACCGGCTGACCGGGGTCAAGCAGGAACTCGACCAGGCAGCGCGCGAGCTGGGAGAATTTTCCAGCCAGAACGCCACTCTCGACGTGCGGGATCAGGGGCGCGCCATGGTGGAAGCGGCCGCCAGCCTGCAGGGCGCGCTGATTGCGGCCGAGTCCGAACGGCGCTCGCTCGAAGCGATCTACACGCCCCGCAACGGACGGGTGCGGGCCGCCGAGGCGCAGGCGGCCGAACTCCGGAAGCAGCTCGCGAAGCTGGGCGGCAAAGCGGCGGGATCCGAACCAGGCGATGCGGCCGGCTCCGATTCGATTTATCCCTCGCTGCGGACGTTTCCCCTCCTGGGAGTGAAGTATGAAGACCTGTACCGCCGGGCCAAGGTCGAGGAAGCGGTCTTTGAAGCGCTTACCCAGGAATATGAGATGGCCAGGGTCGAGGAGGCCAAGGAGACTCCGACGGTGAAACTGCTGGACGATGCCAGCCTGCCGGAACGGCGCTCGTTTCCGCCCCGCCTGCTGATTACCCTGTTGTGCGGCGCGGCGGCGAGCCTTTGCGCGGTGGCATGGGTGGTGGTCAAGGAGCGCTGGGAGACGACGGACGAAACCGATCCTCGCAAACAGTTTGCGCAAGAGGTGCTCGACGGCATGAATTCGGCGATGCCCTGGGCGCTGCCGAACGGCTCGCGTTGGCAGGCGGCGACGAAACGGGTCTGGCTGCGATGCACGACGAGAACGAGATCGCCGGGCGAAGGATTAGGGGGCGAAAGATCGACGGAGGAAATGGGCGCGGAAACGGTCGGCGCAAGAACGATCGCCGGAGTAATAGCCGACAGAGTGAAGCAAGACAGAGTGAAGCCCGACAGTGTAAAGACCGCCCGAGCAGCCACCGGGGCGGAAACTCGTGAGTGAACTGGCCCTTCCGAAGCCGACTGCACCCGAAATCAGGGGCCCGGCCGGTAAGCAATCGCGAATGGCGGGCTGGCAGGGCGGGCCCTCGGCGTTGCGGCTGAGAAAACTGGGATACAGTTCGGCCGACCAGGTACTGGCCATCGGCGGAATGTTCGTGGTCAACCTGGCGCTGGCCCGGGCCGGCTCGCGGGAAGAATATGGAATCTTCACGCTCTCCTATTCGGTCTTCACATTTCTGGCGGGCTTGTATAACGCCGCCCTGCTCGAGGCGTACACCATCTACGGCTCGGGGCGCTATCACGGCAGCCTGCGCGCCTACGAAAAATTGCTGTGGCGCGCCAACGCCTGGTTCTCGACCGGACTGACCGCGCTGCTGCTGTCGGTCTGGCTGGCGTTGCACTGGCTGTTTCCGGCGCTGGCCTCGCCCGCGTTGCTTGGAATGGGATTGACGTGCGGCGCGCTGCTCACCGCCAGCTTCCGGCGGCGCACGTTTTACATCCAGCGGAGGCCCGACCTGGCCTTGCGCTATTCCTCGGTGTTTTTCGCGGCCTGCGTTGGCCTGCTTGCCCTGGCGATGCGTCTGGGCTGGTTGAATGGACTTTCGGCATTTGTCATTGCCGCGTTGGCGTGGGGGGTAGCGGCGCTCTTTACAGGCCGGGACAAAGCTGGCCGGGACAAAGCGGCCGGGGACGAAGCCGGAGAAACCGTCGCGGGGGACGCGTCCGATTTCCTCGCCGACATCCCGGACTACTGGCGGGAGCACTGGAAGTATTCCCGCTGGGTGCTGGTGACGGCGCTGGTCTTCCAGTTCACCGGGCAGGCGTACTTCTGGGTGGTGGCGGCATTTCTCTCCTTGAAAGACGTGGCCGAACTGCGCGCCATGTACAACCTGGTCCAACCGGTGGAGCAGGGTTTTGTCGCGGTCACGCTGCTGGTGCTGCCGCAGATGGCGCTGCAGTTCGCGGCCGGAGAGACGACAAAGCTGCGCCGCATGTGGCGGCAATGTTCGCTGGCATTTGCCGGCATGAGTTCGGCGTTTGCCCTGATCGTGGGCGTGGGCAGCTTACGGTGGCTTCATCTTCTATATGGAGGCAAGTTCGACGATGCCGCTGGGCTGCTGCGGTGGTACGCGCTGCTGCCGGTGGTGATGGGACTGGGGCACGCGGCGAATGCCGCGCTCAAGGCGACCGAGCGGTCGAAGGCGGTGTTCCACGCGTATCTGGCAAGCGGGGCGACCACTTTCCTTCTGGGTATTCCGCTGGTCGGGCGCTGGGGATTGCGCGGAGCCGTATTTGGAATGCTGCTTTCGGCGGCCGGCTACGCGGCCGCAGCCGGCTTCTCTTTTTACCGGTCCATCCGAGCCGCCAGCCCCAGCAGCAATTGGTAATGCCTGGAACGGAGATGCCTAGTGGGACCGGAACTGGATGAGTATCTCTCGGGGTCGAAGCTTTACGGCGAGGACCTGGGGGAAGCCGAACGGGAGCAATGGTACCGGGACGAAGAGGAGGCTTATGCGGAACTCACCGGGACCTATGGCCGAGCCTACCGCTACGAGTATCACGCGCAGAATATCGAGCACGGCTTCCGGCATCTGGCAGAGAAGGAATTTGGCCGGGTGCTTGGGGTGGGCAGCGCATGGGGATATGAATTCGATCCCATCCTCGGGCGCTGCGGCGAGATCA
>Ga0187851_10003666_pt1 | contig 12796 bp, 11 predicted proteins | sample June2016WEW_6_10_FD_132997 | JGI IMG/M metagenome (GOLD analysis project Ga0187851, IMG submission 132997) | Peatland microbial communities from SPRUCE experiment site at the Marcell Experimental Forest, Minnesota, USA - June2016WEW_6_10 | ecosystem: Environmental > Terrestrial > Soil >...
AACTTCTTAGAGATTCTGCAGGGAAAAACTTCAGTTTGAATTTTTTCTTTGGTTCGTGGGCCCGCCAGTAGTCTTGGTATGACTTTCCGAATTTAGCCGCGCGAGATCGTTCGGGGTTAGCGAGGTTTGCGGCACTCGGCGCAGAGGCCGCCTACTTCGGTGCGGGTCACGGTGATTTCTATGCCGCAGTCGCGGGAAATTTGAGATTTTAACTGTTCGTAAAGTTCGCTCTCGAATTCGCGGACTTTGCCACAGCGAATGCAGGCCACGTGGATATGGTCGCGCGGGCCGTGACTTTCGTAGAAGTGGCGATCGCCGCGAAGATGCAGCAGGTCGAGTTCGTCGATCAGGCCGTGGCGCTTGAGCAGATCGAGAGTGCGATAGACAGTGACGCGGGTTACGCGCGGGTCGATTTTTTGGGCGCGTTGCAGGATTTCGTCGGCGTCGAGGTGGCGGCGGGCAGTGTCCATTACCTGCAGTAGAACGCGGCGCTGGCGAGTAAGGCGGATGCCGCGGGCGCCCAGCTCGCGTTCGAGATGGCCGGGGAGTTCGTGATTGATGCGTTCACCGGTGGAGACGCGATGTGCTGGAGTGGCAGACATGTGTCTGCGGACAGTATATCAAATGCGGTCAAGGGAGCGAGTGGCGGAGTTGTGGGGCGCCAATTAGGAGCCGAAAGTTCATAGTTGAAAGTTGATAGTTGCGAGTCGAAGACCACGGCAAGTCGGCGACGCACTGTCTTGCACGGTGGATTGTGCTGCGTCCAACCCCCCACCCTTCCCATGAAACAAAAACAGGACGGATGGCGCGCCCGAAAAGTCAGAATCGAATTCAAAACCGAATTCAAAACCAGCTTCAAACCCAAGTTCGAAAACAAATTCAAAAGGAAGAGCACAGGCAAGATTGCTGTGCTGCCCGTCCGAAGCGCTATGGATTTTTCGGCGTCGCGGTGCTGAGGGCTGCCGATTTAAGGAGGAGTGGTCCTTCGGCAGGATCCACGGGCTTCAGGAGCAGCTTTTTATTATTGATGCCGAAAACGCGGAGGTAGTAGACGTTCCCTGCTTCCGCCGTCAGACTTGCCGCCCCGGCCGTCTCGGAGCGCCCCTTGAGCCGCGATTGCTGTGCGACGCAGACGCGATGATCCCCCGGTGCGACTGAGAAAAAAGAATAGGAAGTACGCTCCATCGCGCCGACCCACGAGCCATCAATTCCGGCCTTTACGATGATGCAGCCAACGCAAACGCCACCAGCCTGGAGGATAACCACGACCGTGGCCTTCCCCGGTTCCGGCTGGGGAAGCGGATGGCTTTTCTTGTCCAGCTTTACGTTGAACTCGGTTTCGGGCGCGCCACATCCCGCAGCGGCCAGAGCGGCCGCACCGGAATCCTGCGCGAACGTGGGAAGGGCTAACAGAAGGAGCGCCAGCAAGATTTTCGTCATCATGACCTCAGAGCCCAGAAACGCCAGAATGGCTCACGCTGCGAAATCAAACGCAACCGCGAAGAGAGATCCTTCGCTTCGTTCAGGATGACGAGGCTCCCATGAGCGGCTGTGCCACGAAAACCGAATCGCGGCACTGGCAGTTTCAATCACCGGTGGCTTTGCACTGCTTTTAGGATGTCGCTGTACATTACGAAGGCGAAAATGCCTAGCAGGAAGACCAGGCCCACTTGGACGAAGCGCTCTTTTACGGCGATGCTCAGGTCGCGGCGAAGAATGCCTTCGATGGCTAGCAGCAGGATGTGACCGCCATCAAGAATTGGGATAGGTAGAAGATTCAACAGGCCGAGGTTGAGGCTGATTACGGCCATGAACTCGAGCAGAGTCGGTAGGCCACGCTTGGCGGCTTCGCCGGAAATGCGCGCGATGCCAACCGGGCCGGCTAGCTGACGGATCGAAACTTTGCCGCTGAAGAGGCCGACGAGAACTTGACCGATCTGGCGGATGCCGGAAATGGTGGAAGCAGCGGCGTCTTTGCCGGCTTCGACAAATGATTGACGCTCGTAGTCTTCATCGGTGTTGGGCAGCACGCCGACTTGCCAGACCGGTTGGCCTTCAAGGTCGGTTCCCTGCATGGGCGTGATATCCAATTCGAGGTGTTGGCCGTCGCGACGGACCTGGAATTGAATTTCGTGTCCGCCGGATTGATGGACGCCTTCGACCAACTGTGGCCAGGTGACGACGGGCTTGCCGTTCATCGCGATGATGGTGTCGCCCGGCTTTAGCCCGGCGCGGTCGGCGGGCGTGCCGGCGTCAACTTCAGCGATGACGACCGCCAGCGGAGGGTATCCGAACAAATTGTCCTGCAAGCCGGGGTGCTCGGGCACAGTGGCCGTGACAATCTGGTTCGCGCCGCTGCGCAAGACCGCGATCGTGATCGGACTTCCGGGCTTGGCTTTCTCGTATTCCGAATATACTTTTTTCCAGGTTGGAGTTGTAACGCCATTTACGGCGATGATGCGATCGCCTGGTTGCACGCCCGTGGCGGGCATCGTTTGTGGTACGGCGACTACGTCGGCGGTTTGGTGTTCGAAGACTGGCGAGGGAATGCCGAGACGCCAGAAAATTCCCCACAGGATTACGAGTGCAAGGACGAAATTCATTGCCGGACCGGCGACGGCGATGATTACGCGCTGCCAGCGCGGGCGTGAGAGGAATTCATATCCGGCGCCAGTGCGTTCTTCGAGGGGATTGTCACCAGCCATGCGCACGTAGCCGCCGAACGGGAGAGCGCTAATGCGGTAATCGGTGTCACCGCGCTTCACACCGAATAGGCGCGGACCGAAGCCTAGGGAGAAAACGTCCACGCGGACGCCGCAGAGTTTGGCCGCCGCGAAGTGGCCCCACTCGTGGACGAAAATCATGATGCCCAGGACGATGGTGACCGTAACGAGATCAACTAAGAAATTATGCATAAGGCCTCAAAGAGTACTTTAATTCTTTCCGCGCCGCGATACGAGTTGGATTTCGAGACGCGCCAGGCGGCGGGCTTCGGCGTCGGCCTCGAGTACATCAGCGATGCTGTGCAGTGAGGTGCGCGGCATTTTTTCCAGCACTTTTTCGATCACTGCTGCGATCCCCAGGAATGGCAAGCGTTTCTCCAAAAATGACGCTACGGCGACTTCATCCGCCGCGTTTAATGCGCATGGGAGCGGGCCGCCCAGGCGCGAGGCTTCTCTTGCGAGCATGAGGCACGGAAACTTCTTCGTGGGTACTGCTGCAAATTCCAGTTTGCGCAGGGTGGACCAGTCCAGAGCACGTGTATTGGACGGGGCCCGCTCGGGATAGGTTAGCGCATATTGAATGGGCATGCGCATGTCCGTTGGGCCGAGTTGTGCCAGGATTGAACCATCCACGAATTCGACCATGGAGTGAATTGTGGATTGCGGATGGATGACGACCTGGATTCTGTCGAGGTCTGTGCCGAAGAGCCACTTGGCTTCGATCACTTCGAAGCCTTTGTTCATCAGGGTGGCGGAGTCGATCGTGATGCGTTGACCCATCTTCCAATTTGGATGCGCCAGGGCTTGTTTGGGCGTGATCTTTGAGAACTGGGATAGCGGCGTTTTGCGGAACGGGCCGCCGGAGGCCGTGAGGATCAGGCGCTTTACTTCGCGTGGTTCGCCGGCGCGGAGGCATTGGTGGATGGCGTTATGTTCGGAATCAACTGGGAGCAGCGCGATTTTGGCGCGGTGGACCGCGGCCATTACTACTTCACCGGCGGCTACCAGGACTTCTTTATTGGCCAGGGCTATGTGTTTGCCTTGTTCGATCGCTTTGTAGGTGGCGGGGAGGCCTACTACGCCTACTGCTGCTGACACTACGATTTCCACTTCCTGGTGAGTGGCCACTCGTTCCATGCCTTCTGGACCGAAGAGGATTTCTGGTTGAGGTTGGTTCTTTTCTCGCGAGGATTTCAGGATCGCGCAGAGCTCCTTGGCAGCTTCTTCTGTAGCCACCGAGACTATTTGTGGATTGCATTGGCGGGCTTGCTCGGCTGCTAGCTTTACGTTTTGGCCCGCGGCTATTGCTACTACTTGGAATTTACCGAGGTTGGTCGCGACTACGTCCAGGCATTGGCGGCCTATGGAGCCTGTGGAGCCCAGGATGGAGATTCGTTTCATTTGTTCGCGTCATATTTTATAGAGGTTCTGGGGAGAATGCGAACTTCGGTTTTGCGGCGTGTGTTGTGGGCATGCGGTTGAGCAGGTCAAAAGGTTTTGCACCGAGTACAAAGAGAAAAGCGGAGCTAAATCGGAGTAAGCAAGAATTACCGGGGAGGCGCAGAGGAACGCAAGAGAGATCCTTCGCTGCGCTCAGGATGACGACGTACAAGTCAGAGACGGCGAGGCAAGCCTCGCCTAGGTCGTTTTGTTGCCGGGCTTTCGGGGTCGACGAAAGCGGCGGCAAGTCGTCGCACTCCATAGGGATCGTGGCACGCGATCGTTTTTCGAAGGTGCACCTACTGGGGGCGGGCTAGCCATTGATAGAGGAGCCAGACTACCGGGCTGGCTAGGATTAGGCTGTCGATGCGGTCTAGCATGCCGCCGTGGCCGGGGAGTAGGCCGCCGGAATCCTTTACGGCGGCGCCGCGTTTGTAGGCAGATTCGATCAGGTCGCCGGCTTGGCCTGCGATGTTTGCGATTCCGGCTATCACTAACAGTGTGATTACGTCGGTCTGCATCCATCTGGCGAAGAGAACGGCTACGATCATGGAGGCCAGGACGTTGCCTAGGGCGCCCTCCCAGGTTTTTTTTGGGCTTAGCGCCGGGGCCATGGGGACGCGGCCCAGGGATTTTCCTACCAAGTAGGCGAGCATGTCTCCCGCCCAGACTAGAACTAGCGTGAACAGGACCAATTGGCGGCCCACGGGTTCGATTTCATCCAGGCGCACGATGTAACTGAAGGGCAGCACGATGAAAAGTAACGCGGCGGAGCCGATAGCGATTGCCGGAAGCACGTCGTGAAGTGGGCGCCTGGTTAGCAGGCCGAGGACTACGGAGCCGAAAAGAAAGATAAGCAGGGCCGCTTCGATGGAGAGAGTGCCGCCAGCCGCATCGCGGACCATGGAGAGGCTGGAAGACAGAGCGTGCGTTTCGACGCGGCCGAGGGAAAATTGCGCGTAGAAAATCAGGACTGTGCAGAAGTACGTCCAGAGTTTGAAGCCGCGCAGGCCGATGCGTTCGCCGAGATTCAGAAACTCCACCAGCGCCAGAATTGCCACCATGGCCGCGATGCCTGCGAGCGCGATTGGCGGAGCCCACCACACCAGCGCCACTACGATGGGAATCAAAACGGCGGCGGTGGCCAGGCGCAGGAGCATTCGGCGTTAGCCTCGGCCTGAGGTGTCGTTGGATTTGTGGGTAGCGGCGTTTGCGACCGCTGCTCTGCCCCGTTCGCGGGCTGTGCCTAGGCCGCCGTAACGGCGTTCGCGTTTTTGGAAATCGGCCAGGGCTTCGAGCAGGCGCGCACGGGAGAAATCGGGCCAGAGAGTTTCGGTGACGTAAAGTTCGGCATAGGCGATTTGCCAGAGCAGGAAATTGCTGACGCGCATCTCGCCGCTGGTGCGGATGAGCAGATCGGGATCGGGGAGGCCGGCGGTGTAGAGATGCTCGGAGATGGTTTGTTCGTCGGCGCGGAAGGCGGACATGCCGTTGGCGCGGACTTGATCGAGCATGGCGTTGAAGGCGTCAACGAGTTCGGCGCGGCCGCCGTAGTTCAACGCGACTACTAATCTCATGCCGGTGTTTTTTGCGGTTAGGCGCATGCCGGCTTCGATGTCTTTGCGGACGGCTTCGGGTAATTGTTCGGAGCGGCCGATGATTAGCAAGCGGATGTTGTTCTTGTGGATGGCTGGGAGTTCACGTTTCAGGTATTCGCGGAGTAAACGCATCAGGAAATCTACTTCGGCTTGGGGGCGTCGCCAGTTTTCCAGAGAGAAGGCATACAAGGTGAGGCACGGCAGCTTGAGGCGCGCGCTAGTTTCGATGATTTCCCGGGCGGCTTTTACTCCGGCGCGGTGTCCGGCAATGCGGGGGAGATGGCGACGCTGGGCCCAGCGTCCGTTGCCGTCCATGATTACGGCCAAGTGATGGGGTAATTGTTTCAGATCGAGTTTATCGAGCAGGTCCGCTTCTTCGCGGTTGGCGGGTTTTAAGAGATCGGATGCTTTCACTCGGATTCACTCGGGGATGCGCGGAGTGAAAAGCTAGCACAGCGAGTGGTGGCGTGCAAGGTGGGTTAGGAGTTGAAAGCTGACAGTTAAGAGTTAAAAGCAAACGGCAAGAAGAAGCTTTTCCCGCGGAGGCGCAGAGCAAGGCCGGAGAGATGCTTGTTCCGGCGTCACGGGGAGTGGGTCAGAGTGCCGACTAGGCCGGCGCTGGATGGTTGGGTGATGGCGGCGTAGACCAGCACGAGCGTGAGGATGATCATTATTATGCTCATGGCCCAGGCGACCAGGTTGAAGCCCCAGGTGTTGGTGTGCTCACCCATCAGGTCGCGGCGATTGATTAGCAGGAGGATGAAGATCAGGACTACCGGGAGCCAGACGCCGTTGGCGACTTGGGAGAGGACCAGGATTTTGAAGAGGGGGGCGTTGGGGAGAAGGATGATGCCGCCGCCTACTATGATCAGGCCGGTGTAGAGGCCGTAGAAGGCGGGGGCTTCTTTTACTTTGTGGTCTATGCCGGCTTCGAAGCCCAAGCCTTCGCAAATTACGTGGGCCGTCGAGAGCGGGAGGATCGAGGCCGCGAAGAGAGAGGCGTTGAGCAATCCGAAGGCGAAGAGATAGCCTGCCCAGCGTCCGGCGAGCGGGACGAGGGCTGCGGCGGCCTGGGCGGCGTCGGTGATGTCAACCATGCCGTTCTTATTCAGTGTGGCCGCGCAGCAGACGATGATGAAGAAGACGATCACCATGCAGCTGATGCTGCCGACTAGGACGTCTAGGCGGGCATGCTTGTATTGTTTGGGACCTACGCGCTTTTCGACGAAGCCGGCTTGCAGATAGAAGAATTGCCAGGGCGCGATCGTGGTGCCCACCAGGGCTGTGAGCATTAGCAGGTAATCGGTGGTGAAATGCAACGACGGAGCCACCGTCTCCTTGGCTGCGAGTAGCCAGTCCGGTTTTGCCAGAAGCGCGGAGGCCACATAGGCAAGATAAAACGCGCACGCTACGAGGAAAATTTTTTCGACCTGACGATAATTCCCCTTCACGACCAGGAACCAGACGGCGATTCCCGCCAATGGGACAGAAATGAATTTGCTGACGCCGAAGATTTGCATGGACGCAGCTATTCCGGCAAATTCCGCCACGGTGTTGCCCAGATCTACCGCCAGGGCCGCGATCATTACGAAGAACGTGGAACGGAAACCAAACTCTTCGCGGATCAGATCCGAAAGGCCTTTGCCAGTGACCACGCCCATGCGGGCGCACATTTCTTCGGAGACGTAGAGGGCGATGGTCATGGGGATTAGCGACCAGAGCATGGTGTAACCGAAGTGTGCGCCGACGGTGGTGTAGGTGGTGATGCCGCCGGCGTCGTTGTCCACGTTGGAGGTGATGAGGCCTGGGCCGACGACGGCAAGGAAGAGCGCCAGGCGGCGACGCGTCATGCGGGTGCGTCGGAGGATGTTGGCGCCGCGCGTCTTCCAGGTGGTGTTGGGTTCCGAATTGGTGAGTTCGTCGGTCATTTTCTGAAAGTGAATTCGAAATATTGCATCAAGGCCGGGCACGGCATGCCGTACCCCAACGAATTCCAGGCCCACGCAACGGTAGAGCAAATACAGGGGCAACGCCAACGACGCCCGCCTAAAAAGAAAAAGCAGGCGGCCGCTACAAATTCAACCGCGAACGCAAATTCAACTTCGCGCTAGATTTTGGCCCTCATGCGGCTTACTACGTCGTCTACTGTGATGTTGCCGATCGGGTGCTGGGCTCCATTTACGACCGTAAGGCTGCGCAAATTATATTTGTCGAAAAGCTCGAAGACGTTTTTGTCGTGTGCGTCGGGAGTTACGAACAGGAGCGGCTCGAAGGCTAGCTCGGACATGCGTTGATCGGAGTCAGAGAGCAGCAGGCGCGCGATGGGCACGGTGCCGGAGAGCGCAGCATCCTTATTGATGAGAACAACGTTATCGAGCTGATCGGGGGAGAGTTCGTGGAAGCGAATGTAGTCCACGACTTCGCCTCGAGTGGCTTCTTCTCCGACGACGACGATTTCAGTGGTCATCATGCCGCCGGCGGTGTTCTGTTCGAACTTGAGGAGGTTCTCGACGTCTTGCGCTTCTCGATTTTCCATTTCCTCGAGGACGTCATTCTTGGCTTCGGGCTCGAGACTGGCGAGGATGTCCGCAGCGGCGTCGGGACTCATTTCTTCGATAATGTCCGCGGCGCGCTCGGGGTCGAGTTTTTCGACCACTTGCGTTTGCAGGCGCTTGTCGAGTTCGGCGATGGTCTCGGCGGCGGTTTCTTCATCGAGGGAGCCGATGATGCCCTGGCGCTCGTCAGGGGAAAGCTCTTCCATAATGTCGGCGAGGTCGGCGGGGTGCAGGGCTTCGAGTTTTTGGCTGGAAAGGCGCAGTTTTACGCGGCGGAGAGGGTCGGGTTCGACGAGGTTTACGAATTCCCAGAGGATTTTGCGCGGCGGGAGCTTCAGTTGAATCTGGCGGATAGCCATGGGTGGGACGATTCCCTGCAGCAGGCGGCGCACGGCGCCGGGGAGGCCGACGTCTACCTGAGTGATGCGAAGTTCGGTGTTGCCGTTGTTGCGCTGGTCGGAGAGATCAATGTCGTTTACACGGACGACCTTTCTGCCATTCGTGTCTATGATTTGCTGGTCGAGCAGATCTTTGCCTACGGCTAGCCAAGCTTCGTTGGGGTGGTAGAGCGCTAGGGCGGATTCGTCTGTGGTGAGAATGATTCTGCCGGGGGCGACGGAGGCGATCTGGTCGTAACGGGCGACGAGCGGCCGATATTGGCCACGGCCTAGCAGAAGCTGCGCGATGCGGTTGGGTTGGTCGGCGGGCTCGACGAACATTTCTTTTACGCGGCCGACGTAGTTGCCGAGGGAGTCGTAGGTCTCGGCGCCGATTACTTCTGTGGCGTGCAACATGGGAGCTCCTTGGGCTGCGAGTCCCGGCAAAAAAAAAGCCCGGGCCGGCGAATGGTACCGGCCACGGGCGCACAAAAATCGCCCTACGTTGCTACAGGCCGGGCCTCGCCTCCCTGTCCCCGCATAATTCGCAGGTCCAGCGAACCGATAGGTGCGGGGAAGTTCCCTGCCCTAGCCGAGCGTTCCCTGCGTGCCCGGCAAGGCGGTGACTTCCCGGTTCCGAATTGGACGGCAGCTCCATCGCGTTGTGCTTTGGTCCGAATTGACTAGTAAATGCAGAAGGAAAGTTTGTCAAGCGAAGAGTGCGATTTCTGCCAATTATTTTGCGCGAAAGAGCATATTTTTTGGGCGACTGCCGCGGCGACGGCAATCGGCGACGTAGAGATCCCAATAGGTGACGCGGAGGTAGGCTTTTTTTGCGAATCCTAATGCTTTGGCCGCGCGATCGATCGCTTGGGGCTTGCCTTCCAATTCAAGGAACGTGCCGGCGGGGGTTTCATCGAGGTCGAGATGCAAATTTGGGAGGCGGAATGTGGTGCGGTATTTGTCGTAGCGGAAGGCGGGCCGGAAACCTAGGGACGTGAGAGCGGCTGCGTACTGGCGGGAGGATTGGGCTTTGACCACCAGTTCGCGTTCGGCACGTTCTTTATAGCGGCGCGGTTTCCTCCTGGGAGTCAGGTGTGGGGGAGCTTTGGATGTGAGGATTACTCGCTCGCCGCGGGTGGCGCGGTTGTTTTCTGGTGCCGGGGTTTCGATGCGGATGCGCAGGAGCATGCCACGGCGGCGGAGGTCAGATAGGGGCGTGTCGTACAGGGTGTTCTTTTCAAGCACACGGAGTTGGGGGGTGGGGCCTAGGGATTTGATCTTGTCTCGGATCGCCGAAATGTCCGTGATGCGGAGTTTGATTTCGATTTCGGCGTTGGTCTTCTTGAGTTTCGGCATAAAGACAGTGTCGTTGTGCTCGCTGGAGCGAGTCAAAGGATTTTACACATAGGCTGCGGAGGAAAGGCGGAGGCAAAACTGAGAAAGAAAGGATTACCGCAGAGACGCAGGGTGCGCAGAGAAAACCGGTGGCAAAGCTTCCGGGGTGCCAGCATAATCAGTTTGTTTCCATGAACGAACCGACTACTCCCCTAATGCAGCAATATCATGCTGTTAAGAAGCAGCACCCTGCTGCTTTGTTACTTTTTCGTTTAGGCGATTTCTACGAGCTTTTCTATGACGATGCGGTGGTGGCTTCGCGGCTTTTGCAAATTACTTTGACGGCGCGGAATAAGGAGAAGGGGCAGGCGGTGCCGATGTGTGGAGTGCCTTATCACGCGGCGGAAAATTATATTGCGCGGCTGATACGGGCGGGACACAAGGTGGCGATCTGCGAGCAGATGGAAGTGCCAGGGCCGGGAAAGAAAATTGTGCGGCGGGAAGTTATTCGTGTGTTGACGCCGGGGACGGCTAGCGGCGCCGGCCTGGTGGGCGCGAAAGAAAATAATTATCTGGCGGCGGTGGCGCGGAGCGCGGCGGCTGGTGTGGCTGCGGGAGCTACCGCTGGAACACGCGGAGGCGCGGGTGCTGGGCCTGGCGCGTCGGTGGGCTCGACGAGGGGCGGGCGCGGGGCGGATCCGGTGATTGGATTGGCGTTTGTGGATCTTTCGACAGGCGAGTTTCGTGCGACAGAATTTTCTGGGGAGAAAGCGGAGGCGCGGTTGCGCGACGAATTGGGGATTTTGCGGCCGCGCGAGGTGCTGCTGGCGCGGGCGGTGACTTTGTTTCCGGTGACCTTGCCGGCGGAGATGGATGGGTTGGGCGCCGTGGAGACGCGTTTGGATGAATGGGCGTTCGAGGCGAACTACGCGATGCGGATGCTGGAACAGCATTTTCGCGTGGCGACCTTGGAAGGATTTGGATTGAACGGCCATGGGCAGGCTACGGCCGCGGCTGGAGCGCTGGTGCATTATTTGCGCGAGACTTCGGCGATCGGAGCGCGGACACCGGAGGATTCGGCGACGAATCCGTCGCTACGTCCGGCGGGAGCCGGCCTCGAGCATCTGGATCGCATTACTTATTACGAGCAGCAGGATTCGATGATTTTGGATGCAGTGACTGCGCGGAACTTAGAATTGGTCGAGCCTTCGGTGGGAGATGACGCGTCCGCGACTTTGTTGAAGGCGATTGATGAGACTGCTACCGGGATGGGCGCGCGGTTGTTGCGCGGGTGGATTTTGCGGCCGGAGATTGCGCTTTCCGAAATTGCGGATCGCCTGAATGCGGTTGGTGAGCTGAAAACGCGGACTGTTGAGCGCGAGGAGATTCATCGGACGCTTGAGGGCATACTGGATCTGGAGCGGTTGACCAGCCGGATCACTTTGGGTGTGGCAACGCCGCGGGATTTGCTGGCGTTGCGGCAATCGCTGGAGAAGATACCGGCATTGCGCGGGTTGCTCGAGCCGCTCACGACTGCAGCGGCTGCGTTTGGCAGCCGATTGGCTGCGCTGCGCGAGCAGCTCGACGAAATGGCTGACGTGCGGGAGACGATTGCGCGCGGGATTGCGGATGATCCCCCGGCGCTGCCTAACGATCCGGGCGTGATTCGCCGGGGATTCAACTCGGAGCTGGACGAATTGCACGACATTACGCGGCAGGGGCGGCAGATTATTGCGTCCATGGAAGAACGCGAGCGGAAGCGGACTGGGATTGGCTCGCTGAAGATTCGTTATAACCAAGTGTTTGGTTTTTATATTGAGATTTCGAAGCCGAATTTGCATTTGGCGCCGGCGGATTACGAGCGCAAGCAGACTTTAGTGAATGCGGAGCGGTTTACTTCCACGGAATTGAAGGAGCATGAGCGGAAGGTTTTATCAGCCGAAGAGCGCGTGCTGGAAATCGAGCGGCGGCTGTATGGGGAAATTCGCGAAGCGATTGCGCGAGAAGCGGGACGGTTGCGGCGCGTCGCGGCAGGGATCGCGCAGTTGGATGTGCTGGTGAATTTCGCACGCATTGCGGCTTCGCGGAATTATGCGCGGCCCGAATTCACGGAGACTTCGCTCGCGCGAAAGGGCAAGCGCGGGGTGCTGATGATTGCGGGCGGACGGCATCCGGTGATTGAGAAATTGCTGGAGGAGCGCGGCGAGCGATTTGTGCCGAACGACTTGTATTTGGATGATGAGTCGCAATTCTTGCTTTTGATTACTGGGCCCAACATGGGTGGGAAGTCCACCTATTTGCGGCAAGCGGCTCTGATTTCGATTTTGGCGCAGGTGGGGTCGTTTGTGCCGGCAACGTCGGCGAAATTACCGCTATTGGATCGGGTCTTTACGCGGATTGGGGCTTCGGACAATCTCGCGCGGGGTCGGTCGACATTTTTGGTGGAGATGAGCGAGGTGGCGGCGATTTTGAATACCGCCACGGCGGCTAGTTTGGTGCTTTTGGATGAGGTGGGGCGCGGAACCGCCACGTTTGATGGGCTTTCTATTGCTTGGGCGGTGGTGGAGGCTTTGCATTCAGGGGCGCGGCCGCGGACTTTGTTTGCCACGCATTATCATGAGTTGACGGAGTTGGAGCAGCTTTTGCCTGGGGTGCGGAATGTGCATGTGTCGGTGCAGGAGGCTGGAAACGAGATTATTTTCTTGCGGCGCGTGGAGCCGGGGAGCGCGAATAAGAGTTACGGGATTGAGGTGGCGCGATTGGCG
>Ga0187851_10003667_pt1 | contig 12794 bp, 6 predicted proteins | sample June2016WEW_6_10_FD_132997 | JGI IMG/M metagenome (GOLD analysis project Ga0187851, IMG submission 132997) | Peatland microbial communities from SPRUCE experiment site at the Marcell Experimental Forest, Minnesota, USA - June2016WEW_6_10 | ecosystem: Environmental > Terrestrial > Soil > Wetlands...
CAACAACGATCAGGGGCTAGGGCAGACATATCTGGAGCTGTATTTCCTCGACCCAAAGCCCGAGAAGATCGAGCCGACACGGAAGGCGATGGACGGTCTTTTCACCACCACGATGCCCAAAGCACCACATGACCAATTCTCTATCTGGTGGTGGTGGTGCGACTCGTTGTTTATGGCGCCTGGTGCGTGGACACGCATGGCTGCTGCAACGCACGAGTCGAAGTATCTCGACTATCTCTACGCGCGATGGTCTGAGACGTCAGGAGCGCTGTACGACCCTCAATATCATCTCTATTACCGCGACAAAACGTGGATGAATCGGAAAGACCCGGCGGGCAAGCCGGTTTTCTGGTCGCGTGGCAACGGCTGGGTGATGGGCGGCCTGGCGCGCGCCCTCGAATACATGCCGAAGGATTATGCCGAGCGCGGCAAATACGAGAAACAGATGCGCGAAATGGCCGCGGAGTTTGCGTCCATCCAGGATCCGAATGACGGTCTCTGGCACTCCGATCTCCTTGACCCCGCCGACTATCCTCAGCCGGAGATTTCTGGTTCTGCGCTGATCACATTAGGCCTGGCGTGGGGAGTGAACCATGGCATTCTCGATCGCGCCAAATATGAACCGGTGGTTGCGCGTGCGTGGCGCGGAATGGTGAATGAGATTTATGCCGATGGGCGCCTCGGCAACATTCAGCAAACCGACGGCAAACCCGATTACTTCATGCCGTCGTCGAGCTATGTCTTCGGAGTCGGCGGGTTTTTGCTGGCCGCGGAACAGGTGGCGCACCTGAATGAGCACCCCGCCCGATGACGGGTTCGCAACGAGACGAAGTCAGGAGTGAAAGGTGGGCTTGTCCGGCCAGATTCGAATGAGTGGGCGCTCAACGATGTTGACGCTGGCGTGGGTCGCTTTCGCGGCATCGATTCTGCACCCGCAGATGCTTTCGCCACACGGTATTCCAACGTATCCGAAGATCAGCGCCGAGGAGCAGGCTGGGATTGACGATGACATCGCGCATCATCTTGGCGACGTAGTTGCAGATCCAGGTCCGAAGGCCAAGCTTTCCGCATCCTTGAACCCGGCTGCGGTCCACGCGGCGATGCGCAAAGTCGCGGACTGGGAACTTAAGCAGGCGGAGCCCTACCTGGACCCGGGTTGGACCTGGGGCGTTCTGGACACGGGCTTCATGGCAGCATCAAGCGAGCTGCACGATCCCCGCTACAGCAACGCCATGCTGGCTATGGCAGAGAAATTCCATTGGGAAATGGGAGCTGTCGATCCGAAGGATTTTGGCTGGCCCGACAACGACGATCAAATGATTGCGCAGACGTATCTGGACCTGTATTTCATGGACCCTAAGCCTGAGAAAATTGCGCCGACGCAGAAGGCTCTCGACGGCCTTTTCAGCGCGGCGTTGCCGCCAATTCCGAATGACCAGTTTCGCATCTTGTGGTGGTGGTGCGATTCGTTGTTCATGGCGCCGGGTACGTGGACGCGAATGGCTGCCGCTACACACGATCCCAGATACCTCGACTACCTCGACAAGCGCTGGTGGGAAACGTCGAGCGCGCTCTACGACTCGCAATATCACCTTTATTACCGGGACAGAACCTTTATCGGCAAGAAAGACCCGGCCGGCAAACCTGTTTTCTGGTCACGTGGCAACGGCTGGGTGATTGGCGGGGCGGCGAGAGCCCTCGAATATATGCCGAAGGACTATCCTGGGCGCGCTCGATACGAGAACCAGATGCGCGAAATGGCCGCGGAGTTAGCATCCATTCAGGATCCGAAAGACGGTCTCTGGCATTCCGATCTTCTCGATCCGGCCGACTACCCTCAGCCGGAGATATCCGGCTCGGCCCTGATCACGTTTGGTCTGGCATGGGGAGTGAATCACGGCGTCCTCGATCGCGCGAAATTTGAGCCGGTAGTGGCACGAGCATGGCGCGGGATGGTGAATGAGATTTATGCCGATGGACGCCTGGGCAACGTTCAGCAAACCGATGGCAAACCGGATTACTTCATGCCTTCGTCGAGTTACAACTTCGGGGTCGGCGGGTTTCTGCTTGCCGCAGAACAGGTGGCGCACTTGAGTGAGCATGGCAGCCAGTGAGAGAAGGGAAATGCGTATCTCGATTTCAAAATATTTGTTCTTGATGGCGGCAGCAGCCCCCGTCGCGGCGTGCGCCGCGGCCCAAACGTCTTCGCAGGACTCGCTTCTAGACTGGATGAACGGTATCGCTCAGCAACAGTTGCAGCAACGGGCTCAGGAGATCAGGAAGGTCCACAGTGTGGATGAGGCTGAGAAGCGGAAGGAGTTTGTCCGCAAACAGATGCTCGACGACATCGGGGGATTGCCCGACTACAAAGGGCCGCTGAACGCTCGGGTCACCGGCGAGATTCACGCGGACGCTTTCACGATTGAAAAGGTGATCTACGAAAGCCTGCCGGGCTTTTATGTGACGGCGAATCTCTACCGGCCGAACGCTCCCGGGCGCTATCCGGCTGTGCTGATGCAATCCGGCCATACGCAAGAGGGTAAACCTGAGAATCAGCGAGTGGCGGCAAATCTTGCGGTCAAAGGATTCGTTGTGCTGTGTTTCGATCCGATTGGCCAAGGGGAACGCGAACAGACCTTCAGCCGGCAAGTGGACCTGCCCTTGGCGGGCTGGTCGGTTCCCGAACATATCATCATGGACGCTCAATCGCAGTTGATTGGGCAAGGGCTCGCCCGCTATTTCGTTTGGGATGCGATGCGATCCCTCGATTATCTCGCCAGCCGTCCAGAAGTCGATTCCGCGAAGATAGGCGCCGCCGGATGCTCGGGGGGAGGCGCGCTGACCACATTTATTGGAGGGCTCGATCCCCGCGTCAAAGTGGTAATCCCCGCGTGCTACCCGAGTTCGTTTCAGACGATGTTTGCCACCGCGGGTCCCCATGGCGAAATGGCTTTCCCGCAATTTCTGACAAGCGGTCTGGATACCGCCGACTTCGTGGAGCTCTCGGCCCCTACGCCATGGCTGCTCCAGGCCACCGAAACCGATCAATACGGCTTCAGCCACGAAGGCGTGCATATGGTCTACGAGGAAGCCCAGTCCTGGTACGACCTTTACCACGCCCGCGACAAAGTAGGTTTCATGATCGGACCAGGCTCGCACGGCATGCCGCTGGTGAGTCGAAACGCGGTGTATGAATGGATGATTCGCTATCTCAAGAATGGAGAAGGAGACACCCACGAACAGCCGGTGCAGATGTTCTCCAGCAGCGAACTCCTGGTGACGCCAACAGGGCACGTCGAGGATCTGCCAGGCAGCCGCAAGCTCTTTGAGATACTCAACGCCGATTTGAAGGCAGGCGAGAAAAAGGGAACCATCGCCGAACTGCACGCGAAGCTCGAGAGCCTTGGAATTCCAACCGATGGATCTGTACCCAAGATAGTCGTGAAGGAAGAACAAAGCGTGGCGACCGTCAGACGGCAGCAGATTCAGATCGAAAGCGATCCCGGCGTCTGGCTCGAAGGGACGTTGTATCTGTCTTCGGCGGCCGGGCGCAAGCCGGCGGTTTTGATTGTCAAGGACAACGAACGCTCGGGCGCAATGCCCCTGGGCGCTTTGGCTGAAAGGATGGCCGCGCTCGGCCGAGTCGTCCTGGAGCTGGAACCTCGCTCGACGCACGCGAAAAACGACGAGGGGCCCTATACCGGCGATTGGATTGCCGATATGCAGGCCAATTTGATCGGCCGTAATCTGCCGGCCATGCGGGCCCACGACATTCTTCGCGGCCTCGATCTGCTGCGCGCGCGTCCGGATGTCGATTCTGGCTCGATTCGCGGAGCAGCGCGAGGCGTCGCAGGGTTTTGGCTCTTGCTTGCCGCAGCCGCCGACTCCAGGTTGCAAGCAGTTTGGCTCGACAGGACGCCCTACAGTTTGCGCGCGGCTCTGGGGAACTCCGTTGCTTCTGATTTGTCTGACGCCGTGATACCAGGCTTTGTATTGAGCTGGGATATCGAGGACCTGGTAAAGGCGATGGGAGATCGGCAGGTTCTGTGGACCGACCCCACAAACTGGGTGGGCCACGTAACCGCGCTCGGTCCGCCATTTCGCTATCGCTATGTTCTCGGCGATCTGACCGACGAGGCGGACCTGCAAGATGATCGCTTGATAGGTGAATTCCTCAAATAGCCGATCACAAATCGATCGGGAGCCATGTGCCAGGAGAATCGAAAAATGAAGACGAGAATGTGCATTCTATTGCTGGCGTGCCTTCAGTTGGCTGGAGCCGCATATGCTGGGACGCTTCGTGCATCCGCCGTTGAGGTGGATATAACTCCGAGCTCTCCGCAGTGGCTCTCGGGATATCGCGCCAGACAGTCGGATGGAGTCCGGGATCGAATCTACCATCGCATTGCGGTGCTCGACGATGGAACGACAGCGGTGTACTTCATTTCCACCGATACGTGCATGGTTTCGCCCGCCTATGCAGACAAGGTGAAAGAAGACATTCATCAGCAACTTGGCATTCCTGCCGAGAGCATCTGGTGGTTGGCGACGCACACCCACTCGGCCCCGGAGATCGGTCCCCCAGGCACCCCGGCGGCGTTCATGCCCGAACGCTACAACCAGGCCTCTGCCGGCGAGTCCAATCCGGAGTACACGGATTTCCAAGAGACCAAACTGATTGAAGGGTTGCGCCTGGCGCGGCAGCAGTTGCAACCGGCGCGTCTGGGCTTTGGAACCGGCTTCGCAACTGCGAATATCGATCGGCGCGCCATCGACGAAGACGGAAAAGTGACCATCGGACTGAATCCGGACGGTCCGACCGACCGGCAAATTGGCTTGATCCGTCTGGAAACGCTGGATGGTAAGTTGATCGCCCTGCTGGCGAACTACGCTATTCACGGGACCGACCTTGGACAAGAGAATCTCAAGATCACGGGCGATGTGCCAGGCGTGGTGGCGCAATATGTGGAACAGAAATTAGGAGCGCCGGTGCTGTTCATTAACGGGGCCGAGGGGAACCTTGCCCCGATCTATAGCGTTTATCCGGATCCAGAATCCGGCCATCTGGACCAGTTTCGCGTGTTGCTCGGCGACCGCATTCTCCAGGCAAACCAGCGCATTCGGGCTCTCACTTCCGACGTCGTATTGGCTGAGAGCGAGACGACCATCGAATCGCCGCTGCGGGCGGGCTTGAAATGGCCTGAGGCGCTCAAGGCATATATTCGGAACACCCCTGAGGGCGCGACGCTCGTTCGGGTGCCAGTGCACTTTCTTGAGATCAACCACGAGGCCGTGCTGTGGGGCGCGCCGGTCGAACTCTTCTGCAAAATCGCGGTGGACGTGCGGAATCAGTCCCGGTTCCCCTTTACCTTTTATTTCGGGCTGCTGAACGGCTGGCTCGGATACCTGCCCACAAGCGAAGCGGTACACCAGGGAGGGTATGAGCCGGCAACGTCACCCTTAACCGATCGAGGTGAAGATGACTTCCGCCAGGGCGTTATTTCTCACCTGTCTGGAATGGTGCGCTAGAGCAAATTGCTCGAAATGGAATGACCCCGTGCCCGATTGGCGCGGGCGGATTCGGAACCTGCGGCGGGGAGGTCGGTCCGAGCCGTGGAGCCGGCGCCGCGCTTCGATGCCTTGCGTCCACGCCGGCTTCTGCCGGGGTCAAGATGCCGGTAACAGTCCAACTGGGACTTTGGCAGGAACCTCGCAACTCGGAGGCGCGGCTGCCACAGATCGCGTGATGCAAATCACGCATTTCGCTTAGCGATGAGAGATATTCCTCGAGCTCAAGGTCGATTCAGGGTTTGAAGATGGCGCACCTGATTCCAGGGCCGAAATCGGTCAATTAATTCAATTTATGCAATAGTGACACCCAATCTCCAAATATTTCCCAACATTTATGTTGACAATGCATTATCTGTCTGCTAGAAACTGTCATTAAGGCAGGCTTTATTGAATTTTTGAAGAAGCTTGGACTATTTTCTCTCGCCTCGAAGATAGGCGGGGCGTTTGCATATGAATGTTGCAGCCTGCGCTTGTGTATACCGTCGCCGCAACATGTGGGATGAAAGCGCACCGCATGAAGGCCCTTCTCGACGCGAGACCGGTGGGCAGATTAGGTTTGCCGCCGCCGCGCGTTATCCGCAAGAAACCCTCAAACCAAGTCGAAGAAGGGCGTTTCCCTCATTGTCGAGCTTGGTGAAGCTGAAAAGGAGAAGCCAGTGAATGCTGTACATCGCACATCATTGCAGCCATTACGCAATCTGTTGTTGGGCGTGACGAGCTCGATCAAAGGAGAGGCGCGAGCGGGCCTGTCTCGGGGACAATTCAATTCCTGGGCAAGGCTGGCCATGCTAGTGATCTTTCTGGGAATCACCGCTAAGTTCGCGCTTGCCGCCGATACCGGGACGATCTCCGGGACGGTATCGGATCCTCAGGGATCCGTGGTACCGGGAGTCACTGTTCAGCTCACCGCCGTGGAAACTGGAGTCATTCAGAACGTCGAGACGGATGGGGCAGGGTTTTACCGGTTCCCGGCGCTGCCTCTGGGGCACTACGACATCACTTTTAGCAAAGCAGGTTTCGAGAAGTTCGAGACAAAGGGTCTGCTGATCGATGTCGATTCGGCGCTCCACGCCGATGCGACGTTGAAGGTTGGCTCGACCAGCGAGCAGGTGACGGTCACCACCACAGAAGCGCAAGTGGAAACAGAATCGGCTCAGATCGGTCAGGTCATCGGCGGGAAAGAGATGGAGGACATACCCCTTGACGGCCGGGCCTACACCGATCTGCTGGCCCTGCAGCCGGGCGTTGTTCCCTTCAATGCGTCGTTGTTCGGCGTCATCGGTCCGCAAAATGGCACCCTCAACGCCGGGGCGCTTGACATTTCCGGTGGCCAAGAAACGCACAACGGCTACATGGTCAACGGCGCCAACGTGGTGGAGGGATACGAGGGCGGGACATTCCTGATTCCCGTGCTCGACTCCATTGCCGAGTTCCGCATTATCACCGCCGACGCCAACGCCGAATACGGCAATTATTCAGGCGGGCTGGTCAACGTGGTCACTAAGTCGGGCACCAACCAGTTCCACGGCGACGCCTTCGAGTTCAACCGCAATACCGATTACGACGCAGACGATTATTTTGCGAAGAGCAAGGGCGTCTACCACCAGAACCAGTTTGGTGGCACGCTGGGCGGACCGATCTGGCGAAACCATCTGTTTGCCTTCGGCGACTGGCAAAAGACGCACAACACCCAGGGTGCAAGCTCGGGCAACCAGTATGTTCCTGACACAGCCGAGCTCGGGGGCAACTTCTCCGACGAAGCCACACGGATGGCTTCGAGCGTAACTCTGGGGAGTGGAACCAGCGCTGTCACAGAGGCTGTTCCGTCACAGGTGAGCGGCCCAAACTTCGCCAGCTCGCTTACAAGCGGGTTGGGTTACACGGTCACGAACGGGGAGCCCTACTATTTCTATGCCGGAGAGTATCTTCCGGGTGGGACGAGCGGCCAATACGAGAGCAGTTGCACCTCTACCGACCAGTGCGTCTTTCCCAACGCCACAATTCCGTCGGGGGCAATTGCGACATTGTCACCGCCGGCGCCTAACTACATCAAGCTGATTCCAGGGCAGACGGTGCTGACGACCCCGGGCAACCCAGGATACTTCGTTTCCAACGCATATCCGTCGACACTGGACGACGATAAAGGCGGCGTCCGCATCGACGCCGACACAAAGATCGGAACTGTTTCAGGGTATTACCATGTCGATCCGTGGAAGCAGCTCAGCCCCTACGCTGGATGGGGAGGGAGCACGGTTCCCGGTTTCCCATCCGAGGCGAAGGGGAAGGCCCAGCTTTACGTCGTCGGCCTGACCTCTCGATTTGGAAGTTCGGCGGTAAACGTTCTGAGCGTCAACTGGACGAAGAATACCAATTCCTCATTGAACTCGCCGACCGACGCCGGCACCACGCCGCAATCGTTCGGTTTTGCCGCCCCGACGTCTGACGGCATTTTCACCACCGCGCCGGGGTTTGTGAACATCCCAGGAGTCAGCTTCAATAGTTTCGGGTTGGGTCCGCCAAATACCGTGCTTTCGCAGAACGATAACCTGTACGGGATTCAGGACGACTTCTCCAAGGTGATCGGAGTGCACACATTCAAGTTCGGCGGCGCCTACCACACCGACAAGTACGACGTCGGCCATGTGGACAACGCCAGCGACGGGGACTTTGTGTTCAACGGTGAAGAGACGGGCATCGATTTTGCCGACTTTCTGATCGGGGCACCATCCACGTTTTACGAAGGAACTCCGTCGGTCCTCAACCTGCGCAATTACTACGTGGGCATCTATGGGCAAGATACCTGGCGCATCAACAGCCACCTTACGGCGAATCTAGGATTGCGCTGGGATGTCGACCCGTTCTGGGAAGACACGCACAACGCAAGCCCTGTCGTGCGCTATGGCGTGCAGTCGACGCAGTACCCGACGGCTCCCGCCGGTTATGTCTTTCCCGGCCACGACGGCATAGCCAGGCGCAGCGGAGCTCTGACCCGTTTCAACAATCTTGGGCCCCGCATTTCGCTCGCCTATACGCCGCATGTCGCAGATGGGTTCCTGCATTCGATCTTTGGCGACGAAAGCAAGAGCAGTATTCGCGCAGGATATGGGATGTATTACACCAACGTCGAGGGAGCTAATACGTTCAACTTCTCAGCTCCGCCGACCCACCTGTTCTACTACCAGAGCATCCCCGTGTACTTTGCGCAGCCGTTCCTTAACCGGGACAGCGGGGTCGACCTGGGGCAAAGGTTCCCGGTTCCGGTCGTGGATCCGGCGACCATCAACTGGGCTGAGTATGAGCCGCTCAGCAGCTTTTCCAGCCCGCTTGCTAAATCCAAAACCCCGTACGAAGAACACATCGATGTCTCGTTTGAACGTCAGCTGGCGTCCAATATCGTCATGGACGTGACGTACGTCGGCACCTTCGGGCACCACCTGATTATTGCCGGTGACAACAACCCCGGCGATCCGGCTCTATGCCTGAGCGTAAGCCAACCTGACGAGACGACGGACGGCATTACCTGCGGACCGGGCGGTGAAGGTGGAACCTATCATCCGATCACCGGAGGGACGATTGACACGACCCGTGGGCCGTATGGGCCGAACTTCGGGAACAACCAGGACGAACTCGACATCGGCAACTCGGCTTACAACGCCCTCGAAGCCACCCTTCGCAGAACCGGCACCCGCCTTTCGCTGCTGTTTGCCTACACCTACAGCAAGTCGATCGACAACGGATCTGGTTTCGGCGATCAGGTATTCGAATACGGAAACCACAATGCCTTCAGGAGCCCCTCTTACTACAACCTGCCGCAGAACTTCGCGGCAAGTTATACGTGGGAGATGCCCTGGGATCTTCTCTTCAAGAAGAACAACCAGATCACGCGCGGCTGGAAGCTTTCAGGCCAGACGCACTTTACTGACGGCACGCCAGTGGAGATTCTTGAAACCGACGACAGGTCCCTTGTTGGCAGCAGCGGGCTGACCTTTGCTGGGTCGACGGACGAGCCGGACGTGCAATTTGGCTCTGGCCAGTCGTTCTATGGGGACAAGAATCCCAGGCATGGCAAAGCGTACATCAACGTTTCACTCTATTCCCAGGAGCCGCTGGGAGGGCAGGGCAACGCGCCCCGCCGCTTCCTGCACGGCCCCGGCGAGGATAACTGGGACGCGGCGCTTCTGAAGGACATCAAAATCCACGAGAATATTTCGTTTGAGCTTCGTGGCGAGTTCTTCAACGTCTTCAATCATGTGCAGTTCTACGGCGGCGGAATCGTGAACGGCAACTTCGCCAATGGGTTGCCATCGCAGGGTGGATCGTTCGGCCTGGTCGGCGGCGATGCCGGTGCTCGCGTCGGTCAGGTGGCCGGCAAGTTGTACTTCTAATTCTCCAACCTCGGCTTGAGGGCAGCGTCCTGCTGTCCTCAGGCTGATATCAAGTCAAGAAAACTGAAAGCTTGACGGGCTCATAACCGCGCAAGCGGCGGTTGTGAGCCTTTCATTGCGTTTGCCTGCAGATAACCACCCGCGAGAAAGATAACCAGCATAAGATAAGCCGCAGGGCAACGGCAGAAGACGCGAGTGTTCGACTTATGAATCGACGGGATGTAATGAAAGGGTTGACCGCGGGCCTAGTGGCAGCCAGGATGCCGATAAGCGCACAAGAGCCGGCCGTGTCTGCACCGGCAGAGAAGAACTTCCGCATCTGGGACGTCCACAGCCATCTGGGTGCGATGCCGGGCGACACGCCGGAAGGTCGGCTGGAACTGCTGATCCGGCACATGGACCGGCTGGGCATCGAGCGCGTGATTCTGTCGCAGGGCTTCGAGCAGTACGAGTATCATGCCACTCCGGAGCAGATACGGATCGAGAACGATCGCGTCATGCGGGCAGTGAAGCTCTTTCCCGATCGCGCGTATGGATCCCTATACATCAACCCCGAGAATGTCGAATTCTGTCTCGAGGAGTTCGATCGTTGCGTGCGGGATGGACCGATGGTCAACATCGGAGAAATCGAAACCGACGTCCGTTGCAACTCGCCGAACCTCGATCCAATTGTGGAGAAAGCAATTGAGTTTCATGTGCCGATCTGCCAGCACACATGGATTAACTCGCTGGGTGATGGGCCCGGAGAGTCTTCGCCCTTCGACATGGCGGAATTGGCGCGCCGGCATCCCAAAGGGAAGTTCGTCTGCATGCACACAGGCGGCAACTGGGAAATCGGCATTCGCGCCATCCGTGACTGCGAGAATGTCTGGGCTGAGATCGCCGGCTCCGACCCGACCTCGGGCTTTACAGAGATGGCTGTTCGCGAGCTGGGCGCAGAGAGGGTCGTCTACGGCAGTGATGTTGGAGGCCGCAGCTTTGGCTCGCAAGTGGGCAAGGTGCTCGGCGCGAACATTGCTGACGCCGCCAAGGAATTGATTCTGAGCGGCAATCTGCGCCGCCTGCTGCAGCCGGTTTTGCAGGCGAAGGGACTGGCATCGTGATCGACACCAATGTGCATTTGTTTCAGTGGCCCTTTCGGCGGCTGACCGGTGACACGCCCGCGGAACTCGTTGCGCAGTTGAAGAGCAAGGGAGTGCGGCAGGCGTGGGCGGGAAGCTTTGAAGCGCTGTTCTGCCGCGACGTGGCCGGAGTGAATCTTCGACTCGCCGCAGCCTGCCGCGATCAGGGTGCTGATTTTCTGGTTCCCTTTGGGGTGGTGAATCCGAAATCGCCCGATTGGGAAGAAGACCTGCGGCGTTGCCACGAAGTTCATCGCATGCCGGGGATTCGCCTCTATCCCAGCTATCATCGCTACGAACTTACCGATCTGGATTTCGTGAAGCTGCTCACTCTGGCGACAAGCCGGCGATTGATCGTGCAGATCGCTCTTTCGATGGAAGACCCGCGCACGCAGTATCAATGGATGATGGCGATGCCTGCGGACCCCAAGCCGCTTGGGCCCCTTGTTGCCAAGCTGCCGGCGCTGAAGCTGGTTCTCTTGAATGGCGGATACTGGGCCGGAAATGACGACCCCGACATCGTCGCGCTTCGGAAAGCAGAGAATGTGTATTTCGACATGGCAAAGAACGAAGGCATCGGAGGGTTGGAGTCGCTGATCGCGGCTACCTCACCCGATCGCGTGGTCTTCGGGTCTTTTTATCCATTTTTCTATTTTGAGTCGGCCTTGCTGAAGGTTCGAGAAGCCGATCTGACCGGCAATCAAAGTGCGGCACTTACTGAAGGAAATGCGCGGCGGCTGTTGGCAAGCGCCTAGGACCAGGCGATGAGGGAAAGCCGATGATTCGTAGGGAATTTCTGGCGCAATCTGTGAAGTCCCTGGCGGCTGCCGGGCTGGCGAGTAGATGCTCCTGGGCCGCGAAAGCAGGAGCGTCGTTGACCGACGCAACTCCGCCGGCTTCGCCCGAGAAAGTCTTGCCCGGAACGGCGCCGTTGACTGACACCGGAGATCTCGTCTTCGAAATGGAAGCTGGGATTGTCGAGTTTCTCAAGAAGCGCACCAGAGAGATCCCGCACGAGCGACGGCAGCTGTGGCAATGGGATTACTATTCGCTCGCAACGTACGAAAAGTCGGTTGCGCCGCACAGGGAACACTTTCGTACGATCACCGGCGCAGTCGACCCGCGTGTATCGCCCACTGCGCTCGAAGTCATTGCTGGTCCGGAGGAGTCTGCAGAAGTCGCTCGCGGACAGAACTACAAGGTGCTGGAAGTACGTTGGCCGGTCTTCGACGCAGCGGACTTTGGCTTGTGCGGTATGCAGGCAGAGGGATTGCTCCTCGAGCCTGCCGGACCTGTGAAGGCGCGTGTCATCGCAATTCCCGACGCCGATTGGACGCCTGAAATGCTGGCCGGACTCGCGGACGGGGTGCCTGCCAAGGCTCAATTCGCGCGCCGCCTCGCGGAAAATGGCTGCCAGGTGCTCGTACCCATGCTCATCAACCGGGAAGACACCTTCTCGGGAAACCCCGAAATACGAATGACCAACGAGCCCCACCGCGAGTTTATCTATCGGATTGCCTACGAACTGGGCCGCCACGTGATTGGCTACGAAGTGCAGAAAGTAATGGCGGGGGTCGATTGGTTTAGCAGTCGCGACCCAAAGGCAGGAATCGGAGTGATGGGCTACGGAGAAGGAGGCCTCATCGCTTTCTACGCAGCCGCTCTCGATTCCCGCATCGGCGCCGCGGTTGTCAGCGGATATTTCGACGAGCGCGAG
>Ga0187851_10003670_pt1 | contig 12793 bp, 10 predicted proteins | sample June2016WEW_6_10_FD_132997 | JGI IMG/M metagenome (GOLD analysis project Ga0187851, IMG submission 132997) | Peatland microbial communities from SPRUCE experiment site at the Marcell Experimental Forest, Minnesota, USA - June2016WEW_6_10 | ecosystem: Environmental > Terrestrial > Soil >...
GAGCAGTAATGGCATGGTCAATCTGGATGGAGACTTGGGGACAGGGTCCCACCGTTGGCTTTTCTTTCGCGTCCATCGTTTCCCTCCCGGGAATCATTGTCTGGTCTGCTTGACCCGTCGTTTGGTCGATGTTCCGCAGCGGAACAGGCTAGCTCCAACTGACAATATAGTGACAAAAGGAGCGGAAACGTTTCAGCGACCGCCGGTTCGATCGAAGCTGGCTTCGGTCACGTGCCCAGCCAGCCTTTTCGGACAGGGAAAGCGCGCTAAAGTTGTGGGCTGATCAGGCTGAGACCGCGACTTTAACCTGTTCGTAAGTTCCCACACGATGGCCAAACCGCGCCAGTGCACCTTTTGCAAGTACTGGCAAGGGGTTGCATGTTCTTGCGCCGGCGTTGTATTTAATGGCTCTGTTGTCCGAGTCGATCGCGGTCAAGTCGCGATGTCCACTGGTTGTATCTAAATCTCAACCGCGGAGCCACCCGACTCCAAATCGAGAAGGCTGCCGGCAGGAGTTAGGGCACCGATTCGCCGAAAAATGGTCCATTTTTCCTAGTCCCTCGCGGCTTCGGTGGTCGGCATTGATGTTCTCGATTCGACGCGCTTCCGGTACCAAGAGCGCTCCTTTGCTCATGCTTTTCTCAGATCTCTCGGCGCCGCTTTCGTGTCTGTGCAAACGAGGAAACGAGTTGAAGAAACGGGTAATGTCAACTCAGCGAACGCTCGACGCGAGGAACTCCCGGCCCTGTCTCCAGCGGCATCGGAGTGAGATTACAGTACCAATTTGGGACTGTCGTTCGAGTTTATTGTGGTATATGCTCGGCGCAGCCGGACTGAACCGCGTGTCCGACCCGGCCCGTTCTTCGATAGAACGAGGCGATTGTTCTTGAGTCTCTTCCTCCCCAGAAAGTGGTTCTCCATGCGCCGGGAACTGTATTTCGCGTGCTTTGTACTGGCTGTGCTCGCCTCTCTGTTCCTGTTTGCGGCGCCCTGCGCGCACTCTGAAAACGTGCGGCCCGTTCTGATCACACAAAGCGTGGACGAGAGCAAATTGGTGACACTCGGGGGCAATACGCGGCCCGAGGCGAGGACAAAGTACGATCGCGGGCGGGTGGCCGATAGTCTCTTGATGGAGCACTTGCAGCTTCTGTTGAGGCGTTCCCCAGAGCAGGAGCGAGAACTGGACAAATTCCTTGATGACCTTCACGACTCGTCCTCACCCGCTTTTCATCACTGGCTGACCGCCAAGGAATTCGGCGAGAGGTTCGGAGTCGCAGACCCAGACCGCGAGACGGTTAAGAATTGGCTGCGGTCGCACGGTCTCAGGCTCAATGTGGATTACACGAACAACGTGCTCATCGACTTTTCTGGGACGGCCGGTCAAGTACGAGAGGCTTTCCACACCGAAATTCACAACTTGAACGTGAAGGGCGTGAAGCACATCGCCAACATGAGCGATCCGCAAATTCCCGCCGCTCTGGCGCCTGCAATATCGGGAATCGTGTCATTGCATGACTTCCGGCCCTATCCCATGTACCGGCCGCGGGCAGATTACACAGTTTCTGAAAGTGGAATAAAACATTATCTTGTGGCTCCCGGCGATCTGGCGACGATCTATGACCTCAATCCGCTTTTCAGTGCAGGTATCTCCGGGCAGGGCCAGACGATTGTGGTGATCGAGGACACGGATGTCTACACCACCGACGACTGGGTATCATTCCGCTCCGTGTTTGGCCTTTCGTCATACACGAATGGCTCGTTCACGCAGATCCATCCCGCGCCTCCAACTGGCTCGAACAACTGCTCCGATCCGGGAACGAACGGGGACGACCGGGAGGCGATCATCGATGCCGAATATGCCAGCGCGGCCGCACCGAGCGCGGCCATCGTGCTGGCTTCGTGTACGAACACAGTAACTTTCGGTGGCCTGATCGCGCTCGAAAATCTTCTGAACGATGACAGCACAGAAACAGAGCTCGTAAGCATCAGTTACGGCGAGTGTGAAGCTCAAAACGGCGCATCGTCGAATGCAGCCTTCAACTCAACGTACCAGCAGGCAGTGGCTGAAGGTGTGTCGGTCTTTGTTTCCGCGGGCGATCATGCCGCGGCAGGCTGTGACGCAGCCGACGAAGACGCGGTTTACGGCATCGGAATCAGCGGGTGGGGATCGAGTCCCAATAACGTGGCCGTGGGCGGCACCGACTTTGGCGATACTTTTGCCAAGACCAACAGCGTTTACTGGAAAACCACCAATTCGGCGAAGTTTGAATCGGCCAAGTCCTACATCCCCGAGGTTCCCTGGAACGACTCCTGCGCCAGTTTGCTGCTCGCTGAGTTCAAAGGGTATAGCGAGACGTACGGATCAAGCGGTTTCTGCAACAGCATTCAGGGAGAGACGGATTTCCTGGATACCATTGGAGGCAGCGGTGGGCCGAGCGGCTGCGCCACGGGAACGCCGTCCCAATCTGGCGTAGTCAGCGGAACCTGCGCTGGTTGGCCAAAGCCGTCATATCAGTCCGTGCTCGGAAATCCGAGCGACGGGGTGCGCGATATTCCCGATGTCTCCCTGTTCGCTTCCAGCGGAGTTTGGTTGCACTACTATCCATACTGCTTCTCCGGGCCGGGAGGTGTTCCCTGCACGGAGGCACCCGTTGATTGGCCGGGAGCAGGAGGCACATCGTTTTCCTCGCCGATCATGACTGGCATTCAGGCTCTGGTGAACCAGAAAGCCGGCGCACGCCAAGGCAACCCGAATTTCGTCTACTACAGCCTGGCGGCCGCCGAGTACGGCAGCACCGGCGACAAAGCTTGCAATTCAACTCTCGGAAATGCCGTCGCCAACTCGTGCATTTTTTATGACGTGACGCAGGGCGACAACGATGTGAGTTGTATCGGCACACAGAACTGCTACCAACCCTCCGGCGCAAACGGTGTGCTCTCCAGTTCCGACGGTGCTTATCAGCCAGCTTACATCACTACGACCGGCTGGGACTTTGCGACCGGAATCGGGACAGTGAACGCTTACAACCTGGTGAATAACTGGCCGGCGGGCTTCACACTTACAGCCAGTCCGAGCAGTCTGACGATGACGCAGGGCGGCCTGGGGACGAGCACGATCACCATCACGCCAACGAACGGCTTCAGCGGAAGCGTCACGGTTTCGGCGTCGGGCTTGCCGAGCGGCGTGTCGGCGGTGTTCAGCCCCAATCCCGCCACCAGCAGCAGTCTGCTGACCTTGACGGCCAGCGCAGCGGCGGCTACAGGAACGGTGACGGTGACGATCACCGGTACCTCGGGCACACTGACCAATACCGCGACTCTCAGCCTTACGGTGAATACTGTGGCGCCGGGCTTCAATCTCTCCGCGTCACCAAGCGCCGTCACCATCACGCAGGGAGGAGCGAGCGGCAAGAGTATCGTCACCGTAATTCCCGTCAACGGATTTTTAGGCGATGTCACGCTGGTCACTTCCGGGCTGCCGAAGGGCGTGACGGCTTCTTTCAATCCTGACCCGGCAACCTCAAACAGCACTTTGTTTCTGACCGCCGGCGCCGAGGCGAAGAAGGGGACGGCGACAGTAACGGTTGCTGGGACCTCCGGTGGCCTGAACGCGGGCACGGCGCTCACGCTCACCGTAGACGGGGCGGGGAGCTTTACGCTGACGGTGTCTCCGAACACCCTGACCGTGGCGCAAGGCGGTAGCGGAACCGACACGATCGTAATCGTGCCGGCCGGCGGCTTCAACCAGGAAGTCACTCTGAGTGCCAGCGGAATGCCGAGCGGCGTGACGGCAGTGTTCAACCCCAACCCAACCACTTCAACCAGCACGTTGACGCTCACGGTAAGCGACTCGGCCGCAATCGGCCAGTCGGCAATAACCGTTACCGGCACGTCTGGAAGCCTTTCGAACGACGTGGGGTTTTGGTTGAGCGTAGTGCAATAACCCTTAATGAACCCGAAGTTGGGCTCGGGCATTTGTTGGAGGGTCGTACCGGAGTGATCCCCAGCCGGGATAAGTGGGTTTTCCGCACATTGGATCGGCAACGACTCAACCGCGTTGGCGTTCATTCTGCCGGGCTTCGGTTTGTCGCCGTTGAGTGACCTGTAGATTGATTCTCGTTCTCAAAGAGAAAATCACTTGACGAGACCGCTTCGATGTCGGCCGTGTGAGCGCGGGTTGGTCGGAATCGAGTGGCTAGTGGTTTTGGAAGCTCGGACCGTAAGTGCCAACACCACACACGTCATCGCCGACTTTGGCAAAGAATGTAATTTTGGGCTCCAGATTGTGGCTCGCAGGATTGATCCATCGGTAGCGCACGAAACCCTCTCCATTGGCCGAGGTAACCTGCCGCGCAGTGGCACCCAGGCCTTTCCCGTCTACATCGACTGCTGTGTCCTCGGGCACACCAATCGTCTCAGGAAATCCTCCGTTTGCGCTGACAAGACGTTCGGGGCCGATGCAAAACACATAAAGGTCACGATCGTAAAACGGCGGCCTCTTCGCCGTAAAATCGGCCAGAGCCTGTTTCCGCCCAACCATCCTATAGTGTGCGGTTGCTTTCGATAGCATGGCCTTTGCTTCTGCTGGAGTTCCTTGGTCTGCGGCGAACAACCCAACGTGCAGCGCCAGAGGAACAACGAAATACACCAAGGCCAGGGAAGCGAATCGCTTCATATCTCATTGATCGGCAGAGATCGCAGATTCTATTGGTCGGATCAATGGCAATAATTGCGTGCCTGTCGTTCTCCGTTCCATTTTGGGAAGCTCTCCGTGCTCTCGGCAACGAATTCTCGGTCGCCACCGAAGGCGGCGGGCCGTCGCAGCAACGTAAGTTGCAGTCGGACAGTATTGCGTCGGCAGAGCGTGATCCGGAAAAGGGACATCGGTGCAGAAACCCTCTCCGCGACGCAGGACGGCCGGGTCCTAAGAGTCGGCGAATTGCTGATCCCTTTTGTAGCCGCGGTGCGGCGAGAGCTGATTATCGGAGGTTTTTCGCTACCGACCTGGCGCTATAGGAATTCGATGAGGCGGGTTCGATCTTGAATATGGACAGTCCGCCGCCGCATATTCCGTCGCGCTTGACCGTACAGGGAAATGCTTTCAATTCTGATTCCGTGCATGTCCTGGGGGCGCTCATGGACCACAGATCCGTGACAATATACCCCTTGTGGTCGCCAAGCCCAATGTCCGTCAAGACAATCCTCAGAGCCAGATGCGCATCCAGATTTTCGTTTCGGTTGGCAACAATAACGATCGCGCAACGATCATCCCAGCGGAGGTAAGGAACGGGCACTTCAATTTCGCTTTCGTGCCGTACCGCTTTCAGGTTGGGCACGTGGCCTCCCGGCCACATGGCGAGGACCGCGGAATACTTTTTCCGAATAGCCATCATTTTCCTGACATCCATGAGCATATCCCTGTGCTCAGAATTGTTCAGTTGATTCCAGTCAAGCATGGCACCATAAAGCCAGCGGCCCTTCCCGGCCTTGCTGCCGCCATAGAGATCCGGAGACAGGTTGGGCAAAGCGTGGAACGACGCGTTAAATTCCTCCCCTGAAAAAAAGATCGGGATCATCGGCGAAAATAAGAAAGAGTAGCCGAAGACAGCCCGGCTTCCCCTCGCGACATAAGGATTCTCGTCCAGGGGGAATCCGGTCCAACCATTGTCGTGGCAGCTCAGTTGAATTGACGATCCCCAGGCGAGCGTGCCGATATAGATATCGACTTTCGGTCCAACGATCAATGGCCCCAGGAACTCTGGCGTGTCCACGAAAAGCGGCCTGCTAGACCATTCTTGAGCGCGCAGCTGCCATTTTTCGCCCATATCGTTTCGAACCGTGATATTTGCGATTGGCTTCCGTGAAATGTTATCGAGCCTTATCTGAACATCGGGAAGTCCGTCTGGTTTGGCGGGCACTTCCCCGATCCTTCGGCTTACTCGATCAGACGAGAGGCCGACGAGACCAACGTCGAGCCGACCATCGCGTTTCGTACTTCCCTTGACAGAGTCGCAGTCATCATACTGAATCTCAACCTCATAGTAGCCACATCGGCCAAATTTACGGTCGTAGAATCCAGGCAAATCGTCAATCAACACCTCGTTTAAGATGCCTTCGCCAGGTGAACTGATCACGTTCTCACGCTGCGTGAAATCGGTAACTCCCGGAATCGCAGAATCGATCTCCTCCCAGACAACGATGGGGTGACCGGCAGCAGCGGCGTTTCTTCGAATGCGCTCCCACAGGTCTGGACGGTATATGTTGACATCCAACCGAAAACCGTCGACACCGTAGACGGTGACAAATTCCGTGTAAATCCTGACCCACCAGTCATCCAAGTCCGTGTGCCCACCCGCCCAGTCGAAGTCCGTCATACCCCAACTGCCTCCGCGAAACCAGGTGGGATGATCCTTGATAACGGGACTGTCCTGCATTAATCCGTGTGTGATGACATCAAGAAATACTCTGATATCCCGATGGTGAGCTTCTTGAATCAGCTCCTTGAATTCTTCGGATGTGCCAAGCGTGGGATCGAACTTATCCGGTTCAATCACGGCATATTGCGTCCAGATGTTGTAAAAATGATGAGGATCACACCGAGAATAACCTGTCAGCCACATACCGGTTATGCCGAGCTCCTGGAGATAGATCAACTTGGAACGCAGGCTCGCGAATGTTCCACTCTCCGGACCGTTCGGGGAGGTGAATCCTTTGGTCGCGACTTCGTAGATGACGAGATCTTTCATCCACTCTGGCGAGACCGGTTGTGCCTCGTCGGTCGACCACGTTGAGCGTCCATTCTGGCCGAGAACTGCGATCGCCTCGGGGAAAGTCGGCAGGTGAATGGAAGGCATTAGGGCGAAAAAGGTTCCGGCCTTCAAGAAGTTCCTCCGAGACAAGCACCTGAATCGATTCGCTCGGTTCGGCCAGGAGATGTTTGTACCCTCCAATTCCCCAGGAATTGTGTCCTGGTCACGAATCGTATCGCACTTATCGCCTTTTAATCTTGGCAGTTGTGTATTCAGTAAGGATTCGGATGTTTGCGGAAATGTCGTTATCCGTTTTTGAGGTTCCTTCTCACGCATCATAAAAAGGCGCCCCGTGGAGGTAGGTTTTGAGTGTAAAGCAGAACCCTGCCGGAAGGAACACTTGGCAAAGCCTATCGAGTAGGACGTACTTGCCAGCCATCGTTGGTCCCTATCCTGCGACCATCGACGACAGGGTACGGCGCCGGTGACGCAATTTGGGCAGATGCACCGAAGACCAAGTTCAAGGATCCTCCCCTGGACTTCTGAGCGAAAATCTGGATTGTGATCTTCACGGCTGGAGAATCCGGAAACTCACGGTTGCGGACTAGGAATGGCCACGGTTCGTACGTGCTTGCCGGGGAGGGGCTGACGCCTAGACTCGAAGAACCTTATCTGCCATCGCTGTTCCCTCAACGCGATGCTTTACCTTGGCAAAAGCCGTGTCCCGGGACGTGGACGTGTCATCGGCGAAAGGCGAGAAGCCGCAATCGTCGGTTGTTCCCAGCCATGCCAAGGGAATGAATTCTGCTGCTTCGAGCACGCGATCCCGCACCCATTCCGAACTTTCGATCTTCGGATTCATTGGGTCTGTGACACCCACAAAGAGTATCTGACCCGGCTTGAGCAGATCTCGGAGCGTGGTAAGCACACGACGGCGATCCGCTTCGCTGGCCAATTGAACATAGAACCGGCCAACCTTCAAACGGAACAACTCCGGCAGTAGACCCGCGTAATCCACATCTGCGCTGTGCGTGGAGTCATGATCGCCGCCGGGACAAGTGTGCACTCCAATCTTCTTCCTCTCAGCCTCCGAAAACCTATCGAGTACACGGTTGTTCAGTTCAATGAATGTGTCCGCCGGAGGGATCGAGCTTGAGCGCCAGACGTCCTTCAGTGAAGTCGATCTGCACGCACGCAGCCCCGGCCTCCAGGCATTCACGGATGTCACGTTCCGATTCTTCAATAAGATCCTTCAGGAACATCTCGCGGGAATATCCGGCTACGCCGTTTTGCGGATAGAGCATACTCAGAGCCGACGCGGAGATCACCGCCTGCTTCAGCGGCCGGTGTGCGTGTCGCCGAGCGGCCTTGAGATACGTGACAGCATGAACCCCATAGCGAAAAGGGCCCTTCGTCAGTCGCGGCAACTGTCGTATGTGACCGTCAGCAAAAGGGATGGTGACGCCATCGGCAGCGAGATTCTCCAGGCCGCTGAGGGGATAGGTTGCGAAACTCGGCTTGCTCTGCTCACCGTCGGTGATGACGGGCGATCCTGTCGCCTCGAAGCGGCTGATGGTATCCCGTATGGCCGCTTCTTCTGCCGCAAGGAACTGATCGTCCGAGATCTGTCTGGCAGCATGAGCCCGCATTGCCATCAACCACTCAGGAGCACGTGGTACGCTGCCAATGGGTTCGGTTGGAATCGGCATTGTGCTAACGGTCTGGCACCCTTCCATTAGAAATTCAATTACAGTACGAGCTGGACCTGCCGTCCCTTTGCCTGATAGGAGACGGGTTCCCCTTGAATCTGACCCGCGGTTCTTTGTGCGGGAAACTTTACTTGCGATCGCTGAATCGCGGCAATACTGAAAAAAGACTAGAGATGGCCTCCCATATGCGATTCCCGGCCGACCGTCGCAGAGGTTTTGGCGTTGGAAGTAGAGACGGTCAGAGCGTCGAGGTTCGCGGCGAGAGCACGGCGATAGGCGTGCCAGTCTTTCCGGGCGCCGCCACTCAATCGAAGAAAGCCAGGCGGACCGATGCCGCCGGGCTCGATAGAATCGCATCGGAGGAGTTTGCCAAATATCTGCCGCGACTCGGACAGCAAGAGCGATTTTCTTCAGCGTCGCGCGCAGCGCAACCACCAGAGCGGAGACACACGCCAAGCCAACAGAGCCTGGGCAGGGAAGATCTGCTCGTCGCCGCTAAGAGACTGGACAAGGCGCTGGACCGGTTTGTGGAGCTATAGGGCAGGGGGGGTAATGCAGGGCGGCGGTCGGTCAGACTGGTTGCGAACGTGCCTGGGATGCCGTTCAGATAAGGTACACGAAACAACCGGATAATATCTATGATTTCGAAGGTTGCCATTGCGATCCTCGTTATTTCGACGCTCGGCCTTAGCGCTCAGGCTTCGGACAATACTCTTCTTCACGCCGCCGGAGGAAACGTGGTGGACGAGAGCGGATCCCCCGTACAGCTTCGCTGCGTCAACCTGAGCCCTTGGCTTGATCCGGTGGTCTATCTCCTCGGCAAAGGAGGGTTTCGTGTGCTGACCACGTCCTCCTCTGAATTCAAGCATCGCCTTGACGAGCTTGTAGGCGCCAGCAAAGCAGAGGAGTTCTGGCGGCAGTGGACCGATCACTTCGTCGTGGAGTCCGATTTCCGCCAGTTGAAGGACCGGGGCTTTAACTGCGTCAGGCTCCCGCTTAACTATAGATTCATCGTCGGCGATACCCCTGGCAGTGATCCCACGTTGAATGCGGCGGGCATTGCGCCCGTGGATCGAGCGGTTGCCTGGGGTGCGGCCCACGGCATTTACGTGATACTCGATCTTCACGTCGCACCTGGAGGCCAGAATGCGCTGCCGGCCGTAGCGGATGTTCCGTCAAGCGATAGGGTCGCACGTCTCTGGGCGGGGACTACAGCCGTCCTCAATCAGAAGATGACCGTAGTCCTCTGGCAAGCCCTTGCCGCGCGTTATGCGCGCGCCAGTTCCATAGGCGGATATGACTTGCTCAACGAGCCCTCATTGCCATCCGGAACGCCCAAGAGCCAGTTGCCTGCGCTCTATAAAGCCATCATAGCCGCCATCCGGATCGTTGACCGGTCTCATATGGTCATCCTCGAGGGAAACAATTTCGCGCACGATTTCTCAGTCTTGTCCCCGCCCCCGGACAATAACGTGATGTATGAGTTCCATGAATATGCGATATTCAACCGGGAATGGAACCGGCCCAATCAGAAAGCGCTCACGCCCTTTTTACAATTGCGCGCCGACACCCAGATGCCGCTGTGGCTCGGCGAATTCGGGGAAGAGTCCTTGCGCTGGCAGTCCGAGATGGTGCAGCTGATGAAGACCAATCAGATTGGCTGGGCCATCTGGCCTTGGAAGCGCATCGAGCTGGGAAACGGACATCCTATAATGCAGACCATCGAACCGCCGGCTGCGTGGGATGAACTTACCAAATATCTCCTCCGGACCCGGTTTAGCCACAAGCCATCATCCGCCCAGGCAGAACAAGCCATGGCACAGATGCTGCAGGCGATTCGTTCGGAGCATTGCAAGGAGAATCCGGCAGTGGCGGACGTTCTATCCGGACATTAGGCCCGGCCGCAATAGTACTGGGATAAAGGCAAGGGGAGGGAGCAGCACACATTTGGACGAGCCCCGCCTGGCCTGAGAATCGCATAGCGAACTACATTTCACACCCGACCCGAAAGCATTTGCCGGGCGCACCGGCACGGAAGCTGTGTCCGCCGGTTACGTGGTCGAGGAACAAAAGCCTACTGCGGCTCGCAACACCGGGCGGGCGGTCCATGATTCCTTGAAAAATCAACGCCGCGGCCTCACTCTGAAATGGTAGAGTCAGTTGGCGATGTCCTATAGCGCTGCGCCAAACGAGAACGAGTCGGAGCGTGCATCGCGTTCCTTGAAATCGGATTCCTGAATTCGCTGATCTCTCTGGCGACGAGATCATCCATGATATCTCGTCGTGTTCACCGTGGTTTGCACGATTCACAAATCCTTAACCCTACAGGAGAAGAAAATGTCTACTACACCGACGACTGCAGATGCCGAACTGATCCTGAAACTTTACGATCTCCGCCGTGAAGCCGAAATACGAAAAGCACGTAACTGGTGGCTCGGCTTTTGGCCCGAATCCGCGGACGACATCTTGAAAATCGCAACCGCGTTAGGGACTCAGGAGAATGCATGGCTTCGCCAAGTTGGCGGATACTGGGAGATGGCCGCTTCTTTTGTATTGCACGGCGCGTTGAATCGCGACCTGTTCCTGGAGCCAAGCTTTTCTGGCGAGATGTTTGTCTTTTTCGGAAAGATTGAGCCGTTTTTGAAAGAGGTGCGCGAAAAATTACAGAACCCTTCCATCTTCGGCAACGCCGAAAAGCTTATTCTGACCTCAGAGGGAGGGCCAGAGCGTTTGAGACAGACGCAGCAACGCCTCAGTACACTCCGTAAAGCGGCGCAATTAGCCAATGCGGCCTAGTCGTTCCGAGGAATGCCTATACCCAGGAGGCAGAAGCCTGTAGATGGGTTCCCGTGGCGACCTTGACGGGAATCGAAGGGGAAACTCGCCTTCGCATACAACTCCCGGCTTTTCTTCGACGTCGATGGCGTGGACTTTCCCGCAAAACCCTGGCAAGCGCCTCCAGCCATCCAGCCGCGAGAAGACGAGTGCAACCGGGAGTATCAAGAGCTTGAATTTCATTTCACCGGGGCGTCGCTTCTGATCTCGCGGCCGCTGCCGTTGCCGGTTGTTCTCAACGGTTGCTGGTTCTGGCGGCGCTGTTTCTGGGAGTCGGGATGTTCGTCTTGCTGCTGCTTCTGGCTTTCCAGCGAGAACTGGTAATTAGTCGGGATCTGTCGCCAGCTTGCTGTGCTGATGTCGCTCTGGCGCTGACGTTGGCACTTCGGCCGACTGAACCCGCTCTGTTGAGCACGATAAACCGAGAGTAAAAAAACTCTGGCGATAAGGACAAACGGCGGGACGGGCGCAAGGCGACTCCCCAGGGATCATGGGAGGTGAATCCTGTTCTAACTGCGCCCCGCCGATGGGGCTCTTCCTACTCGATCACTGGCTCCGACCAGCACGGCAAAAATGGCTCCATTTATCGCCGCGGCTGAGACTACTGATTACCAACGGTTCTCAAGTTCGCAGCAAATACTAGAAAAAGACTAGAGATGGCTGTCGAGCGCTTTGTGTATGATCCGATTCCTGCACAGGGGCAGAGATCAAGAGATCAACGAATGAGCGATGAATCCTTTGCGGGAAGGATCGAAGCCGGCGTGTCGGTGATGCAAGGCGCCGACAGTGCGCACGTCCCAGGTGAATTCGACCTCGGCTTCTACGGCTGGCGCGTAGTGTTAGCGGCGAGTCTCGGTGTGATGGCGGGATTCGGTTCGCTATTCGTTTACACATTTTCCGTCTTCGTGAAGCCGCTGGCGGCGGAATTCGGCTGGAGCCGTGAGGCCATCTCAAGCGGTTTCGCCATCGCCGCCCTCACTTTAGGCTGCATTTCCCCATTGCTTGGCCGGTGGATCGATCGCTTAGGCCCTCGCCGCATCATTCTTGTCTGCATGACAGTATTTGGGTGCGCCATCGCCTCGTTGTCGTTGTTGCGCTCCGGATTATGGCAATTTTATGGAACTTGTTTTCTGCTGGGCGCGGTTGGCAATGGCGCGGCTCATCTGGCATATTCGCGGTCGATTTCCACCTGGTTTCGGCGACGGTTGGGGATGGCGTTGGCCTTTGTGATGGTCGGAGCCGGTCTGGGCGCCATGATTTTGCCCGTCGTCGCTCAATCCATTACTACCCGTTCCGGCTGGCGCGCAGCGTACGTGTCTCTCGGCGGTCTTGCATTGTTGCTCGGCCTGCCCCTCAGTTGGCGCTACATCCGCGAGTACGGATATGTCGGACACAAGGCTCCTCAGGTCGCTCACACTGGAATGACGTGGCAACAGGGCCTGCGCTCTACTGCCTTCTGGATTATCACCGCCATTCTTTTCGTGAGTTCGAGCAGCATGA
>Ga0187851_10003672_pt1 | contig 12790 bp, 16 predicted proteins | sample June2016WEW_6_10_FD_132997 | JGI IMG/M metagenome (GOLD analysis project Ga0187851, IMG submission 132997) | Peatland microbial communities from SPRUCE experiment site at the Marcell Experimental Forest, Minnesota, USA - June2016WEW_6_10 | ecosystem: Environmental > Terrestrial > Soil >...
AACGCGGTCGTTCGGGTGCAAGCGGCTGACAAATTCGTGCATCTGTTTGGTGGACGCAAGCGAACTTTCATCCATCACATAGAGCCGGTGTTCGCCTGTGCCCGCCCGCTGGCCTTGGGCAAGATGGGCCTGCAAAGTCTTGGTTTCGATACCGGCCTCGCCCAACTTCTGCGCCGCGCGGGACGTGGGCGCAAAGCCCTCGACCTTGTACCCTTCCTGCTCCGCGCCCTCGCGCACCACGGCCAGCGTCGTAGTCTTGCCCGCGCCCGCGACTCCATCCAAGCCGACAATCTGGGCGCGGGAGAGAAAAACCTCATCGACCGCATGGCGCTGTCCGGCATTCAATTCCGGGTGCCGGTCTTCGGTCTCGATACGAACTCTTCCCTCAACCAGCATCGGATCGCTGTAGCTGCGGCGGTTGCCTTCCTGCATCTGGCCGATGGTTTCGCGCTCCATGCGCAGCATGGCCGCGGTGGTGTACTGCTGGCCAGCGTGTTTTGGTCCATGATCGGCGGCGCGGAACTCGCCCGTCTGGACTCTCTTGTCGAACTCCTGCCGGACCTGGGCAAAGTTCGCCTCGCCCATGCTCCTGCTGAGCGCCGCCGTCATAATCGAGCGTTCGCTCTCGACCGCTGAACGCTCGAAAAGGTGATCGCGGGCATAGGTCACGGACACCTGGGCGGCTTTGTTGTCGGGACTGTGTGCGTGTCGCTGGCCCTGCTGCCGCGCCTCGGCAACCACTTTATCCGCTTGGTGGCCGTGCTGCGCGGCCAGCTCCCGATGCTGCCGCAACACTTCTTCCGGCGATTGCAGTTGCTTGGAATCCCGCGTCCTGTGCGCGGCGATCTGCGCCGCTGCCGGTCCGTCAAGCCCGCTGGCGCGGAGATGGTCTTTCACCTGTTCCCGGCGTAGGCTGTTGGCCTCCATGTACTCTTTCGTGTATCCCTTGATTTCAGGCTGGCCAAACTCGCCGCGCTCGATCGTGTATCCCAGATCCTTGAGCCGGACGGCCAGCTCCGATCGGTAAACATTTGTGGCGTAGCTCTGTGAGGCGAAAAGCTCCTGGGGCTGTAGAGCGCGGGTCTGGCCGCTGTCACGCCCCGTATCGCGTACTGTCACGTTGAAAATCACGGCATGGGTGTGGAGCTGGGGCGCGGCGTAGCCTTCAACGGGGCGGGCCGTGTCGTGCTCGAAGGTCGCGGCGGCAAACTTGCCCGTCGTCTCCGGTGCGCGGATATTGCCGATCCGCGCCTGGGTATACCGCTCCAACTCGGACAGGGCCGCGCGAACGCTCTCCCGGTGCGCCACTCTTACCCGGTCGTCGCCGCCGACCAGGGCAGTCAATGAAACCGACTTCGGCGCGGAAAACGTCGCATCCCAGCCCGCCCGGTGTTCGACGCTGGTTACTTCCCTGCCAAACTTGCCGTCGTAGGTCTTGGCCGTCTGATGCCGGACGAGCTGCGCCTCGGTCTGCGGGTGCTGGCCTTCACTCAGGCGGGCGAATTGCTCCGCGCCAACGGCTCCCGCAAGGCCCCACTCTTCGGCAAGCCTGCCCTGCCACTCGCTATGGCCCTGCTGGTCGCGGCTCCAGTAATTTTGCTCACTCGAAGCGAACTCCCGCGCGTGGTACGTCCGCGCCTGGCCTGCCGAGAGTGGTTGCGAGATGGAAAGCATAATGTGCGCCTCGGTCCTGATTACGGCTGCTGCGTCACTGGCGCTGCCTCAACCTGTGGTTGAGGCTCCTGAATGCTTTTCGGCTTCTGATTTCGTGCCGGATGGTGGGCAGCAGGCGGCGTGTTTTGAGTCGCATTCGGCGGTGAGGCTGGAGCATCTCTGAGAAGCAGAATGTAGTCTGCCGCTTCTTTGAGCGGGCGACTGGCAAAGTACCACGTCCCGGCACCGCCGATCACGATGCCGGCAAGAACGGCGATGCCGAGTTGTTGCCAGCGGAAGATGCTGGTAAAGCTCCTCCAATGGTTTGAGGCTGTTTCCGCGTGCTCGGCAGAACTTTTCAGCTTCCGCAGTGCCTCTTCGATAGTCGCCATCGGGCCAACGATGGCGCTCCCGATCTTCGCGCCGACTTCGCTGACGGCCGCATTGCGAACAGCCTTCACGGCTCCGGCCTCGATGCGCACCAACGCCTGGTCGGCGGACTGCCTGACCAACTGGGGAACCTCCTGCGCCGTCTGGCTCACTTGCTGGGCGATCTGGCCGGAGAGGGCGCGGCTGGCCGAAATCTCTGCCAGAATCTGCTCGAACGGGCCGTCCGGACGCTGCCGCGCCTCCCGCAGAACGGTATCGCGGAACCATTCGGCCAGCGACTTACCGGACCGTTTGGCCGCCGATTCGACCTCCTCCAGCTCCTCGATGGAGAGCCGGGTTCCGGCTGATTTGTCGCGTGAATTCGTCCGCGCTCCCGCCTCTGGGAGCGGCTGCGAATCGAGATTCTGGCCGGTGCGAGTGCTGCTCATGGGGAAGCCGCCTTTCCGTTATCCTAGACTCTGAGCGTCCGGGTGTCAGGGATGGCCATCCGGACACTTATGGTTATGTCATTATAATCAAACACGTTAACGTTAATCGTATCAAAATGCTTTCCCTTGAAAGCAGCCGTTTACAGGCGTAAACGTAAATCGAGTAAGTCAATGATTATATGAAAGTTAACATTTGCATACGTTCCCTGTGCTCCACAGCAACCCTTTGGGGGTGATGTGTCAGTCATTCTTCCGATGCGTAGCAGCGCGGGTACTCTCCTGGAGGCGAAAAACTGGGCGGGGAGTCGGCCCTTAAGCCGGTTCACTGTTCCATTGCGCCCGGAAGCCTTTGAGAGCGCCGGTCCAATGCTCGCGGAATTTTCGGCGGTTTGGGCTTACACCGTGTGCGGCGTCTTTGAGCGTAGAGGGGTCAAGGCTGGCCCGCAGGCCACCGCGATAGCGGCGCGCAGCGGCCTTTACGCCTCGTAGCGAAACCACCATTGGAACTGGTTTGAATTCGAGCAAACGCGATGACATTCAAACCATGGACAGGCAGGTTTTTCGGGTTGTTGTTCTGCGGCGCAATGGAACGGAAAACCGGGTTAAGCAATTGGCCGTTCTGTCGCGGATCGCTGCCGCCGCTCAATTTCGCGGGTTTGGGCGTACACGATAGCGTACGATTTTTTCCGTTTCGTGAGCTGGCCCGTGGAAGTGGATGGGCGTTACTGTGTAACGTCAAAGTATTCCGCCCATTCCTCTTCAGTGAGACTGGCCGCCGCTTGTTCATCCGCAGCAAGGATTAACTCTTCAATCACAGATCTCTGCGTTACCGCGCCGCGCCGCGCGAGCCTTTGCAGCGCCAAAGCAGTAGCCGTAGAGACCCAAACGTTTATCCGGCGCTCACCGTTATCGCCCGCAATCGCCCGATTCTTCCGGTACGCCGCCTGCCGTTCCGCTGCCGTCCTTGCCATAGCCACCCCGTTACACAGTAACAGAATCGTTGGCGGATAAATTCCGCCGGTTTGGGCTTAGAAAATGGCGGCTGATGACACGACTGCTTGTTCTCCCCCGTGTACCGCTCCGCCAGACGTGAGTGTGACAATCCAACACGAATCCTTACCGTCACGTGCGGGCACACGTGCAGCCAATACGTGCAGAGAAGAGGCGACCGCGCGCGGGGAATTGTCGCGCAAACGTGCGCGGTACACGTACATCGATTGACGCGCGAAAAAATGCACGTGCGGGAGACGTGCGCGGCGCGGAAAAAATGCTGCCCGAAACGAAATAGAACGCCGGATTCATAACCCGTGGGCCGGTGGCAGAATGACCGTAGACGCATTTTGGATAGGCGGGGACAGGCGGCATTGCTCCGTGTTCGTCCTGGGGCCTTTCTGTTCGATCTCGCACGACTCTACACTCCGGCGCAAAGGCTGGACCAACCCCACCATCCACAGCCAAGTTTTTGCTTTTGTACTTGCGCGGGGTGGGTGCGGGAGGGGCGCTAGCGCCCTCCCGCTGAATGCGAGCGTTAGCTCGCTGACCGCCCGTGAGGGCGCTCCTTTTTCACAGGGTGGAGCGAAGCGACTACCGGCTATCTATGATTTTTTACTACAGGATAGAGGCTCCTACCGTTTCATCGTTCATTCTCCTACCGTTTCATCGTATTTGTCCCTACCGTTTCATCGTGGATAACCTGCACGATCAACAGGACATTTGTGGAAAATAAACATTTGCAGCACACTTGCGGTATGGACATTTTCGGGCAATGATTGAGGTATGGATCGAGTCGGCGACATTCCCTTGATGAAAAGCCTGGTAAGGCGTACCAGGGCAAATGTCATCACGGTCGAAAAGCAAAAGCTACTCGATGCGGCGACAGTGATTAGTCAAGCCCCTGAGGATGCGGAAGCATCATTCCTGGCTCGGCAACTCGTTCAATGCACACTGCCCCACAGCAACCCCGGCAATGTTGAGGCGTGGGAGCGCCGAAACGGCAATCTTACGCTGGTCATTCGGTCTGGATGGGACAGTGAGAAGAGAGCGCCGATTGGCTACCCTTATGGTTCCCTCCCCCGATTGCTCTTGTTTTGGGTGACCACAGAGGCAATTCGCACCAAGAACCGCCGTTTGGCTTTAGGCCATAGCCTCTCGGAGTTCATGCGGCAGTTGGGCTTGGTTCCGGCAAGTGCCGGGGGCGGCAAACGCAGTGACGCAAAGCGATTGCAAGATCAAATGCGGCGGCTATTCCGGGCGCTCATTAGTTTTGAAATCAATACCCTTACGCCTGAGCGCCACGGCATAAGCTGGCTAGATATGCAGGTTGCACCTAAAGGGGAATTTTGGTGGGACCCGAAAAGCCCTGTCCAGGGCGCTCTTTGGGGAAGTTGGATTGAACTAGGAGAAGATTTTTACAAGGCTATAACCGTCGCCCCTGTGCCACTCGATATGCGCGCCCTGCGGGCATTGAAGCGCTCTCCATTGGCTCTCGATCTCTATGCCCTCGCTGCATACAAGGCTTTCATGGCCAACAAAAATGGGGCGCAGTTCATCCCCTGGGATGGATTGCTCCGGCAACTCGGCGCAGACTACGACCCGGAGCGCATCGACAATTTCAAAGGCAAAGCGAAAACAACGCTGCGCAAAGTATCGGTGGTGTTTCCTGGCGGGTTAAAGCATACATGGACACGAAACGGTCTTACCTTCTTGCCCGGCACCAAACTTGCCATTAACCCACGTCAGCAGGCACAGCAGGTCTTAGCCTCTGGCTAATAGTTGGCGGAATAGACCTCTTCTATTGACGCCATTACGTCTTGACGTAATGGCGTCAAGACGTAATGGCGCTATTCTTCTCTGAGCTGTGGAAGGCCTTTTTCGCTGAACATCCGGCTAAGCCCTCTTACCGCCAGAGATTGGATACTCGTCCCTTCCGATACGGCTAGCTGGTGCAGGCGCTCCCATTCGGTCCGGTGTAGACGAACGGTAAGCGCAACTAGTTCCTTTTTGCCGCGCTGCCTATCCACGCTTGAAGGTGTAGCAGCCTCTTCTGATGCTGCTATCGGCGCAGTCGCAACGCTCCTTCGAGTGAATGCTGCTAGTCCTGTTGGCTTCGAACTCATTGCATCTGCTCCTTGAGCCACGCCCATAGGGTTCGTATTTCGATTGCGGCCTTGCCGTCTTCCTCGAACTCTGTAACGGCCCTGCCTGTAGCTACTGCCCTGGAAAACGCGCGTCTATCTGTAATTTCAGAAGGGCACACCGGCAAGCCGTACTCAGAGAGCACATTCCGCGTTTCTGCAATTTCAGGGGAACGGAAAGGGCACGCTGAAAGCACAAGTACCGCCTTCTTCTTGGCGGCTCTTACGATTTCTACAGCGTTGCTCACGGCGGCCAGGTCAAAGGCTGTAGGTCGGCATGGAATCACTACCAAATCGACCGCTGCCGCAATCTTTGCCGCATCCGGCGCGGTGTGTGGGGCTGTATCGACAATGGCTAGGCTCATCCCCTCTTGGAATGCTGCTTGGAGAACCTTCTCCAGATCGCTTGCCGCTGCCGTGGCGACGATAGGCGATTCACTCTGGCGCGTCTCCCCCCACACTGTGGCCGACTTCTGGGGGTCTGTGTCGATCAAAACAACACGCTCCCCCGACTCCTGGGCCGCGACCGCAGTGTGAACCGCGAGCGTCGTCTTGCCGCTACCGCCCTTCTGACTGAGAAACGCAATTGACTTCATGACGCCATGATACCATGACGTATTGACGCTTTTACGTCATAATGGAGAAGTATGTCTATTCCTTTCGTCCCGAACCCTGGCACTGTTTTGATGTGTGATTTTACGAGCTTCATTCCTCCCGAGATGACGAAGATTCGTCACGTGGTCGTTATTTCTCCGAGAGGTCGCCGGGTAAACATCCATAACGGCACGTGCCTGGTCGTTCCATTTAGCACTGAGCCTCCGGATCATCCTGAGCCGTATCATGTGCTGATGCCCAAGAGGGTCTACCCCTTTTTTCATGCAGATAAAGAGGTCTGGGCAAAGGCTAACCTGATTACCCATGTGTCATTTGCTCGACTAGACAGGGTCTTGATTGACGGGCGACACTCTCATGCAGAGTTGAATCCAGACGACTTAAAGCGCATTCAGGTAGCCGTAATCAACGCCATAGGACTTGGACACTTGACAGCGGGTGTATAGTAAAGATGTCACCCGATAAATCGGGATTGTGTAACGTCAGCCCCGCCGCAAGGCGGGGCTATTGCTTTGTGTGCGCTGCGCCGCTATCTCACGCCGCAAGCGCCCGGTATAAGGTCTTCCGCCCGACTTTGAAAAGGTCGGCCACCTTCTGCCGGTCCTCGCCCTGGTCTATCAGCTTGCGGGCGTGGGCAACCTGCTGCGGGGTCATTTTCGGCTTGCGCCCGAATTTCACGCCCCGGCGCTGCGCGGCCTTCACTCCGGCACGGGTCCGTTCGCTGATGAGGCTGCGCTCCAGCTCGGCCAGTACGCCGATCATCTGCCACATGGCCCGGCCTGTCGGCGTCTCGGTGTCGATCTGCTCTGTAAGAGAACGGAATTTGACACCGCGCTCCTTGAGGTCGTCGAGCATGGCTATCAGGTCGCGCAAGCTGCGGCCCAGGCGGTCAAGTTTCCAGACAATGAGCGTGTCGCCGTCCTGCAATGCCTTGAGGCAACGGAGCAGGGCAGGGCGCTTCGTAGTGGCTCCTGACAAGCCCTGGTCCTTGAAAAGCGTCTTGCATCCGGCCCGCTTCAAGGCCGCGAGCTGCAAGGCCGTACTCTGGTCGTCAGTCGATACGCGGGCATAGCCGTATTTCATGGTTTAATTATGGCCTTGACATATGACCCATGCAAGCCCTTGAAAACAAGGGGCGGTGGTCGTGGGTCAAGACTTACCCTTTTTGAGACAGTTCCTTTTTCTCTGCCGTCGCTGTCGAAATACGAGCCGACTGGCCGGGTTTGTCCTTGTCGGGCGCTTGATACTCAAACGTGCCAACTAAAGGCACATCGCAAAGAGAACACCGACCTTCATAAGACACTAGAAAAAATTGGGCATAGGGAGACCGGTCGATGATGTGTTGAGAAGGGAATTTTTCAGGTTTCACTTCGATGCTCTTGCAGCCCGGTGTGGGGCATTTCGCAATAGTGAGTGGTGTGAGCGGGGGGCGCGCGGAAGGGGTCACAACATGAACCTCGGCCCTCATTATCTCAAAGCCCGGTGACCATAGGGAAGGGAAAGGGCAAAACTCACCCTTTTTGCGACTAGCCGCCGAAGCTCATCCTCTGTGTAAACAGCAGGGGCGCTTCCTTGGTAAGTACAATTTCCGCTTCCTTCTGTGTAATAGTCTCGGCTCCTAGGTGCTCGACGGTCACGACAATGCGGTAATCACCTGCATCGCGTGCAATTGTCGCAATGTTTTTCTCGATCTGCATAGGTGTAGCTGATCCAAACATGCTTTTCTTCCTCCACGTCATTCTACCCTTTTTGAAACGGCTGCCAGTTGTCACGCTAGGGCGTGTCGCCGTCCTGATCGTCGAGCGGCCCGCTCTTGTTTGCATATCGGATCGGATTAGCAGCGCCGCGCTTCCGCATGGTGTCGGGAAGGCGGCAACGCTTATAAAGACTGGCCACATCTTCGGGAGCCTCGTGACCTACAAACCCCCACCGACGACCTTTCCAGTCTGGCCAATCTGGTGCGATGCCGGGGAAATTTTCGGCGGTTGCCTCAAGCCATTTTTCTGCGACGAACACGTCGATGATCAGCCCTCAGTCAACCGCCAAGACATACTCGGTTTTCTCCGCCCTTTTAGGGTCTAGCACCCAAGCGTAGCGAACGGCCTCATAGCTGCCCTTCTCGGCTACTGACTGGCCTACATTGATAAGTATTGCACTATGGCGAAAGACGGCTTCTCTCGCCTCGTAGCGCTCAATGATCTGTCTTGCGTGCATGAGACCATACGCGTCAGATCCTTGACCACTAACTAAATTGCTGGCCTCTGGGTAAGCGTCTATCAACGCTGCCTCAACCTCCAATGCAGTCTTCTCATCCATCCCGTGCCGATGGATGACGTGTGTCACTTCAAAGCCGTCGCGGCGGATGTCCCGAATTCGTTGAATCTTCTCCGACAGGGCGTTGGCATTGGCGTCTACACCAAGCTCGCCCTTAACGTGCGCGAAAACGCGGTTACCGATGCCTTTGCCGACATAGAACGTCTCTCCCTTGCGTGGGTCGATGAGACGGTAGACGTAATATCCGAGCTTCTGTGCGACCGTCGTTGAAAACTCGATTTGCTCGGCCATCAGGTCAGGCCCCCAAGTTCTTCGGTTTAGGCATGAGAACAAGTTTAACGGCAAAGCTGCGGGGCAGGCAAAGGGCGCAAAGGACCCTTTATGAAACGCGCCGGGGCGTTGGTTGGTTGTCGGGTCCTGATGCTGCGGGCGTAGGCGTTTGCTCTACGGTCACGTCTTTCGCGGAGCGGTCACGCCAGATGATGAAAAAAGCCTTACCGAAGAAAAATTCCCAGAGTGTTTTTCTACGCTTTGGCGGGTAGTCCGTCCAGCTCGTCTCATCGCCGGAGTAGTACACACAACCCTTAAAGTCGCTTCGGGTGCCGAACAAGCCCAAAGCAAACACCAGCGTTATGAACAACGTTATGTAACCGAGACAAGAGGAATGAGTGTCGAGGTATTTCGCAGCTTTCGGAATCGCGCCGACAATCAAAACTGCTGCCCAACCGAACGTTAGGTAGGCCAGCAAACGTTGGTTGATCCGGCTGACAGAGAACTGCGGGGCATTACGGCACAAGATTACATGGGTGAGCCGCTTCTTCGTCTCGTCCTCCAATAGATCAACGTGCGCCTCCCAGTTCTTTTGCCAGAATTTTGAGCCACGAGCGGTGAGGTATCCAGCGAGGGCGGTGATTACGCCAATCGGTGCCGGGATTAGTAACCGGCCCAAGGGCAGTTGTCCTAGACCACCGATGTTACCGTCTTTGAAAAGAAGTCCAAGTGTTGTAAACGCGATGAGTTGAAAAGCCCAGAAATAGGTCGCCCGTTTCCAATACAGCTCGATCTCGAATTGGCGGATGTCGTGCGCAAGCTTGCGAGCAGCTTCGAGCTTCTCTTCCTCATCGATCCCAATTCCGAGAGCCTGAAAATAATGGTTGCGAAACGTCTTTTTGTCGTCCATGCGTTACCCCCAAAAAATTCTTAGTCAGTACCGAGGGTGCACTTATTGAGGCTTCGCGCCGCCGCCGACTGTCAGATTATTGTGCACCGCTACCACGCCAGGAACATGACTGGCTATGTCCTCGGCCAGTTCGCGGGAGGGTTCGTCCACCACCGTTCCGGAGAGTGTAACTTCGCGATGAAGAGAAACCAGAGTTATGGTGGCGCTTCTTAGCGCCTTGGAAGTGCTCAAGGCGCGCCGCACGTTGCTCTCAAGATCGCTGTCCACAGGGTACGGCTTGGACTGGTTCTGGGGGCTTGAGTCCTCCGCGTTAATTGCGCGCATGATGTTCTCGGGCGTTGGGGACGCTGGAGAAGCTTGAGCAGCGGACGGTTTGGGATTCTCCGCAAGTTCAGGCGTTGACTCCTGGGGCGTCTCAGACCTATCAGCGGACAGATTGGAACCCTGCACCTGCTGACTTTCCACCCCACGCTCCTGCTGCTGGTAAGGCTGGATCACGCAGTCTTTCAGCATTGGACTGCCGACAATCATTCCGTTCCCCTCGCAAACAACAGTTACGATACTGCCTTTTGAAAGAGTAGATGCCTTCGAGACCTCGCTCCCTCGAAGATTTGCGTGAATTCCCATAAACTCGTTGGATGTTTCAAGCATTAGGTAAACGCTGTCGGTAAAGTCCTTGTTGATGCTGGAAACAGTCCCCGTCACAGCTAGCGTCCTTCCCTTATACATTGAGTCTGCGGAGACCTCGTTTCGCTGATAATCCAGAAAGAGACGTTCCGCGCTTACATTCTGTGCGGGGAATTGGGCGGGGGAGGCATCAGTCCCGGTTGGAGCAGGGGTATCCATGCTTCCTGCCGCCAGGATGCAGAAAACCGCCAGAAAGAGGAGAGATACAATGTGTGCCTTACGCTCTGATTTCAAGTTCATCCCTCCTACAGCAGGTTCTTATGAACATCGTGGCAGCAGCCCAGGCTGCAACGTAACCAGCTATATCCATGAGATCAAATGTGCCTGGAACAACTTTAAGAAGCTGTCCTACTTCCGCGCCCACAGCTAGCGATACAGGCAAGAAAATCCAAAAGGTCCGCCCGTAGCTCCTAGAATGTCGGAACCACACCGATTGCATTAGGAACGTGAAAGAGTAGACCCAAAGAGCATCGGGAAGGGAATAAAGCACAAATTCTGGAAGAAAATGCCGTACTCCTGCCAGGTTCGCCCTAAGCGCGAGTAATGGTGTCTGCAATCCAAGCCATCCGTACCAGGTAAATACCAGCAACCGCGTAGATCGCCATAAACTATAAATCCCTGCGCCAAGTATGATTGGAAAGCAGACATGACAGAAGAGCGAAGGTCCAGATTTCGGATTGCAGTTTGGCTTAGCCAATGGACGGCCCTCTTGTGAGATACGGTGCAAGCATGCACCGGAGGGAAGTCTGGCAAGGAGCATCACTGGGCCTGCGCCGGGGTCCCATCCTCTCGCCTTTTTCCTGGCACAAGTATAGCAAAATCAGTAGCCATCACGGGACGAAGCTCACGAAGCGGAAAAAATCGTACGCCAAGGCAGGCGTTCTAAGCCCCAGCCTTTTGACTAGAGACCCAAACCAAAGACTTCTCCTTGCTCCTGCTTCTGCGCAATCTCCCGCTGCGGCGTGACTGCCTGCTCCTGTTTCTGTTCTGGCTTCATCTCCGGCGGATGGGCGCTGCTGTGCGATACATCATGCCCCAGCGCGGCTCCCAGCTTCTCGCGGTCGTTGGTGAAGATTTGCGCTTCGTATGCGCCGCGCGAGACGGCAACGTAGGCCATGCGATTGTTGAGCAGGTCTTTCGCTCCCAGCTCGGTATCGGCGTGGATCAGCACTCGGTCGGCGGTCTGGCCCTGGCTGGAATGACTCGTCACCGCATAGCCGTGGTCAAGGTGCGGATTCTTCGCTGAATCAAGCTCGACGACACAATCACCTGGGCCGCCTCCGTCCATCTTCAAACTCATCCGCCCATCCTGGCCGATGCTCTCCACTGTCCCCAGCTCGCGGTTGGCCAGCTTCAAGTCTGGATACGGCGCGGTGAGCTGCACACGGTCGCCCACTGAAAAGGCCCGCTCCTGTTCGCGGTAGACGGAAACTCCCTGCTGGCGGCGTGGATCGTAGCTCACTTCCTCGCCGCTCTTGCGCTCGACAGTAAGCCAGTTGTTGGGAGCATCGACGCTTTTAACCCGCGCATACTCGCCTTTGCCGATGCCGGTTTCTTTGGAGCCGCGCGAATAGCGCAGCACGTCGCCGGGGTTGTACCGTGCCGCCCAGATGCGATCCGCGCCGGTGAGGTCCTGGCGCGGTACAAGCACCTGGGCGCGGTGTTCCTCCCTGCCGACAACGCCTTTGGCCTGTAATTCGGCATGGATGGCCTGGTTGATCTCCGCGCGGGAACGGTTGTCGGGCGAGACGACCAGCGTGTTATCGGGCGACTTGGCATACTCCTTGGCAATAGCCGCGATGCGGTCTTCATGACCTGGAACCTCATGGATGCGGCCCTGCCGCTCCAGTCCGGCGATAGCCTCTCCCACCTGGCCACGCGCAAGCTGCTCGACGGTCTGCTTCAGCTCTGGATCGCGCTGGCGGACAATTTCCTCCAGCTTCACCGTCTTCATGCCCGCATCCTGGAGCTGGGCAAAGATGCGGCCCGCCTCGACGGATTCATGCTGGCGGGTGTCGCCTACCAGCAAAACGCGGTCGTTCGGGTGCAAGCGGCTGACAAATTCGTGCATCTGTTTGGTGGACGCAAGCGAACTTTCATCCATCACATAGAGCCGGTGTTCGCCTGTGTCCGCCCGCTGGCCTTGGGCAAGATGGGCCTGCAAGGTCTTAGTGTCGATACCGGCCTCGCCCAATTTCTGCGCCGCGCGGGATGTGGGCGCAAAGCCCTCGACCTTGTACCCGTCCTGCTCCGCGCCCTCGCGCACCACGGCCAGCGTCGTCGTCTTGCCCGCGCCCGCGACTCCATCCAAGCCGACGATCTTCTCCCGCGATAGAAAAACCTCATCGACCGCCTGGCGCTGTCCGGCATTCAATTCCGGGTGCCGGTCCTCGGTGTCGATGCGAACTCTTCCCTCAACCAGCATCGGATCG
>Ga0187851_10003674_pt1 | contig 12789 bp, 9 predicted proteins | sample June2016WEW_6_10_FD_132997 | JGI IMG/M metagenome (GOLD analysis project Ga0187851, IMG submission 132997) | Peatland microbial communities from SPRUCE experiment site at the Marcell Experimental Forest, Minnesota, USA - June2016WEW_6_10 | ecosystem: Environmental > Terrestrial > Soil > Wetlands...
AACGCCGCTCGCTGGCGCCGTTCGGGAGTGTGCGGCGCGGGGTCGCTCACGCACGCGTGATGCGCAGGGCAACCCGATCACCAGAACGCTCGCGCCGAGAATCGCGAATGACGCCCGCCACCCTACGGCCCGAATCAAGGCCTCGGCGACAGGCGGCAAAATCATCGCGCCCAGGGCGCCGCCACCCAGCAATATCGAGAACGCTACGCCGCGGCGCTCCTGAAACCACGTAGTCAGCACGCGCGAATAAGCGAGATGCGCGGTCCCGTTCCCAACGATGCCGAGGATCAGGAAAATCGCGTAAAGATGCCAAAGGTAGGGCGTGAGCAGCGAAAGTGAGGCGAACGCGCAGCCGAAAATCGCCATGCACGGAAGGATGATGCGACGCGCCGGATAACGGTCCAGCAGCCAGCCCAACCCCGGCGAGCAGGCCGCGACCGCGAGCGCGGCAATTCCGAACGCAACCGAAACTGCCTCGCGCGACCACCCAAACTCAGCCGCCAGCGGCTTCAGAAAAATCGCGAAGGTATAAATGAATAGCGACGCGAAGCTGACCAGCACGCATGTGGATGCGAACGCCGCGACGCGCCAGCCCGGGTAGCGGATGCTGTGCTCGTTCGGCCCGGACGTGACTGCCGGCTGAAGCGCGGGTACCAGATCAGTGTGTCTCCCTGCGAATGTAGCCGTCTTGCGCCAAACGCCGTCCCTGCTGCCGGTGAGCTTCCTCGGACATCTCGGCAACGCCGGTTGCTGTGATCCACCGATTGTAGAAATTAAAGAGAGCGCAGGTGGTGATGGCGTAGTAGATCGCTTCGTCGTCCCATCCAGCCACGCGTACGCGATCCACGTCGGCTCCGTTAACGCCCGGCAACTCGCGCGTAACCTTCGCGACGAAGCGAAGAATGGCCTTGTCCTTTTCCTCCAGAGGAGAGGTTTCGAGATCGCTCAGGACGCTTCGAACAAGTTCCTCACTCCCAAGCATCTCGGCGGCAGCCGCGGCATGAGCACGGGTACAGAAGCGGCACTCGTTCAGGTGGGAGGTCCATGCGGCAATCAGCTCACGCATGCCTGGGCTGATGGTCGCCGGCGTTCGCAGAACACCCTCGCTGAATGTCGACAGGCTGCCGGTAAACGATGGCTGAAACGCGAACAGGTCCCAGATTTTCGAGTACTCGGCATTGCGGGCGCGCGCCGAATCGATCAGATCCTTATACAATCCTGGCTTGAGATTGTTCTCGACGCCGGGCAGATAAAGCGGTTTCTCGCCCTGTTCACGAGCTGGTGCGCTGGACATGTTTCTACCGTCCCGCGGCTGCGGGTTCGGACGCTCGCACGTATCCTTCGTTCGCCATGTGCGCGCCCATCTCGTCGTAGAGTTTCTCGTCTTTAGGCGTGAAGGTCGCGAGCCCATCCACGTAACGGTTGTACATGCAGAACGCGGCCGCAATCAGCACAGTGTCGTGAATTTCCAGATCGGTGGCGCCTTCGGCCCGCGCCCGAGCCACATCCTCTGAGGTGACGTTCTTCCCGCCCTGTTGCACCTTGCCCGAGATGGCCAGCAAAGCCTTCAACTTCGCGCTGACCGGTGCACTTTGGTAGTCGATCCGAACGGCATCCACCAGACCATAATCGCCACCCAGGTGGTGGGCCGCAGCCGCGCGATGGCTGGTCTGGCAGAAATAGCAGTCGTTTCGCGTGGAAACGAAGGTGGCGATCATCTCACGCTCGCCGCTGGTCAGCGTGCTCGGGCCGCGCAACAAAACCTCCGCGAGCGCGCGCATTGGCTCGGCGGTCTCCGGGCGGAAAGCGAAGCCGCTGGTGATTCCGGGCAGGCCTTCGGGCAATTGAATGTGTGGCATAATCCGGGCCTCCAGCCCGTCTTGGACCCTGTTGAGTGTAACCGTGCGTGCGGCGGGGACTCAATACCCGAAAAGAATTAAGCCCCCGCGAACCATTAGAACAGGAACTTCAACGCCAGTTGCATCAGACGTGGCGGCCCCGCCTGCAGGATTTGTCCGAACGCCGGCGATTCCAGATCGTTCTCCGGCAGCCCGAAATTCGGGTGATTCAGCAGGTTGAAGCACTCCGCCCGAAACTGCACACGCCGGGTCTCATCGATGTTGAAATACTTGAACAGCGAAACATCGACATCCTCAATTCCCGGGCCGCGCACCACGTTGCGCCCCTCATTGCCGAACTGGCCCACCTGCGTCACCGGATTCAGTTGCAGGAACGGCGCGCGGCTAACCCACTCGCTTGGCGTATGCGGCTGGTTCTGATTCGGATCGGAAATCAGGTCGGGCCGGCTGGAATAGAAACCGCTGATCTCCGGCGCGCTTCCCTCGCCGGCGACGTTAGCGCTGTCATAAACGGTGAACGGCGTGCCTGTGGACAGACTCGCGATAGTGTTGAACTGCCAACCGTTGAGAAACATGGCAACACCACGCGAGGCATCCTTCAAACTCGGCAGTGCCCAGCTTCCGCTGAATACAAAGCGATGCGTGGCGTCGAACAGTGAGGGGCCCTTTTCCGCGGCCACATCGAAAGGATTCTGCGCGAGGTCGTTTTCGCCGGCCACCAGCGTGGGCGCGGAACCGGCGACGTTCAGCGTGGAGATTCCGTCGAGGCTCTTCGAGTACCAGTAAGAAGCCAAAAAGCTCAGGCCATTCGTGTACCGCCGCGAAAAGGCCACTTCCAGGGCATGGTAGGTGGAGCTGTCTTCGTCGGCCAGCAATCCCACCGAGCCGTAATCGCACAAGCCGGCGGCGTTGCAGGTGCTGAACTCGCGCGGACCCGCATCAATGGTGGGATTCGCTTCGATGAAGCGCGGGAGATGAGTCCCCTTGGTGCCGACGTAACGAACATCCAACAGATAGTCTCTCGCGATGGCCCGCTCGATGGAGAGATCCCAGTTCTGCGAATACGGTGGCAGCATCCCCGATTGCACGGTCAGCACCGTGGCCGGTGCAACGAAAGTCCCGTTACCGAATGGGGAGGGAGCCCCACCATACGGATTGGCGAGGTCAAATCCGGGACCAGGTAACTGGTACGCCTGAGTCCACGGCAGCGCGCTGATGGAAGCCTGCAGAGGACCGCCGGTCCCGTTGGTGTAACCGTCATAAAAGATGCCGTAGCCGGCCCGCACGATCGTTTTGTGATCGCCGAACGGATCCCATGCGAGACCAACTCGCGGCATAAATTCGCGATAATCGATCGGCGCGATGCCTGCGGGCACGCCAGGATCGCCCGGGAACAGCAGGCCTTCCGGCGCATTCGGGTAGATGGTCGATTGCTGGCCTGGCGCCCACGCGTTCAGGCGATTTCGAATATCGGTGTAGGGTGTATTCACCTCGTACCGCAAACCGAAGTTGAGCGTCAGCTTTGGTGTGATGCGGAATTCATCCTGCGCGTATCCCGCGACGATCCACTTGCGAAGTCCGCGGTCGAACTGGCCGCCGCCCTGGAAGAACTGCACCGATTGCCCCAGCAGAAAGCTGGCAAAAGAATCGCTCGCGGGGAACGGCGCAAACACGAAGAAGCCATTCGTGGCGATACCGAAGAGAGCGTTGATCTGTTCACGCGTGAGATCGGCTCCGAATTTCAGATTGTGCCGGCCGCGTGTCATAGCTAGCGAATAAGATCCCTGGTAATCGTTCTGATAGGTGTTCTGCGGGCCGGTGATCGGATTTCCCAACGACGCGTATCCGCTGACGATGAGATAAGGAACGCCGTCGTTCAACGGGAGCGTGGGATCGTATTGGAAACCTAGGCTGCTGCCCGGCGTGTGATTGTCCGCCTGCCCGTTTATAAATACATTGCGGAAGAAAGAGGCGCGCACCGTCTGCACGGTTTGCGGCGAAATGTGAACCCAGGACGTCGTAGCTGAATTCGTCACAATATCGTCGGTGACCGGAAAACCAGGAACGCCGGCTCCGGCGATAGGCAGCGGATCAAGCTCGTTCGAAGACGACGACGAGAATCGCAGAAAGAGCTGATTGTTGTCGTTGATGTAGTGGTCGAGCCGGAAGCCGCCCTGATCGTAATTCATCGATCCAAGCTGCGTGGATTCGAATACGTTGCCGCCCGCGTTCGGTAAAGGATACAGCTTTTCTGCCGCGAGAGCCACCGAGTTCTGCATGTACGTCGGGATCTGGTTGCCAGGGAAAGGTTGACCGGTGAATTCGTTGATCAGCGGTGCGGGTTGTCCGGTGGATGGATCGACAAGTCCCGAGAAATCTCCTGTCCGCTCGGCCGCGGTGGGAACGATGGCAGCCTGTGTCTCGCCCTGAGAATCGCGCTGGCCTTCATAGTAGACGAAGAAGAAATCCTTGTTCTTCCGGATGGGTCCGCCCAGAGTGCCGCCATACTGGTTGCGGTGCAGCGGCTCGGTTTGCGCCGCGAAGAAATTGCGCGAATCCATGGCGTCGTTTCGGAAGAAGTCATAGATGTCGCCATGAAAATCGTTACTTCCCGATTTCGTCACCATCGAAGTCGTCGCGCCGCTGGTCTCGCCATACTCGGCTGGCGCGTTCAGCGTCAGGATGCGGAACTCGTTCACCGAGTCCACCGGCACGCGCAGAGCATACCCGCCGTTCACGCTGTCCACGTTGCTGGCGCCGTCCAGGAGATAGTTGTTGGATTCGGGACGTTCACCATTCACCGCGTAGGCCTGGCCGGCACGCGAAATGCCGCCCGCTTCGGCAAGGCCCGCGGTCATGGGGGCCACCCCGGGCTGCAGCAGCCCTAACTGCGTAAGATCGCGCCCGTTCAAAGGAAGGTCGACCGTCTGCTTCTCGTCAACCACGTTACCGAGCGTGGGACTCTCGTCCACAGTCACGGCCTCCCCGGTGACACTCACCTCACTGTGCTCGCTGGCGATCTCCAGTTGCACGGGCCACGTCAACTCCTGGCCGATGTCGACACGAATGGACGAAGCGGAATACGGCGCGAAACCCTTCGCCTTCACATCGAGCGAATAAGTACCAACGGGCAAGTCGGAAAAATGGAAGGTCCCCTGATGGGACGAAACGACGGAGCGCGTGAAACCGGTCTGCGCATTATGGACGCTGACTTCGGCATTCGATACCAGCGCCGAAGCTGGATCGGTAATCTGCCCTTCCAGTGTCCCGATCGGCGCTTGTGCTCTTACAAATGCGCACACGCACACGAATAGAAAAGCGATGTTTTTCATCGGTGAGTAAACGTCCCTCCAGAGACTTGTTGGAGTAAGTCTACGGATCGGACATCCCGGTCACAATAGTAAAAACTGAGTAGAGGATCTCGCCGTCTAATCGATTTGTATGATGCCGCCAAACAACGCGCGCGCGTTACAATGGCCCGTGCCAATCAGATTATTGCTCTTCGCCGCCTGTGCCACTGCTGCGCTGTACGCTCAGGCTACCGGCCAATCCGCGGGGCAGCCCCCGCCCATACCCAATCCGGCCTCCATCGATAAAAGCGTCGATCCCTGTGTTGATTTCTATCAGTACGCCTGCGGGAACTGGCTGGCCACCAACACCATCCCGGCAGACCGCGGATCCTGGGGGACAGGCGAAATGCTGGTGGAAAAGAATGGTCTGGTGCTCCGCGATATCCTGGAACACGCCGCAGACACCAGCGCTCCACGAAGTACGATTGAGCAGAAGATTGGCGATTACTACTTCGCCTGTATGGACGAGAAGAGGGTCAGCGCGCGCGGCTATGAGCCCATCAAACCCGAATTAGCGCGCATCGACGCGCTGGCGGACAAAAGGGCAATCTTCGATGAGGCGCCCCGGTTGCACAGGCAGGGCAACGACGTGTTTTTCGAGTTCGGCTCCGAGACCGATCCTAAGGATGCGGATCGCAGCATCGGCGCGGTCAATCAGGGCGGACTTGGCTTGCCAGACCGCGATTTCTACCTGAAAGACGATGAGCGAGCCGTGCAGATCCGCAAAGCCTACGTCGAGCATGTGCAGCAAATGTTTCAGCTCATCGGTGAATCGCCGGAAGTTGCGGCCTCAGACGCAAAGGCCGTGCTCGCGTTCGAGACTCTGCTGGCGCAGCATTCGCTGGACCGCGTCTCCCGCCGCGACCCGGACAAGATTCACCATAGTCTCTCCGTGGCGGAACTCGAGAAGTTATCTCCGCTCATATCATGGCCAGCGTTCTTCGCGGCCGCGGGCGCGCCAAAGATGGAATCGCTGGATGTCGACTATCCGGAATTCTTCAGCGGTTTGAATTCTGCCGTCGGGGCAACCAACGTCGCCGACCTGAAGGCTTACCTGCGTTGGCATTTGGTGCACAATGAAGCCCCGTTTCTCTCGCAGCCGTTCGTCGATGAGAACTTCGCCTTCTACAGTCACACCCTGAGCGGAGTCCGCGAGCTTCGCGCGCGCTGGAAGCGTTGCGTCGAATCCGTGGATGCCTCGCTCGGCGACGCGCTGGGGCAGAAGTATGTCGATGTAACTTTCGGCGCGGAGGGCAAGCAGCGAACGCTGAACATGGTGCACGCGATCGAGCGCGAGATGAATAAGAATCTTACCGGCCTGGATTGGATGACGCCGGAAACAAAGAAGGAAGCCTTCGCCAAACTGGAAGCCATTACCAACCGCATCGGCTATCCGGATAAGTGGCGCGACTACGCAGGCGTGCGCATCGTACGCGACGACTTCGCGGGCAACTGGCAGCGCGCCACCGAGTTCGAGGTACAGCACGACCTGCACAAGATCGGCCAGCCAGTGGACCTTGCCGAGTGGCCCTTCAGCACGCCGACGGTGAACGCCGGATATGAGCCGACAGAGAACAGCATCAACTTCCCGGCCGGAATTTTGCAATCGCCGCTCTACTCCAACACCAGCGACGACTCGGCTAACTTCGGCGCGGGAGGAGCGATCATCGGGCATGAACTGACCCACGGGTTCGACGATGAAGGCCGCAAGTTCGACCCTCACGGCAACCTTCGGGATTGGTGGAGTAAGGCCGACGCAGACGAGTTCCAGAAGCGCGCCAAATGCCTCATCGACGAATACTCGAAATTCGAGCCCATCCCCGGAGTTCACGTGAACGGAGAGCTGACGCTCGGCGAAAACATCGCCGATCTCGGAGGCCTGCGGCTCGCTTTCTACGCACTGATGGACACGCTGAAGGGGAAAGGGACGGCAACTGTTAATGGCTACACGCCAGAGCAGCGCTTCTTCCTCAGCTACGGTCAGGCATGGTGTCAGTTGCAGCGGCCGCAAATGACCAGCATGATGGTGCGCACAGATCCGCACGCCCCGCCGCGTTTTCGCACGGACGGCGTGGTTGAAAACATGCCCGAGTTCCAGAAAGCTTTTTCCTGTAGTCTCGGCAAGCCGATGGTAGCCGCGCCCGCGTGCCGCATCTGGTAGTTCGTTACATTCGCGAAACGTGATCTTCTCACGTCCGCGCGTCGTCCTGAGATTCAGCGGACGTGGCGGAATGCCGCAGTAATCGGCGTAACATCGTCCCGGCACGGGAGATAGCGATACGGCGGCGACGGGGCCGGCGCAGCTTCCACAGATTACTCGCCAGAAAGCGAAGGCGATGGTCGGTTTCGAGCAGGATTTCCGTGCCTCGTGAGAGCGGACGCGCAAGACCTTCGACTGGATAATCCAATTCACTCAGCAAGTCTCCAGCGACACTCTCAAACAGAGTTCGCTGGCGGAGGGCCATGCCGTCCCTCCATTTGCCTGCGTTGTCCAGCACTATATCGCCGTGCAAAGCCACGCTCGTGATCGCACGGTTTTTCTTGCCGAGCATTACATCGAGTCTGCTCGGTGAAAGAACGGCCGAATTCCAGTGTTCATTCAGGAACTGACACACCCCGCGCATAGTGGCCTCGGGCTGCGCCAGCAAGGTTTCGTAGCGCAGTTCCATGTAGGATCGGTCAGGCGACAGAGCTCCCTCCCGACGGCCTCTCGTCACCATTTCCTTCCACATGCGCGCGGCCATATACAAATTGCGCGGCTCAAACTGAGTGCGCAACCACGAAAGCGCTACATCGCGCCCGTCCCGGATTACGTGGATAACCTGCGCGTCCGGAAACAGCCGGAGCAGCAGCGGGATGTCCCGAACATAGTGCGGCGTCTTGTCGCCCCATCTCGGCTTGCCTTCTTTGCGCGCCCATATCTGAAACAAGCGCGATGTCACCTCGCTGAACGACCTGCATCCGACAAAATCCGGCGGCTGGGCTGTGATTTGCCATAAGGCCACGCGAGGAGTCTTCAGAATGCTCCGGGCGATCCGCCACGCCTCTTCGTCCGACGATGGATCGCCATAAGCTCGATAGAAGCGCGGTATGAAGTGCGACTCGGGAGCGATCGTGACTCCCGGATGCGAGCGCAACAAATCCCGCAGCAAGGTTGTACCGCTGCGCGGGCACCCTACGATGAAGATCGGTCTCAGAGTTCGTAACCTGCCATGAGTAATCCATCGATGATACAGCCGCGCAGCCGGCTGCACACCCCGACGTAGAATATCCACATGTCATTCGTAATCAAACGTGCGAGCGCGAGAGGTACGTTCCTGGCCGCCCTCATGCTCTGCATTCCCGTCCCAGACGCACTGGCACAGTCCCAGGTGGTCGATATCACGGTTCACTCGCCTGGGCTCGAGCACAATCTGCTAGGCGACCCTGCCGATCAACCGGTATCGATCTACCTCCCGGAAGCCTACAGCAAGGAGCCCGAGCGCCGTTTCCCGGTCCTGTATTTTCTGCACGGTTATGCAGATCCGACGCCGCGGCGTCAGGCGGGCGAGCTATTCCGAAAATCAATGGATGAGTTGATCGCCAAAGGGCCGGCGCAGCCGATGATCGTTGTTCTTCCCAATGGCTTGAACAAATACAAGGGCGCTTTTTACGCGAATTCGAGCACAACCGGAAATTGGGAAGACTATATCGTCAAAGACGTCGTCGCCTACCTGGATAAGAACTATCGAACAATAGCCACCGCGGACAGGCGCGGCATCGCCGGACACTCCATGGGTGGCTATGGCGCATTGACACTCGCGTTCAGGCATCCGGATGTTTTCAGCGCGGTGTATGCGATGAGCCCCTGCTGCACTGATATGGTTGGGGACCTTGGGCCAGCCAATCCGGCCTGGCCTCGTCTCGCGGCACTGAAATCGCCGAACGACGTTTCACAGGCCTTGCGCGATGGGCAGTTTTTTGTTGCAGCGAACAGCGCGATGGCCGCCGCTCTGGCTCCCGATCCCGCGGCAAACATCTACGGCGACCCGCCGTTTTATGTCGAAGGCGGACGTGTCAGGACAAATCCACAGGCCTTCTCGCGAATATCCGCGAACATGCCCGCCAATATGGTGTTCCCTCTGCTGTCGAATATTGCGCAGTTAAAAGCTATATTCATCGAGTACGGGGCTCAGGAGAACTTCCCGCATATCATCCTCGGCGCGCAGGAATTGTCGCAGAGACTGTCCCAGGCCGGCATCTCGAACACTCTGGAAGTGTTTCAGGGCGACCACGTGAACCATGTCGTCGAGCGCATCCGCGACCACATGCTGCCATGGATGTCGCAGCAACTCGCACGCTGACCGCTGCGCGAAGCCGGCAACCACGCTATCATCCCGGCTTCCGGTACGTCTTCTTAGGCCTTCCCGCCGTTTGCGGGATTGGGGTGTACTGGTTTTTCACAGGTCGCTCTCTCAGCGTGCTGCACCCCACCGCCGCATAGGTTTGGGCAGTGTTTCACAGTCAGTCCGCCCTACGCCAACAATGCTTCAATCCGATCCACCGCCAGCGAAACGCCGCCAGCTTGGCGAAAGGACTCGGCAACCGATTCGCAACGGGCGCGATAGGTTGGATCGTTAAGGAGGCCGCTCAACGCCTTACTCAGCCGTTCCGCGGTCACCTCCTGCCTCGGAATGTGAATTCCACAACCGAGTTGCTCAATGCGGCTGGCGAGGATTTCCTGTTCCTCCGTAGCCGGGATCAGAATCATCGGGACTCCCCGAGAGAGGCTCTCGCAGGACGTGATCATGCCGCCGTGGGTAATGGTAAGCGCCGCGCGTTCGAGAACCGCCGTCTGACGAACGAATGGCACAATCCGAATATGCCTCCCTCGCGGAAAATCGGCAGCCGTATATGCACGGCCGGTGGACGCAAGCGCGTCACAATCGAGTGGCGGCAGCGCATCGAAACACATCTCGAAAAGCTCGCGATCGGCGTTGAACACCGTCCCGAAGGAGATGAAAACGAGAGGGCGAGTACCCAGCCCATGCATCGCCGGTTCGTCTGACACGTTCGGCCCAGGAAGAGCGGGACCGGCAAAGACGTAACGGTTATCCAGCGACTCGGCAAAGGGTTGGAGAAGACGAGACGTGAATACCAGATTCAGCCGGTCATCGGGGAAGGGCGCGCCACCGCCGTCCTGCACGGTGACGCCGAACTCGGATCTCAGTTCCTCGGTGATCTGTCCGGCATCCGCGCGCGCTCGGCAGCCGGCTATCAGGTCGACGATCGATCTCGGAGCGATGCGGGAATGCCGCAGCATCGCCTGCACGGGTCCGTGAAAAACGAAGTTGGCGATGATGGACGCGGCGGGAACCGCCAGAAGATCGCGCACAGCCGGGCCCCAGGGCAGCATCGCATCGTAGAGGATGGCCGCGGGGCGGTCATCACGCAAAACGGAGAGCTCCTGCTGAAGAATCGACTTTGCGCAAGTCATCAGCCGCCAGCAGAAATCGGGCGTGTAGCTCAGGTCTTCCAGCAACGGAGAGGGATAGCCGCGCCACGCCGCGCCCGTTTCTCGTACAGCCGGTGCAAAAGCGCGGGACGTGTAGCAGATGACACTCCTGCCCCTCGCACTTAATTCGGCGGTGAGCCGGAGAACCGCCGGCATGTGGCCGTGAAGAGGCAGAGCAAAGACAACAATCGCGGACATGCTTGCACCGGCGGATTTCGGATGGTACCATGACCGGCACGGCGCAGCGGTACGCACAAGCTAGCTGGAGATACCGCGCGCCCTGAGGAGAGCCATGGCCAACAAATCGGTTACGTCACAAGACTGGAGTCAGATATTCGCGAAAGCCTGGTCGGACCCGTCGTACGCGGATTTGCTGCGGACGGACCCCACCGCGGCGGTCCGGCAGCATCTGAAGGTTCACGACGACACGCTCCTTGACATCTTCCTCGTTCCGCCTCGCCCCGCCGATCTGACGGACGAACAGCTGGAAGGGGTGGTAAAGGGCACGTACAATATCGCGATGCCCTATTGCTGTTGATCGGGCTGCACGCCGATGCCAGTCGTGATCGAGGATCGGACACTTCGGCTGCGCCCGCACCTCCGGCACTACATCGCTCCCGGCCTTGGTGTCTTCCTCCTCTCGGAACGCGAAAGCTATCTGTTGCCTGGTGCGGTGTATCAGGACCTGATACCGTTGCTGGACGGAGGAGGCAACATAAAGGGGATCGCCGATCTCCTGGCGAGTGGCCGGAATCCGGTGGAAATCTACAGCGCCCTCGATTCACTGCGCCGCAAAGGCTACATCGAGGAGCAGAACGACGAGCTTCCCCTTGCTCAGGCCGCATTCTGGGAGTCTACAGGCACGGCGAGCGCTTCCGCGGCAGTTTGTTTGCGCGAGAATACGGTGCGGATCATTGCCGTTGGCGGCCTGGACGTCGAGCCTTTAAGAGACCTGCTTAGCGATTCCGGCGCCCGCGTGGACAGCAAGGCGAAGCGATGGGTTGTTCTTACGTCCGACTACCTACATAACGATGTAGAGGACATTTCGCGGGAAGCCCGTTTGGCGGGTGTCGGGTGGCTGATATGCAAGCCGGTTGGAACGGAGGTGTGGATCGGCCCCGCGTTCGGAGCGAATTGCTGCTGGCACTGCATGGCCGATCGCCTGCGCGGCCATCGCAAGGTAGTGACCTATCTCGCCGAGAGGCGTGGCCTCGTCCACACCAACGGCGCGGAGGTTCCGCAATTACCGGCAACGCTGCATCTGGGGTATGCGGTGGCGGCAACGCAGACGGCTGGCTGGATCGTGGAACCGTCGAATTCCGAAATCGAAGGGGCCATCGTAACGCTGAATGTTCGAACTCTGCGGCAAAGGCGCCATACAGTGACGCGACGGCCGCAGTGCCCGGTGTGCGGCAACCCGGGTCTAGTCACCGCCCGCCAGCGTCAGCCCATTAAATTGACAAGCCATCGCGGAACGCTGGCGCACGATGGCGGTTACCGCATCCACCCACCGCAAGAAACCCAGCGCAAACTAGAGAGCCAGATCAGCCCGCTTACCGGCATCGTAGGAGCAATTCAAAGCAACCTGCCGGCTGGCTTCCCCGCATGGGCGCAGTCGTACACGGCGATCGGAATCTGTGGGCGGCGAAGCTTTCACAAAGGACGGGCGGGCAGGCTGCGCTCCGCGGGCGGCAAGGGAGTGCTGCCCGCACAGGCGCGAGTGAGCGCACTGGCTGAAGCCATCGAGCGTTATTCGGGGGAATTTCAAGGGGATGAAGCACTTGTCTCCGCGAGCTACCGCGCGCTGGCAGGCGAAGCCATCCATCCGAACACGTGCATGCTTTTCAGCGAGAGCCAGTATGCCGTGCGCGACGAGATAAACGCTGGGGAATCGGCGCTGGAAACAATTCCGGAACCACTGGATGAGACTGCGGAGATCGAATGGTGTCCAGTGTGGCCTTTGGATGGCGGCGCGGTCCGCTATCTTCCGGCGACGTATTGTTTTTACGATGCGGGCGAAGAAGGTGCCCGATTCGCGTCCGCGGATTCCAATGGCTGCGCCGCGGGCGCCTGCAGGGAGGAAGCG
>Ga0187851_10003677_pt1 | contig 12784 bp, 12 predicted proteins | sample June2016WEW_6_10_FD_132997 | JGI IMG/M metagenome (GOLD analysis project Ga0187851, IMG submission 132997) | Peatland microbial communities from SPRUCE experiment site at the Marcell Experimental Forest, Minnesota, USA - June2016WEW_6_10 | ecosystem: Environmental > Terrestrial > Soil >...
AAGGAATTTCAGCACGCGGGCATACCATTCATTGTCGGGCGCTGCGGATTTTACGACAGCGGTGAAATCATGGATTTGCTGGGCCTGTTGCAACTGCTGGACAATCCGTTGCAGGACGTGCCGGCCATCGCCGTGCTCCGTTCGCCGCTCGTCGGCCTGTCGCTCGACGAACTGGCGCAGATCCGGCTGATGGCGAAGAGCGCGCATTTTTGGACGGCACTGAACAGAATCCAGAATCCGGAATCCAGAATCCAGAACGGGACGGCGCAGAAAGTCAGGAAATTTTTGGACCGCCATCGCCGCTGGCGGCAACTGGCGCGGCAGGCGTCATTGTCGCAATGCCTGGAAAGCATGCTGGCCGAGACGCATTACGCCGAGTGGCTGCTCGCGCGCCCGCGCGGCGTGCAACGGCGTGCCAACGTGGAACGATTTCTGGGGCTGGCGCAAAAGTTCGACCAGTTTCAGCGGCAGGGATTGTTCCGGTTTTTGAAATTCATCGAGGCGCAGCGCGAGGCCGAGGTGGAACCGGAGGTCGCGGCGGTCGCGGACGAAAACGCCGTGCGGTTGATGAGCATTCACCAGAGCAAGGGGCTGGAATTCCCCGTCGTCGCCGTCGCCGATCTCGCCAAACCATTCAACACGCAGGACCTGCGCGGTGAAATCATTTTTGATGAAACGTTCGGCCTTGGTCCGCGCGTCAAACCGCCGCACACGGGCCGCCGGTATCCGAGCCTGCCGCACTGGCTCGCGCAACAGCATCAGCGCCGCGAGCAATGGGGCGAGGAATTGCGGCTGCTTTACGTCGCCCTGACCCGCGCGCGTGACACACTCGTTTTGACCGCCGCCGTCACGGAGAAAAAGTGGGAGACGCTCTGGACCCGGCCGGCTGCGATCACAACGCAAGCTGTCGTCGACGCAACGAGTTACGCGGACTGGCTGGGCTTGTGGTTTGCGCAAAATCAGATCCAAAGTCCAGGGTCCAAAGTCCAAAGCGCGCCGGAAGGCGAATTGCCGCATTTGCGCTGGAGAATCGTGGAAGATTCGGAACTTGCTGAAAATCCGGCAACCGACAACCGGTCCTCAGCGATTGAACTGCCCGTGCTTGACGGCGCGGCAGCCGAAAAGTTGCGCGCAATGCTGTCGTGGGAATATCCGTTCAAGGTGGCGACAGAATGCAAGGCAAAGTCATCGGTTACGGCATTGCGCCGCGAAGCGGAAGAACTGGATGATGAGGTTGAAAAGTTGTTCTTCAACCCCGGCTTTCGCCATTCAACAGATCGCGCGGTGAAAAATTCGAAATCCGAAATCCGAAATCCGAAATTGAGCGCGGCGGACGCCGGCACGGCGCACCACAAGTTTCTGCAACGGGTAGCGCTGGCTGGCGCGAACGACGTCGCGTCGCTTAAATCGGAAGCAGACCGCCTGGAACAGGAAAAAGTTTTGTCGGCGGATGAGCGCGCGGCATTGGCCCTGGGAGATATTGCGGCGTTTTGGAATTCGGAGCCGGGCCGGAAAATTCGCGCGCAGGCGGCAAACGTCCGGCGCGAACTGGCATTCACGGCGCGGTTCAGTCCGGCGGAACTGGCGGCCGTCACCGGCGCGAAATCAGCGCCGGAATGGGAGGACGAATTTATGGTTGTGCAAGGCGTGGCGGATTTGGTGGTGCTGCTGCCGCAGGAAATCTGGCTCGCGGATTTCAAGACGGACCAGGTTCGTCCCGCCGAATTATCGGAGAAGAAGCGGCTCTACGAACCTCAAATGAAACTTTACGCGCAGGCGTTGGAGAAAATTTATGCGCGTCCGGTCTCAAAACGCTGGCTGCACTTTCTCGCGGCAAGAAAGACCGTGGAAATTTGAATGGGGCGGCAGCCTGCCGTCCCTTCCCAATCCTGATTTCATTCCGGCGATTCGAGCGAGAACTCATCTCCGGCATTTTCTGGCGGAGGTGGCGCGGCGGGTGCGGGATTTTCGGGTTGTGTTTCTGTTTCCGCCGGCGCCTGCCCGTCGCTCAGGCGCACGAGCGCGGGGCGCAAAAGCCGGCCCTGAAACGTGTAACCCGTACCAATGGTTTCGGCGACGACCGCGCCGGCCGGCGGCGTTTCCTTGCTGCCCGCGAGCTGGTGGCGTTCGGCGTTGAACGGTTCATTGGGTTCGGCGGCAAACGGCGTGAGGCCGAGGCGGCGCGCGGTGTCGCGGCAGGCGTTCTGGAACGTCGTGATGGGGGCGGCAAACTTCACGTCGCCGGAGCGCATGGCGGCCGTGTGCAGCGCGAAGGTGTGATCGAGGATGGTCACCAGCACCTGCAGCCATTCGAGTTCGCCGCGCCGCAATTTCTCAACTTCCAACCGGAGCGTGGTCTTCTCACTGTCGTTCATTTTTTTCATGAACTCGCTGAACTGCCGGATTTCCTCGGCCATCCGGTCGGCAATTTCCTTTGTGGCGGCGACCGTTTTGTCCGAATTGCCCTGTACGGTTTCCTGGACGCCCGCCCACTGGTTCGTGGCGGAGGATATTTGCGCGGCGAACTTCTCCAGGTTTTGAATTTTTTCGGCGACCGCGCCCAGGGCGTTGACCTCCAGAGCCCTGCCCATCGCGCGATAATCGAGCAGGTACGGAATCACCCCTAGAATGGCCCCGACAACAACGCAACCGGCGGCGATTTCCCAGTGGCGGATCGGCAGGGGCGATTGCAGGACAAAAAAATAACCGAAGACCATCAGCAGCACGTCACCGAGCAAAAAAGGCCACTTGGCAACCTTCCAATCTGTCGCGTCGTTCATGCCGGTCAGTTTCGGAAAAATGCGGCGCGAGCGCAAGCGGCATGAAGCGGATGGGATTTGAGCTAAAACAATCGGACCACTGCCGATCTGCCGTTGCGCTGCCCGTTTTCCTGCTGGCCACAACCAAACGCCGGCACGTGTGTCCAGACTCACCGCTTGCATCTGGATGCCATGAGGGCGCCTGTCGGGACGGTTAAAATGCAGAAAAAGGTTGACGGAAAACAGAATCTGATCATAATCTGATCATAATCAGATTCCGGTTATGGCGGCCCCATCAAAAAAAATCCAGGTCATTGTGGATGAGAACGTGCATGGCGTTCTGACGAAAATGGGCGCCGCCGGTTTGCGGGGGAAATCAACGTCGGAAGTGGCTTACAAAATTCTCGACGAATGGATTTGGCACAACCAGGAAAAACTGGCGCAAAACGGAATTGCTTTGAAGCCGAACGAAGTCAAACGGAGAAAACGACCTTGAGTCATCGATATTATTGTCCAAAGGCCGGACCTTTGACGCTTTGGGATTTACATCGCCGGGGAGGAAACCGTTGGTATAAAACTGATAACTGAAAACTGACAACCGAAAGCTAATATGCTGGCATATATTGACCCTGGATTGGGAGCACTCGTCTGGCAGGTGATCGTTTCGGCGTTTGTTGGCCTGCTGTTTTACTTGAGGAAATCCCGAAAATGGATTGTGGGGATGGTTAAGCACCTTGCCCATTTAAAATAGATTGGCGGCCATCAAATTGAACGGCCATCCAACCGGGGATGGCCGGCGGTCCTGTTGGATGGAATTTCAAGTTTCACCGGGTTTTGCCGGCGTTTGATAGCGGTCTTCACCGCTTTCTTCTCGACTAAAGTCCCGCGCCGGAAATCATTTGCCTGTGCGCACCTGTGTGATCTTCAACCCGGCGGCCCGCGGCAACAAAGCCCGGCACTTTCGCCGCCAACTCAATGCCACCGGTGCGCAATGCGCGTTGAAGGCCACCGCGGCTCCCGGCGATGCGCGCCGGCTCGCGGCAGAGGCCGTGGGCGAAGGTTTCGATTTAATCATCGCCGCCGGCGGTGACGGCACGGTGAACGAGGTGCTCAACGGCATCGGCGACGCACCGGACGGCTTTGCGCGCGCGCGGCTGGGCGTGCTGCCGCTCGGTACGGTGAATGTTTTTGCCCGCGAACTCAAAATTCCATTGCGTATTGAACCCGCCTGGGATGTTTTGCAACGGGGACGCGAAATGCGCATTGACCTGCCGCAAGTGGAATTTTTGGCTGACGGCACTCGCCGGAAACAATATTTTGCCCAGCTCGCCGGGGCCGGCATGGATGCACGCGCGATCGAACTGGTGGATTGGGAGCACAAGAAAAAAATCGGCCCGCTGGCCTACCTCATCGCCGGACTGAAGGCGCTGCGGGAACAAAAATCAAAAATCATCGTCCGCGCCGGCGGCCGGGAGTTCGCGGGGGAACTGGTTTTGATCGGCAACGGCCATCTGTACGGCGGACCATTGGGCATTTTCCCGGCGGCCGATTTGCTTGATGGATTGCTGGAAATTTGTGTTTTTCCGCGCGTCAGCTGGCGGATTTTTTTGCGCTGTCTGCCGGACTTCATCGCGCGGCAAAGGTTGCCGGAGAGTGTTGTTCAGCGTGTCCGCGCAGCGGCTTTTGAACTGGACGGCGAACCGGCGGCGGCCTTTGAACTGGACGGCGAGTGGGCCGGCCATCTGCCCGCGACCTTTTCGGTCGAACCCGAAAAGTTGCGCGTCATCGTACCGTAACCATCGATGTGAGAAAGTATTTGCCGCTCAATCCCAGACGCGGAATGGCAGGCCGTCCCGTTCCAAAAACATTCCGCACCTCGGACATTTTCCCGGCTGTCCCCAGAGACGGATGCGATGCAGGAGCGAGATTGGACAAGCCGCTTTGAATTTCAGCCAGTGGCGCCCGCCGCGAGGCGGCAGCCGGTTCGACACCGCGGCGAATTTCGGCGCGGTCGTGGGCGGGTTTTCCTTGAGCCGGGGTGAAATTCTCATCCGGATCACGGCGTCGTGAAGCGCCTTGCAATCGGCGCAGGCGATGGTTTGAACGGCGAAATGGTCGCCCTCGTCCGCGCCGCCGGCGACGCAGACGCGATAACCGCATCGAGAACATTCGAACAAATAGGTACGGCCCATAGGTGACATGCCAAACCAAAGTTTGCTGCAAGTAATAATTGCCGCAACAAGGCGCAAAAAGCACAAAGAATTTTCGGATGCTCCGTCCAATCATGCTTCGGCTGATATGAGCCCCCCAAAAAACAAAGTTGGCGCGTTCGTGGCTGCGCCCGGTTCGCCCGGCGCTTGACCGGCGCGGCCAATTGAAAGATTATGGTAGTGCCGAATTGAATGATGGGGGCGCACTGGTTTCGACCTGGGGAACGCGCCAGAGGCGGCATGCCGAGGATGGTTCGTTGGCCTCGTAAAAAATCGAACCAAAACAAACAGCTAATCAAGAACTAGCTCTCGCGGCCTAAGGCCACGACGTCCGCCACTGGACACCTGCTACGGTGGACGGACGCCACAGCAGGTTGGGTTGCAGGCGGAGTCTGCGCGCCGGCAACCGAGATCTTATCCTGCGGACTAGGCAGTGCGATTCGAGTCCGGACGCCATCGCATAGCAGAAAACATTATCCGGAATAAGCATGTAGTCGCGGCTGGTATGTTTGCCAGGGACGCGGGTTCAATTCCCGCCGCCTCCACCATCCTGCGCTCGGAACTGCGCCAACGGTTTCGAGCGTAGGATGGTGCCCTCCAAAGCCTCCGGGCGTGTTGCCCAAATCATTTTGGAGACGCCGGAGCGCGGCTGTCTCAGCCGCAGCACGTTCAGCATCCCCAAAACCCGCGGAATTTCGTGCGCTCATTTGGCAATCCCGGCGGCTGCGGGTGGGACACCCGCGCTCCGTTCCATTTGGGCAACACGCCCCTCCGCAAAGGAGGGCTTTATTGGCGTTCGTGTTCCGAGCTGCGGATGGCAGGCCCTTCGCGAACCCGCCGCGGCAAAAGCAACAAGTAGAAAATCTGCCCTACGGACGTAATCCGCCCGGATTCAATTCCCGTTGCGGGAATCTTGAACGAGTGCTAATTTCCCGAGACTTAAAAAGTTTATGCAAGGAAATGATAATCAAAGCTCGCGCCGGCATTTTCTCAAGACCACCTTGACCCTGCCCGTGGCGCTGGCGACTGCTCCGGCGATGATGACGCAGTCCGTGTCAGCCGCAGACGCGCCGGCTGCTGCCGCCGCCACTGCTGCGCCACTGCCTAAACGCCAGCTCGGGAAAAATGGACCGCCGGCCACCATGCTCTGCCTGGGCGGCATGGAGCAGGCCTTGAGTCCCGACTACATCGACATCGCCTGGTCCATGGGCATCCGCTATTTCGACTCGGCGGATTGTTATCTCGGGGGCAAATCCGAGAAAATCTTCGGCGCGTGGCTCGCCAAATACCCGGAGCGCCGCAAGGAAATCTTCCTCGTCTCGAAAGATCATCCGCACAAAGGCCCGCAGCAGATGCTCGAAATGATTGACCGCCGGCTCGATGCCTGTGGCACAAAATATCTCGATGCCTTTTACATTCACGGCCTCGGCACCCGTGAATATGGTGAAAATTCCGTGAACTGGCCCAGGAGCGACGAGTTTAAAAAAACTGCCGAGACGCTTAAAAGTTCCGGCAAGGTGAAGATGGTCGGTTTCTCCTGTCACGACGGGCGATTGAACGATTACCTCAACGCTGCCGCGCAGGGCGGTTTTCTGGACATCATCATGCTCAAATACACGCCGTTCTTCACCAAGGGCGACGCTTTTGATCAGGCAGTGAACGCGGCGTACACGGCCGGCATCGCGCTCGTGGCGATGAAAACACTGCGCAGCGCCGGCAAGGACATTCCCAAGCGCGTCCCCGACTTTGACAAGCTGGGACTGACCACACACCAGGCCATGCTGCACGCGGTCTGGAGCGATCCGCGCATATCCGTCACGTGCTGCCAGCTGGAAAACGTCGGCCAAATGCAGGAAAATGCCGCCGCCGCGCGCAGCTACAAGACGCCGCTCAAGACCGCCCACATCAACCTGATCAAGGAAACCATTCTCGCCAGCCGGCGAACCCTGTGTCCGGGCTGCCCGTCCTGTGACGCCTTTGCCGCAACGTCCGGATTTGCGCTGCTCGACATTGCCCGGTTCGTGACTTACTACGAACAGGACGGCCTGATGGAAGCGCGCGAGTTTTATCACGCCCTGCCGGCGCCGGCCCGGAATGCCGACGGGGTGGACCTGGCCGCGTTGCGCGACCAATGCGCGTTCCATATTGATTACCCGGAAATCGTGAAGCGCGCCCAGCGCAACTTCGCATGAGCCGGTCTTGATACATGGCCGTCCCCGCTGCCGCCAATCCTCCGACCGGAAATCGCAAAACTTTCCGGCGCACAAACGTTTCGTCGCTGGAGCGTGTCATAAGCCTGGCCATCGTCGTTTTGCTCGTCGTCATCGGCGCTGCGATCTGGTTCAAAGGAAAATGCTATAACCCCGACCGATTCGCTCTCAATGTCAACGCGTTGAAAGCCACCGCCGTGGCCGTCGAAGGAAAATCGGGCACCGTCCGCGGGGCGGACGCCAGCCCGGGGGAAACAACGGCCGCCGTCAATCAGCAAGCCGCCGGCGAAGGCGGAGCCGGCGGCGAACCCGCCGAAGGGAATGCGACCGCTCCCGCACCGGCCGCCAAAGGTGAGCCGCTGGAAATCATATTCGACGGGCTGAAGCCGATGGGCGACACGGAATTTTATAACTCGGACAATTTGTTCGAGAAAATTGACGGACGCGCGCCGGCCTACCTGAATTTCAATTTTCAACAACTCCGCTGCCGCTCTTTCTCCGTCACCGGCGCGTCCGGCAGCTTCGTGGACGTTTATGAATACTGCTTCGACACTCCGGTCAACGCCTTCGGCATGTTTTCGCTGGAACGCGATCCCAAGGGTGAACCGCTGGTTTTCGCGCCGGATGGCTATGCGAGCGGGATGGGATTTTTCTTCCGGCAAGGTCCGCGTTACATCCAGGTGATGGCTTCGGACCAGAACGCGAAGACCCTCGATCTGGCGAAGGCCGTCGCGGAGGACCGCGCGAAAAATCTGCCCGCCGATGACGCCGGCCTCGACGCCCGCCGCCGTCTGCCGGCCACCGGGCTGGATCCTGCGAGCGTCCAGTTTGTGCAGGAGAACGCCCAGGGCCAGGCGTTCTTGAAAAACGTCTTTCAGGCGAAGTATGATTTTGACGGCCAGAAACTGCCGTTTTTCCTGATGGTGACGACTCCGGCCGAAGCCGCGGCGGCGTGGAAATCGTATCAGGATTTTGCCGGCCAGTTCGGCGGCCAGGTGACGGCGTTGCCGGACGTGAACGGCGCGAAGATTTTTATGTCCAAAAATTTTGGCACCTGGAAGGTGATTTACCAGCGGGACGGCGAAATCGGCGGGGTGGTGGACGCCGCCGACGGGGACCAGGCGCGGGCTTTTGTCGAAAAATATCTGGCTGGGCAAATGAAGTAATGCTATGATGAAGTTCAGGTTATGAAGTCTGACCCGGATGCCAGCAAGGCGGGCGAATCCGGCGATGCCGCGTCCGGCGGCATCAGTCGGCGGGAGTTCTTCATCCGCGCGGGCGCCACCGGGGCGTTACTCGCCGGCGCGGCAGCGGGCGGTTACGCCCTGTGGCAGCCGAAACATTTTGTCCCCGGCTTCGCGCCGGAAAAGGGATTGCAGCTTCCGAGCTACGCCATCGCACCCAGCAAGATTCTCCCCTCGCTCGCGATTGCGCACGGCACGGAACACGAAGCCACCGTCCGCGCCGCCCTCGGCGCGCTCGGCGGCATGTCGCGTTTCATCCGCAAGGGCGACGTGGTCATGATCAAGCCGAACGTCGCGTTCGACACCCCGCCGGCGCTCGCGGCAACGACCCATCCGGAAACCTTGCGCGCCGTGGCGAGGCTCGTGCTCGAAGCCGGCGCCGCCCGGGTATATGTCGCCGACAACCCGATCAACAGTCCGACCGGTTGTTTTCTCAAGAGCGGTCTGCGCCAGGTGGCCGACGATTTGAATCTGGACCTGCTTTACCCGGAAGCCAGCGGGTTCGCGCCGTTGCAGCTCGACGGCGAGGTCCTCCGCAACTGGACGTTCTTCCACGAGCCGTTCATAAAGGCGACGAAGGTCATCGGCGTCGCGCCGTGCAAGGACCACAACCTCTGCCACGCCTCGATGACGATGAAAAACTGGTATGGCCTGCTCGGCGGACGCCGCAGCCAGTTCCATCAATACATCCACAGCATCGTCTCGGATTTTGCGCTGATGATGAAGCCGACGCTGGTGGTGCTCGACGGCATGAACGTGCTGATGAAGAACGGCCCGACCGGCGGACGCCTCTCCGACGTGAAGCTGATGAACACGGTCGTGGCGGGCACGGACATGGTGGCCGTGGACAGCTACGGCTACACGCACCTGATGGAACGCGACCTGGCCGAACTGACCTACGTTCACAAGGCCGAGGCCCGCGGCCTGGGCAGCACCCGTTGGCAGGACCTGATTTACAAGGAAGTGCAGGCCTGATCATGAAAACCCGCACCGTCCGCCGCCTGGCGCAGGTTTTCTTTTTCAGCCTGTTTCTGTTTTTCGTCTTTGTCACCGACCTGCGGTATCTCAAGGGCTATCCGGTCTCGCTGTTCCTGGAACTGGACCCGCTGGTTTCCTTCGCCACGGCCATTACCACGCACACGGTTTACATGGGTTTGTTGTGGAGCCTCCTGCTGATCATCCCGACGCTGCTGTTCGGGCGCATTTTCTGCAATTGGATTTGTCCCTACGGCATCCTGCACCATTTCATCGGCTGGCTGATGGGCAAACGCCGCGCGGGGGAGCGCGAACGCATCGAGGCCAACCGCTACAAAAAGTTGTACTCGCTCAAATATGTCATTCTGATCGCCATGATCGTCGCCGCCCTCTGCCACAGCCTGCAAATCGGCTGGCTCGACCCGATCTGCCTGTTCCACCGCTCGATGTCGGTGGCGATTTTGCCGATGTTGAACCTGTTTTTCCCGTCGAGCATTTACGTGCGGCAATACTTCCACGTCGGCGCATGGGTCGTGGGTTTCATGCTCCTGTTCCTGGTGGGCATGAACGTGGTGATTCCGCGATTTTTCTGCCGGGTGCTCTGCCCGCTCGGCGCGTTTCTCGGCACGCTGTCCACGGCCGCGCTGTGGCGCATTGACCGCGACCCGCACAAGTGCGTGGACTGCGACCTCTGCCTGAAAAGCTGCGAAGGCGCTTCCGACCCGCACACGCAATTGCGCAAGAGCGAATGCTTCGTTTGCTTCAACTGCATCGAGGACTGTCCCGAGGACGCCATTTCATTCAAGTTCATGCCGGCGCTCGAGCGCGAAATCACCGCGCCCGTCGTGCCGGGCCGGCGCGCATTTCTCGGCACCCTGTTGGGCCTGACTTTTTTTGCCTTTGGGCGGGCCTCCGGCGCCTCGGACCGGAATTACAATAAAAAAGTCATTCGTCCGCCCGGTTCGGTGGAGGAAAAGGATTTTCTCGAACGCTGCATCAAGTGCGACCAGTGCATCCGCACCTGTCCGACGAATGTGTTGCAGCCGGCGCTGATGGAATCCGGTCTGGAAGGCATCTGGACGCCGATCCTCAACATGAAACTGGGCTACTGCGAGGTGAATTGCACGCTCTGCGGCCAGGTCTGCCCCACCGGCGCCATCCAGCGCATCACCATCGAGGAAAAGACCGGCCTCGGACCGTTCGTCAAGGAAGGCCCGATCCGGCTGGGCACGGCATTTTTCGATCATGGCCGCTGCCTGCCTTGGTCCATGGAAACCCCGTGCGTCGTCTGCGAGGAGGTCTGTCCGGTCTCGCCCAAGGCGATTTATTCACGCGAAGTCTCCATCATCAAGCGCGACGGCAATCCCATCACGCTGCGCCGGCCTTACGTGGACCCGGCGCTCTGCATCGGCTGTGGCATTTGCGAACACGAATGTCCCGTCACCGACGAAGCGGCCATCCGCGTCACCGCCGTGGGCGAAACCCGCTCGCGCGACCGCCGCCTGCTGATGGACGGCGGCATCACCAGCGCGCCGCGCAGCTTGGAAAGCAAGCAGCGGTGATTTTGGGGCAACCACGAAATGCACAAAGCACACGAAAGGGAATTGGGTATTGTCCTAATTTGGGTTGTAGGGCACGACGTAAGGAGTGTTGGCCCAAACGACTCGTCACCTCGTCGCCTACAAATTAGGACGCGACCGGGAATTGTCGGCAGTGGATATTTTCGTGTAGTTTGTGTCTTTCGTGGTTAAAAATAGATTTGCCATGTCTGCACAATTAACTTCCGGCCAACGCCCCCGCACCTGCCGCGCCTGCGGGAAAAAATTCGAATATCCCGTCAAAGGCAGCGATGCCACGCGTCATCATTGCGCGGACTGTGTCGTCATTCCCCCCGATGTGCGCAAAGTTCTGGAACGCTTCCATAACCGCGTGACCCAGCTCGAAAACCAGTTGCGCCGGATCCAGGAAAAGGCCACCAACCAGACGACGGGCAATTGATTCGGAATCAGTCCTTGTCCAATTCAAAAATTCCCTCGATGGGCAGTTTGAACAAACGCGCCACCTTGAAGGCCAGCGGCAGGCTGGGGTCATATTTCTCCGTTTCAATGGCGTTGATCGTCTGCCGCGAGACACCCAGCTTGTCGGCCAGATCGGATTGCGACCATTCCTTCGCCGCGCGCAGTTCGCGCAGACGATTTTTCATTTATACCTCCGCCATGAAAAAAATAATCCGATTACATAGTAGGCAACCATCATATAAAACGCCCATTCGGCATGAAATTCCGGCGCGCCCATGCCGCGGAGGAACAAATAGCTAAAACAGGTCCAAGCTGTGGCAGTCGCCGAAAAGGCCAGCGATTCAGTGATAATCCTTCTCCACATTTCATCCTTTTCAGAAAGTTGGCGGTGGACGGTGACGGCGAGATAGATAATTGGCAGCACCGGCAAGAGAACGAGCCAATATCTGTATGGCGAATCCGAATTTTTCCAGTAGAGGTATTTTATTGCCCAGATGCCACACGCATACGCGATGAAGCCGACTGTCATTCGTAACACGTATTTTGATTTGCATTTCATATTCCACAGTGTAAAGCATGCTTGTCATATGTCAAGTATCCTTTACATTTATTTTAAGGCAAAAAGGGCTGGAAAAACGGGTGCTTTTCAAACCGCGCGCCTGCGGGATGAAAGAATCGGGAATGATATGGTAGCACCCGCGTCTCGCGGGTTCAATGCAGCGTCCCGCTGCATTGTTATTGTCGTTGTCCGCGAAATCGTGCGGTCGATCGGTGGCACATTTTGACCTGCTCGCGTATCCGGGTTTCAGGCGGGACGCCTGAAACAACCCGCGGGACGCGGGTGCTACAACAAAGAAAACGAGGCCGGGATTTCTCCCGGCCTCGCCTGAATTTTAGTCTGGTAGGGTCGCGCTGCTGCGCGACCGGCCGACCGGCAGGTCGGCCCTACCTTTTTAATACCCGCCCATGCCGCCCATGTCCGGGGCGCCGCCGCCCATCGGGGCCGGCTTTTCCTTCTCCGGAATGTCGGTGATGAGGCACTCGGTCGTGAGCAGCAATCCGGCAATGGAGGCCGCGTTTTGCAGCGCGGAGCGCGTGACCTTCTTCGGGTCCACGATGCCGGCTTTCACGAGGTCTTCGTATTCGCCGGTGGCGACGTTGTAACCCTCGTTGCCCTTGCTCTTCTTGACGGCTTCGACGATGACCGAGCCTTCGACTCCCGCGTTGATCGCGAGCGCCCGGAGCGGTGATTCGACGGAGCGTTTGATGATGCCGACGCCGATTTGCTCGTCTTCGTTCGCGGTCTTGACCGCTTCGATGGCGGGCAGGCACCGCAGCAAGGCCACGCCGCCGCCGGCGACAATGCCT
>Ga0187851_10003679_pt1 | contig 12781 bp, 14 predicted proteins | sample June2016WEW_6_10_FD_132997 | JGI IMG/M metagenome (GOLD analysis project Ga0187851, IMG submission 132997) | Peatland microbial communities from SPRUCE experiment site at the Marcell Experimental Forest, Minnesota, USA - June2016WEW_6_10 | ecosystem: Environmental > Terrestrial > Soil >...
CGTCGTTCACGAAGTGCTGCTTCTGGAAAACGAGGAGCAGGCTTGCGCGCGCTGTCTGAACCCCAAGCACAATCGCGGCACGGAAGCGGCGCAAACGGCGATGGCGATGGCGCACGTGATGGAAAAATTGCGCGGCTGAAAAGCTGGCGGCGGACGGTCCCTCACCCGAAGTTTTTGCCGGCATCCCGTTCTTCCGGCTGCTCCTTAAACCTTGATTCAAAAAACCTCACAAACCACTTGCGAGGTTAATTCGGTGGCGTTATATTCAAACTTAGAAATTTTACTTATGAAGTCTGGTCCTGCTTTGGGAAAAATAGTTTTGTTTATGGCCGTCGGCCTGATCGGCGCCGGGTCGGTCGCCGCCGCGGCGGACATCACCGGCGTCATCACGCTCACCGGCACGCCGCCGGCGGAAAAGGAAATCACGCCGCTCATGGAAAATCCGGATTGCGCCGGGATGCACGCCACCACGCCCACGACGCATTTTTACGCGGTCGGCCCGGACCACGAGCTGGCCGATGTGGTCGTTTATTTGAAGGGCGTCACCGGCAAATCCACCGGCGCGAGCCAGCCGCCCGCCGTGCTGGACCAGAAGGGCTGCCTTTACACGCCGCAGATCCTGGCCATCCAGACCGGCCAGAAGCTCATCGTCAAAAATTCCGATGCCTGCGTCCACAATGTCCACGCGACGCCGACCGTTCCGGGCAATCCCGAATCCAACCAAGCGCAGATGCCCGGCGGCGCGGACTTGAATTTTGTTTATTCCCAGCCGGAAATGTTCCTGCGTTTCAAGTGCGACGTGCATCCGTGGATGTTCGCGTGGTTGAGCGTGTTTGACAGTCCTTGGTTTTGCGTCAGCGGTACGGACGGCAAATTCGTCATCAAAAACGTGCCGCCCGGCAAATACACCGTGGAAGCCGCGCACCGCAAGCTTGGCACCCGGACGCAGGAGGTGGAAGTCAAGGATGCCGATGTAACTGCGAATTTTACCTTCGACGTCAAATGAACCTTTTTCAGAACCCCGCAGCGGCGTCTCGGCAGAGCACCGCATTCTTTGCCCAAGAGAGTCCAATGGCGGCGCTCTGCCGAGACGCCGCTGCGCAGGAAAGGCACCGAAAGAAACGCAAATAATTTTGCAATCCGGGCGCGGTTCCGGCACAACGTGTCGCAGGAGATCAAACATCTATGAAGGCAAACGCTGTATCCAAATCGAATCCCTGGCTCTTCGGGTTTGCCGTGCTGACGGCGCTGGCGACGCTGGCGTTGATTGGCATCGGCGGCCTGGTGACCAGCCACGAAGCCGGCATGTCCGTGCCCGACTGGCCGACAACCTACGGTTACAACATGTTTCTGTTCCCCATCAACAAATGGCTGGGCGGGATTTTTTACGAGCATTCCCACCGGCTGCTCGCTTCGCTCGTCGGCCTGATGACGACGGTTCTCGCCGTCTGGCTCTGGCTCAAAGATTCGCGCCCGTGGCTGCACTGGCTCGGCGTGGCCGCGTTTCTCCTCGTCGTGGCGCAGGGCGTGCTCGGCGGATTGCGCGTGACGCTGCACATGGATTCGCTGGGCATTTATCACGCGACCATCGCGCAACTGTTCTTCGTGCTGACCTGCGCGATTGCGCTGTTTACCAGCCGGTTTTGGCTGAATTTACAAACAGGTGGGGCGGGCTCTCCGCCGCCCGCCGGCGGCGCAATGGGGACATCGCGCCCTACCGGCAATAGTTTGCGGACCCTCGTGCTGGCGACCACGATTTTAATTTTCATCCAGCTGATCATCGCCGCGGCCATGCGGCACCAGCACGCCGGACTGGCGATTTCCGACTTCCCGCTCGCCCACGGCCGGCTCTGGCCGGACACGGGCTCCGACGCCATCGCGCGCTACAACGCGCAGCGGGTTTCCGTCAACGCCGAGAATCCCATCACCGCGTTCCAGATCGAATTGCAGATGGCGCATCGCATCGTCGCACTGGCCGTTTTGATTTTAACGGCTGGATGCGCACAACAGGCGTGGCGGCGGCTCGGCGGAAAAGGTGCGCAGACGAAACTCGCGCTGGCCTGGTTCGCCTTGATTCTTTTTCAAGTCGGGCTGGGCGCGGCGACGATCTGGACGAACAAGGCCGCCGATGTGGCGACGGCGCACGTGCTGGTCGGAGCGCTGGCGCTGGCGGTGGGCTCGCTGTGGTGCGCGATTGCCTTTCGGGACTCTGTAACTGCGGTCCATGACCGTCGGACGGAAGACCGGCACTCACCAGACGCGGTAACGATTGGCGCACAACCAGCCATGACCGGAAATAAATAAAATGAGAACCGCAGCGGAAATTTTAATCAGAACTCCAGCACGTTCAGCCGGAGCGGTCATTGCGGATTTGGTCAAGGCGCGGTTGACCACGCTCGTGCTGCTGACCACGTTTGTCGGATTTTACATGGGCGGGCGCGGTGCGATGGATTTCGCGCTGATGTTTCATGCTTTGGCCGGCACGGCACTGGTCGCAGCGGGCGCGGCGGCGTTGAATCAATTGCTCGAACGCGAATTCGACGCCAAAATGCGCCGCACCCAAAACCGTCCGCTACCATCCGGGCAACTGGAACCGTCGACAGTGATGATTTTCGGCGGCGTGTGCGCGACGGCGGGTTTGCTTTACCTCGCGCTGGCGGTGAACCTGCTCACAAGCGTCATCGGAGCAGTCACGCTGGTCAGTTATTTATTCATTTACACCCCGTTGAAACGCGTGACATGGCTCAACACGGCCGTCGGCGCGGTGCCGGGGGCGTTGCCACCATTGATGGGCTGGACCGCCGCGCGCGGCCAATTGAGCGGCGAAGGTTGGGCGCTGTTTGCGATCCTGGCTTTCTGGCAGATGCCGCATTTCTTTTCGATTGCGTGGATTTACCGCGATGACTATGCGAAGGCCGGTTTCAAAATGCTGCCGGTGGTTGACCCGGACGGGTGCCGCACGGGTGAACAGGCTGTAAGCCACGCGCTGGCGTTGTTGTTCGTGAGCCTGTGCCCGTTTGTGCTCAAAATGGCCGGAGAATTATATCTCGCCGGCGCGCTGGTTTTGGGCGCGGGTTATTTGTGGTTTGCCTTCCAGTTTTTGCGGCAACTCCGCTTCGCGCGGGCGGAATTGACCCTGGTGCGCGCCCGGCAATTGTTTCTGGCGTCCATCATTTATCTGCCGCTGCTGCTGGCGGTGATGGTTTGGGACAAGGTGAAGTGAAAAATGACTAATTCCTAAATCCGAATGACGAAAGAATTCCCAACAACTCAAATCCAAAACCGGCCCGGGCACATACGACATCATTCGGTATTTGGACTTCGTCATTCTTTGGTCATCAGAGCTTCGTTCCCGCGTTGCGGGATCATTTTCCAACCGTGAGCGCCTATTTGAACAAATTCCCTCCGCAGCGTGACGATGACCATGCTCACGAGCACAGTCATCATGACCCCGGCTTCTGGCGCACCTGGATTTTTTCGCCCGACCACAAGGTCATCGGCATCCAGTACGGCCTGACTTCGCTGTGTTTCATGCTCTTCGGTTTTTTTCTGATGCTGTTGATGCGCTGGCAGATTTCCAAGCCCGGCGTGCCGATCCCGGTCTTCGGCCCGCTGCTGGAAAAAGCGCTTGGTTCGGCGGCGCCTCACGGCGCGCTGTCACCGGACCTCTACAATTCCTTCGGGGCGATGCACGGGACGATCATGGTGTTTCTGGCGGTCGTGCCACTGGCCTTCGTTGCGTTTTCGAATTTCGTGATCCCGTTGCAAATCGGCGCGCCGGACATGGCCTTCCCGCGCCTCAACATGGCCAGTTACCAGGCGTTTGTCATCGGCGGTGTCATCATGCTCACCAGCTTCTTCATTCCAGGCGGCGCGGCCCAGGCGGGCTGGACCTCCTATTCGCCGCTGGCCACGATGATTCCCACCGACGGGCAGATCTTCTGGCTGGTGGGCATGGTTTTCATCATCACGTCGGGCCTGTTGAGCGCGGTGAATTTCATCGCCACCATCATTCAATTGCGCGCTCCGGGCATGACCTGGATGCGGTTGCCGTTTTTTTGCTGGGCGCAGTTTGTGACAAGCTTTCTGATTTTGCTGGCCTTTCCGCCGCTGGAAGCCGCCGCCGTCATGCAATTGATGGACAAGGTGGCGCACACAAGTTTCTTTCTGCCGACGGGGCTGGCGGTGGGCGGGCAGCTGGCCAACGTCAGCGGCGGCGGCAGCCCGCTGCTCTGGCAGCATCTGTTCTGGTTCCTTGGCCATCCGGAAGTTTATGTGTTGATCCTGCCGGCCATGGGCATCGCTTGCGAAATCATCGCCAATAACACGCGCAAGCCGATCTGGGGTTACAAATCCCTGGTGTATTCGGCGCTCGCCATCGGTTTTCTGTCGTTCCTGGTGTGGGCGCACCACATGTATCTGACCGGCATGGGCACGAAGGTGGCGGTGTTCTTCCAGACCACCACGATGATCATCTCGATTCCGTCGGTGATCATTCTGACCTGCTTTCTCATATCCTTGTGGGGCAGCTCGATCCGGTTCAATACGCCGATGCTCTTCGCGCTGGCATTCCTGCCGATGTTCGGCCTCGGCGGTCTGACCGGCCTGCCGCTGGGCTTCAACATCAGTGATGTTCACCTGCACGACACGTATTATATCATCGCCCACTTCCATTATGTCGTCGCGCCGGGAACGATTTTTGCGTTGTTCGCGGGCATTTATTACTGGTTCCCGAAAATGACGGGACGGATGATGAATGAATTCTGGGGCCGTGTGCATTTCTGGGGCTCGCTGATTTTCATGAACGTCATTTTCATGCCGATGTTCGCGCAGGGCATGGCGGGCATGTTGCGGCGCATGGCGGACGGCGGCGCGAATTACTCGGCGGCGGTAAACAGCAAAGCCGGCGCGGACGTCATCGGCGGTTTGAGCAACAACATCATGGAGCTGCACACGTGGATTCTTTGGGGCGCGTGCGTTTTGGGGCTGGTGCAAATCCCGTTCATCATCAATTTTTTCTGGAGCATCCAGCACGGAAAAAAGGTGGACAGCGGCAATCCATGGAACGCCACCACGCTGGACTGGCAGACGGCCACGCCGCCACCGCACACCAATTTTCCCGTGGCACCCCGCGTTTATCGCGGCCCGTATGAATACAGCGTCCCCGGCCACGACACGGATTTCACGCCGCAGAACGAACCGCCCAAATAAGTCACCATGGACTTTCCCTACATCGTCGAACCCCGCCGCGACACCGGCTTGTACAATGCCAAGCTCGGCATCTGGCTGTTTCTTGCGTCCGAGGTGATGCTTTTCGGCGCGCTGTTTTCCGCCTACGTGTTGCTGCGGGTCGGCGCGGAACCCGGCATGTGGCCGCATGGCTGGCTCAACGTTTACATCGGCACAGCCAACACCATCGTGCTCATCACCTCCAGCATCACCACGGTCATGGCCTGGGTGTCGTGCAAGCTGCGGCAATACGGGCGGTTCAAATTCTTCCACGCCCTCACCATCCTGCTGGCCATGACGTTCGTGTGCATCAAGTCGTACGAATACCACGACAAGTTCATGCACTATGAAATCACCCTGGCCAACGGCAAATTCGCCGACGGCCACTTGATCGAGCGCTCAAAGGACTTTGACCTCGCCAGGCAGACGGGCAGTGTGACCATTCACGGCCATGAGGTAGACCAGGAGGTGGAGTTGATGGACATGCAGCGGCCCGAAGCCCGGCACATTCAGCTTGAGGAAATCACCATCCCCGCCACGGAAATCAAAAAGATGGAACGCTACGGCCCGTGGCATCACACCTATCTGGCCATCTACTTCACGCTGACGGGGTTGCACGCCTTTCACGTGATTTGCGGCGCGGTGGTGATCGGCTTTCTCTGGGGACCGGGCTCCAAAATGTGGCACACCGACCCGGAACGCTTCACCAACCGCATCGAGGTTTCCGGCCTGTTCTGGCATTTTGTGGATTTGGTCTGGATTTTTCTGTTTCCTGTCTTATATTTGCTTTGATAATGAATAACAGTATGACAATGAATGGCGGCCATTCTCCTGAGGAAGTGCATTCCGTGCGCGGCTACATCTTTGTCTTCATTGCCCTGCTGGCGGGGACGATTCTGACGGTGTGGGCGTCGTTCATCCAGTTTGGCAGCCGGGAAATCAACATCGCGGTGGCGCTGACGATTGCCTGCGTGAAGGCCTTCCTGGTGGCGGGTTACTTCATGCATCTCATTTCCGAGCGGAAAATGATTTACCTGGTCCTGGGCTTCACCGCTTTGTTCTTCGCGGGCTTGATGGGTCTGACCATCTGGTCCACGTCGCCGGAAGGCATGGTCCATATTCAACATGTCCCTTAAAGCGTTCCATATTGTTTTCATCACCCTCTCCAGCGCGCTGGCACTGGGTTGCGGCGTTTGGCTGCTGGTCAGCGGCCTTTCCGCCGGCGGGATGAAAAAGGACGTGTTCTTCGGCATCAGTTCACTGATGGGAGCAGCCGCGCTGATTTTTTATGGCCGGTATTTTTTGAAAAAACTCAAAAACGTGGGCTATCTATGAAACTGTTTCGCAAACTTTTTAAAACAATTTTCGCGGCCGTGGCGGGCGCAATGGCCATCGCGCCATCGCCGTTGCTGGCCTGCGCGGCTTGCACGGGCAAAACCGACTCGCCGCTGGCGGTGGGCATGAACTGGGGCATCGTCACCCTGCTCGGCTTCGTTCTCACCGTGCTGAGCTGTTTCGTCATTTTCTTCGTTCACGTCGCGCGCCGGACCCCGCCGGACGATAGTGAGGCAAATCCCCCCGGACCATCCTAATGATTCATATGAAGCAATGGTTTGGTGAAAAAATCCTGGGTTTGCCGCCGCTGGCCTCGACCAACGGCCAGGGCGTTGATGACCTCATCATTTACGTTCATTGGCTGATGATTACTCTGTTTCTCGGCTGGATCATTTATTTCTTTTACGTGCTTCACCGTTTTCGCAGTTCGCGCCACCCCAAGGCCGATTACGTGGGCGTCAAAAGTCATGCCTCGAATTATCTCGAACTTGGCGTTGCCGGCATCGAGGCCGTGCTGCTGATTTTTGTGGCCGTGCCGCTTTGGGCGCGTCAAGTGGCTTATTTCCCGTCACCGGCCGAATCCACCGTCATCCAGGTCGTCGCGCAGCAATTTGCGTGGAACGTCCGCTACGCCGGTCCCGACGGCGTGTTCGGCAGACAGAACATGAAGCTCGTCACGCCGGACAATGTCTTCGGCGTTGATCCGGCCGACCCGGATGGCAAGGACGACATTCAACTGCTCAACGAGATTCATGTGCCCGTCAACAAGCCGGTCATTATTTACCTCGGCTCCAAGGACGTGGTTCATTCGCTGAAAATCATCGCCATGCGTGTATGTCAGGACGCGATTCCCGGCCTGCGCGTTCCGGTCTGGTTCACGCCCACAACCATCGGCAAATACCAGATCAACTGCGCGCAACTGTGCGGCAACGGCCACGCCAGCATGTCCGGCGGCTACCTGACCGTCGAAAGCCAGGCCGACTTCGACAAATGGCTGAAGTCCAAGAGCGGCGCAACCACGAGCTTTGAATAAGTTTGACTCGGCGACGCAGGTGTTTTAGTCAAACACTTTGTGGTTGATACTCCTCAACAATTGCCGCGAACACTCTGGATTGGCATCCTCCTGCTCCTCGTCATGCTTTGCATGGCCTATGCGCTTTCGCTGATGGAATTGAATCACGCCCATCGCCGCGCGTTGCCCGTGCTCAACCCAGTCGCCGGCTTCACGCTCCTGAACCAGGATGGCCGGACCACGACGCTTGCCGACCTGACCAACCATGTTTGGGTCGCCGACATCATTTTCACGCGCTGCGCCGGATCGTGCCCCATCATGACGGCGCAAATGAAGTCGCTCCAGGACGCCCTGCCGCCAACGAGCCAGGCCCGGCTGGTGACGCTGACGACCGACCCGGATTTTGACACGTCGCCGGTGATGAAAAAATACGGCGAACGGTTTGGCGCGGACTTCAACCGCTGGATGTTTCTGACCGGTTCCAAGGCCGAAATCGCCGGGCTGGCGGGTGACAGCCTGAAATTGAGCGCCGTCCCGGTGAAACCGGAGGACCGCAAAAACGACGCCGACCTGTTCATTCACAGCACGATTTTTGTCATCGTGGACAGGCATGCGCGGCTGCGCGGCATTTTTCAGACCGAAGGCGACGGCATAGACTGGACGAACGTTCAACCGCGCCTCATCGCCACCGTGCGCCAACTCGAACGCGAGCGATGACCATTCACGACCTGCCCGCGGTCAACGCTTCGCTCAACGGTTTGAGTGCGATTTTTCTGACCGCCGGCTGGATTTTCATCCGGCACAAGAATCAGACCGCGCACCGCAACTGCATGTTGGCGGCATTCGTCACCTCGATTGTCTTTCTGGGTTGCTACCTCACCTATCACCTCAGCGTCCAGACCGTCACTCATTTCCGGAATCCGGCGTGGTTCCGCCCGGTTTACCTGATGATTCTGCTCACGCACACCGTGCTGGCCATTGTCATTGTGCCGTTGATTCTGGTGACGCTGTACCGCGCCTGGCGGCAACGCTTTGACACGCACAAAAAAATCGCCCGCTGGACGTGGCCGTTGTGGATGTATGTCTCCGTGACCGGCGTGGTGGTTTACCTGCTGCTCTACCGGATTTTTCCGCAGCGCTAAGTTGGAGTTCAAGCTTCAGCTTGTTCTTTCGACTCCCTGCTTCCAAGCAAGCTGAAGCTTGAACTCCAACACCTCCCGCAAAAGCTTGTCGTGGCGAACGAAATCAGCGAAAACAAATCCATGTCGTCGGCCATCAATGTCACAATTCACGCCAGCCAGTTTCCGGAAAACGTCCGGCGCGATTTGCTCGACTCGCTCCGTACGCGGCGCGTGAACCACAAGTTCCACTACGACAGCGTCCGGCAGACCCAAAAATGGCTCGCCCTGCACCAGGCGTACTCGCCCACGCGCAACGATGCGGATTGCCGGGCCATTTACGAGAAGGGTTTCCAGGCGGCGGTGGCGCAAATCAAGGCGAAGCGCGTTCACGTCATCGGCCTCGGTTGCGGCGGCGGACAAAAAGACACCCGCCTGCTGAAATTGCTGAAAGCCCGCGGCCGGGAGGTGTTTTATATCCCGTGCGATGTCAGCACGGCCATGGTGTTGACCGCCCGCCGGACGGCGCTCGCCGCCGTGCCGGAGGAAAACTGTTTCCCGTTCGTCTGCGATCTGGCCACCGCGAACGACCTGCCGGAAATCCTTGTCACCCGTCACCCGTCACTCGCCCGCCGCGCCGAAGCTTCTGAGCGAAGGCTGGTCACCTTTTTCGGCATGATCCCCAATTTCGAGCCGCAAAGCATCCTGCCCAAACTCGCGGCGCTGGTCCGGCCAAAGGACTTTTTGCTGTTCAGCGCCAACCTGGCGCCTGGGAACAATTACGCCGCCGGCATGAAAAAAATCCTGCCGCAATACGACAACCCGCTCACCCGCGACTGGCTGATGGCCTTTCTGTTTGATCTCGGGGTCGGGCGCAACGACGGCAAACTGCGTTTCAAAATTGAGGATAATCGGGCGAACGGTTTGAAACGCTTTGTCGCCCGTTTCCATTTCAAACGCGCCTGCAGCCTTGAAATCGAACCGGAAAAATTCAGGTTTCGGCCGGGCGACGCCATTCAACTTTTCTTTTCCTATCGCTACACGCCCGGGCGCGTGCGGGCGATCCTCAACCGGCACGGGTTGGAAGTCTGCGATCAATGGACAACCCAATCGGAGGAGGAAGGGGTGTTTCTTTGCCGCAAATCGGGGCGACCCATCCGGCCGGTCCGCCACGGATCAACCCGTGCAGTTGAATAGTTGCGCATAAACGTCTGATTGGTATCGTTTCCCCGTGACGACCATTGTGATTGCCACCCGCAACGCCCACAAGGTGGGCGAAATCCACGCCATCCTTGGCGGGGTGTCCCAAATCCTCACGCTCAACGATTTTCCCAAGCCGCCCAAGGTCGTGGAGGACGCCGACACCTTCGCCGGCAACGCGACGAAGAAGGCGGTTGAACTGGCGCGCTGGCTGGCCGTCAACTTTCCGCCCACCCTGCGTTCGTCGCCGCTTTTCGTGCTGGCCGACGATTCCGGGCTGGAGGTGGACGCGCTGAACGGCGCGCCGGGGGTGCATTCGGCACGCTTCGCCGCGCAGGAATCCGCCCGGGCCGGCAACACGCCCGATGCCGACAACAACAACAAGCTGTTGCAATTGCTCAAGGACGTTCCGTTCGAAAAGCGCCGGGCGCGGTTTCAATGCGTCATCGCGCTGGTGGCGGTTGATTTGCAGTCCGCCATTGGCACGCCCCAACTCTTTGAGGGCGCCTGTGAAGGCCGGATCGGGTTCGAGCCGCGGGGAAAAAACGGTTTTGGCTACGACCCGCTGTTTGTGCCGGTGGGATTCGAGCAGTCGTTCGCCGAACTGGAAGCGGACGTGAAAAACCGGTTGAGCCACCGCGCCCACGCCCTGGAGAAACTCAAGGAATTTTTCACCGGGAACAAGTTGCGGTAGGGCGGCGCGGCCGGCGTCCCGGCCAAAATCATTTCAGCAAACTGCCGATTTGCAGTTTCCGACGCAGCAAACCGTTGTCGGCGCACATGCGGAATTTCCCGCCCGGCGCGGGCCGCGCGTAAAATTCGCCGCCGGAACATTCCACCATCAACGCGCCCGCCGCGATGTCCCACAAATTGATGGTGCGCTCGATGTAGGCGTCCAGCCGGCCGCAGGCCACATAGGCCAGCTCAATCGCCGCGGAACCCATGATCCGGATTTTCAACGCGCGCCGGGAAAGGCGGGTCACGTGCGGCAGGCTTTTCTCCAGGTTCAGTTTGCTCTTGGAAAATCCCATGGCGATGATGGATTCGTCCACGTTCGCGCGTTGGCTGACCCGGACGATGCGTCCGTTGAGCCGCGTCGGCCCGCCGCTGGTCGCGGTCCAAAGCTCACCGGTGAACGGCTCGTAAATCACGCCCAGAATGGTTTGGTGCGAGGATGGAGCCGTCTTCGCTGCGCTTCGCCGCGCCAGGGGATCGAGGATGGAGGAAGGCTTTGGACTTTGGACCTTGGACTTTGGGCTTCGGACCTGCAGCGCAATCGAAACCGCGGCGTGCGGCATGCCGCGGGCGTAATTCACCGTGCCGTCAATCGGGTCCACCACCCAGCGGTATTCGCTGTTCGCATCCCCGGAGCAGCCCTCCTCGCCGAGCACTGAAATTTGCGGGAACGCGGCGCGCAGCGTTTTCTCGATGAGTTTCTGGCTGCGCACATCGAGTTCGAGCTTGATGTCGTGGGCAAGGGCGGAATTGACGCGCTTGGGCGCGTGCCAGTTGGCCAGCATGAGTTTGCCGGCGGCCTTCGCCGCTTTCACCGCGCCCGCCAAAGCTTTGTCCAACGATACGTCTTTCATGGGAAAATCATTCAGTCTTGCAGCGCGGCGAGCGCGGCTTTCACGTGGTCGCGTTTGCTGTGCCAGTCGGCCAGGCGTTGCTGGTGTTCCGCCAAAACCTGCGCTGGAGCATTTTGCGTGAACTTCGGGTTGGCCAGCTTCTGCTCGACCTTGGCAGCCTCGGCCTCGATCTTCTCCAACTCCTTTTTCAACCGCGCCGTTTCGGCTTCCTTGTCAATCAAGCCTTCCAGCGGCAGGAACAGGTCGCCCAGTTCGGTGCGGACGGTCATCGTGTTTTTACCGGGCTGATAATTCGCGCTCACCTCGACCGCCTCGGCGTTGAGCAGCAGCTTGAGCACTTCCACGTCGTGCGCCGCCAGTTCGCGCGCCGGTTTGACGATGAATTTGATTTTCTTGCTCGCAGCAATGTTCGCCGTGCGGCGCAGATAGCGGCCCTGGGTGACCAGTTCGTTCCGCGCCTCGATGTGTTTTTCGTCCTGCCCGGCCAGGCCGTAGTGCGATTTGAAATCGTCGTCGAGCGGTTTCGGCCATGGCGCGAACATGATGGTCTGGCCGCCCTGATTTTCCGGCATGTCCTCGGCGTAACCCATCCCGTGCCAGAGTTCCTCTGTGATGAACGGCAGGAACGGATGAAATAATCGCAGCGTGTGCGAGAGGACAAAATCAATCACGGCCACGGTGTTGGCGCGTTGCGCCGTTAAATCGCTAAATGAGTGATCGGTTAAATGGGCGGCGTTACGCGTGATTGGATCGTCCTGATTTAACTTATTTAACTCAGTCACTGATTTAACCAAGACCGCCTTGCTCGCCTCGACGTACCAATCGCAATATTCGCTCCAGAAAAAGCGGTAGAGTGTGGCCGTGGCGTCGCTGAATTTGTATTCGGCAAAGGCCCCGGTGATTTCCCGGATGGCCTGGTCGAGTTTCAGCAGGATCCATTTGTCATCGGAGCTTAACAAGACAGGATCAATTTCACCCTGCACTTCAAACGTGCTTCCGGCATCCTGCCGGAAGGTCTGACTTCCTTTTGAAGTTTGATCTGCCGGCGGGACGCCGGCAGCACCTTGACCCTGCATTTGCCGGAAACGGCAGGCGTTCCAGAGCTTGTTGCAGAAATTGCGGCCCAGCTCGACATTTTGTTCGTCGAATAAAATGTCCTGGCCGAGCGGCGCGCTACGCATGGTGCCGAACCGGAGCGCGTCGGCGCCGAACTTGGCGATGAGGTCGAGCGGGTCGGGCGAATTGCCGAGGCTCTTGGACATCTTGCGGCCCTGCTTGTCGCGGATGATGCCGGTGAA
>Ga0187851_10003680_pt1 | contig 12778 bp, 7 predicted proteins | sample June2016WEW_6_10_FD_132997 | JGI IMG/M metagenome (GOLD analysis project Ga0187851, IMG submission 132997) | Peatland microbial communities from SPRUCE experiment site at the Marcell Experimental Forest, Minnesota, USA - June2016WEW_6_10 | ecosystem: Environmental > Terrestrial > Soil > Wetlands...
ATCCCGGCATTGTTCCGGCCGATTGGGATCTATACCGTGAACTGCTGGATGAGAACAAGTTGAGCGTGCGGATTTTCGCGTTGTGGCTGGGTGGCACAACCGTTCAGTCCACGCGCGAGGCTCTAAGCCATATCGCTGTGCAGCCGAAACCCCCGGCATCGTTCGATGGCCTGCTGCTTTCCGGCGGCGTAAAGATATTCATGGATGGCAGCGGCGGCGGGCGCACGGCGTGGATGTATCAGGACTGGAACAAGAACTCCACCGGTAAGGACACTGGCAATGCCGGCTATCCAAACACAAATCCGGAAGTTTATCGTGAAATGGTTCGGATGATTCATAACGCAGGCGTTCACGTCAGCACGCATGCCATTGGCGACCGCGCCATCGATTGGGTGGTGGACACTTATGCCCAGGTGCTGCAGGAAAAACCGGTGAAGGGGCTGCGTCACGGAATCATTCACTGCAACACTCCCACCGATCACGCCATCGAAACGATGGCCCGTTTGCAGAAAGAGTACGATGCGGGATATCCGGAGCTGCAAGCCCCGTTCACATGGTGGATCGGCGACAATTATGCCGGCAATCTTGGTCCTGACCGGGCGCGGCGATTGATACCGCTGAAGACTTTCCTCGCGAAGGGGATTTTGTGGGGCGGGGGATCGGACTATCCAGTCACGCCTTATCCCGCGCGTTACGGAATCTGGGCGTCCATCGAGCGCAAGACGCTGAAAGGCGTTTACGGGGCGCAGCCGTTCGGGACCGCGGAGTCCGTGGATGTTCACGTCGCTCTTCGGTCGTATACGGCTTGGGCCGCGCGCCAGTTGTTTCTCGAAGACAAGGTTGGTTCCATCGAGCCTGGCAAGGATGCCGACATTGCGGTGTGGGATCGTGACCTCTACACAATGCCGTCCGATGAGATTCAAAACCTGAAATGCGAGATGACGCTGTTGCGCGGGCGCATTGTGCATAAGGCGGCCGGCACGCCGGTTACGGTGCAGTAGGTGAGCATGAAAAAGCTACAGATCCTGATTGGCGTTTCCATTTTGGCTAGTGCGGAACCGCCACCGAAGCCCGGCGACGTGACTCAGGCGAGAGTAATGGCGGAGGCGTCCACCGGGACGAATTGGCTGGTAGGTGGCCGCGATTTCAATGAGCAGCATTTCAGCCCGCTCACGCAAGTGACCGACCAGAATATCGGAAAGCTGGGGCTGGCATGGGCCACCGATATCGAGAGCCCGATGGGACTCGCGACAGAACCGATTGTCGTGGATGGCGTCATCTATCTGAGCTTGCCGCAATCGCGCGTTTACGCTGTGGATGCAGCTTCGGGAAAAGTGCTGTGGAGATTCGATCCAAAGGTGCGCTTGGATCGGATGCGGAATTCGTGGTCGGCGCGCTCGAATCGCGGCTTGGCGGTTTGGGCGGGCAAGGTGTACGTTGGCACTGGCGATTGCCGTCTGGTGGCTATTGCTGCTGCGTCGGGAGAAGAAGCCTGGGAGTCGCCAGTATGCGACGGAAACCAAACCGGAATCACGGGCGCGCCGCATGTTGCCAAGGGAAAGGTGTTCATCGGCTATAACGGCTCCGACATCGGCGTGCGCGGATCGGTGGTGGCCTTCGATGCAGAGACAGGCAAGCAGGCCTGGCGATTCTGGACGGTTCCCGGAAATCCAGCCCTTGGGTTCGAATCGAAAATACTCGAGCTGGCCGCGAAGACTTGGTCCGGCGACAAATGGTGGGAGGTGGGGGGCGGCGACGTGTGGGACCCGATCACGTATGACCCCGTCACTGGATTTTTGATTTTCGGAACGGCCGGCGCCACGCCCGAGGTTCTGTTCGGCGACAAGGCCGACATGAAAGTGGGTGGCGACCGGCTCTTTGCCGGATGCATCGTTGCGGTAGACGCGGATACCGGAGAATACCGTTGGCATTTCCAGACCAGTACGCGAAACTTCCACAACGAGAACATGCACATCCTGCTGGCCGATATCGATATCGGCGGTGAGAAACGACATGTCGTAATGACGGCGCCGAAGAACGGGTTCTTCTATGTGCTGGGCGCGCGCGACGGCAGCATCTGGGCAGGGAAGCCGATCGCTAAGGTGAGTTGGACGAACGCCGTTGACGTTATGCATGGGCGGCCTGCGGAAATCCCAGTGGCGGCGGACGGACATTTGCCACTGAGCGGCGGCCACAACTGGTGGCCCATGAGTTTCAGCCCTCTCACGGGTCTGGTTTATATCCCAATCCACGATGTGAAGGCGCACACGCTGGCTCCCAATGAATTTCCCGAAGAAGGAAAGCTTGTGGCGTGGGACCCGGTGAGTGAATCCGCGCGTTGGGTTGTGGAACAGCCCATTGCTACTAACAGCGGCGTTCTTTCCACTGCCGGGAATTTGGTTTTTCAAGGCGAAGGGACCGGCGAATTTGCGGCGTACACCGCGGATGGGGGAAGAAAACTCTGGTCCATCAGTACGGGTTCGGCTATCCATTCTGTGCCGGTGACGTTCACGGTGGAGGGTGAGCAGTACTTTCTGGTGCCAGTGGGCTGGGGATCGGCCTCGAGATTATTCGCTACAGGAAGCTCCATGGCAACTCCGCTAGCCAAGCGCGGACCAGCACGACTGCTGGCCTTTAAATTAGGCGCCACCACGCCTTTCCCCACTGTCGCGGCCAGGGTTCCACCGGTGCCGAAGCCTCCCGATCAGACCTTCAGCAAGGAAGTGATCAAAGCGGGTGAGGCTCTTTATTCGAAGCACATTTGCTTTGACTGCCACGCGCCGCACGCCGATGGAAGCGGCGCTTGGACCGAGGACGGCGCAATTCCCGATTTACGTTACATGCCCGCGGAATCGCATCGCCAATGGTACGAGATCGTTCTGGCCGGCAGCCATCGCAAATACGGGATGCCCGGTTTCGGCACGCCTCCGGGGTATCCGATTGTGAATCGGAAGATGAGCCGTGAGGAGGCCGATGCAATTCATGCATACATTATCGACCTGTCGTGGCAGGCGTACAACGAGGATCAGAAACGGTTACCTGCTAAATAAGGCATGTGGCGCACGCACTCCTGCGTGCAGCGTTCACACTCGTGTGAACGCCAGGTGTTCGCAAGAGTGCGAACACGGCACGCAAGGTGCGTGCGCCACAAGTTGCGGTTCACTGCGGCCTAGTGTTCGGGCAGCTTCTTGGTCCCTGCCAACTCTTGCGCGGTGTCGGAAATGTTGGCGGCCGCTAAATCGTCGAAGAATCCCCATTTCCCGTATTGTGACTTGAGATTGGGCAAAATGGTCTGGACAAGAGCATCGCCGGACTTGCCCTTGGCCTGCTGGCCACGAACGGCGGCGCGCAAATCCACGAGATATTTCTTGAACGTCGCGATGTCCGCTGCGTTCGCGACGCCACCATGGCCCGGAACCCAAGTGGACGCTCCGTAGTCAGTTTGCATCGCGTCCAACGTTTTGATCCAGGCTGGAGTGGAAGCGTCAATCAGGTTCGGAATGTGATCCTTCCATAGCAGGTCGCCGCAGAACACCACTTTCGCGTCAGGTACCGAAACAACGGAATCGCCACCGGTGTGACCGGGATAATATCGAACGTTCACATGACGCGATCCCAAATAAAGATCGACGCTGCTGTCGTAAACGATGTTAGGCAGAGCGATGGATTGAACGCGCGCCTTCTTTTCTGGCGTCACCGGAGGGTCAATCATCTTGATATTTTCGGTGCGTATCCAGGGGCGTGCGTTCTTGTGCGAAATGATCACCGCGCCCGCGGCGGCAAATACGTCGTTGCCGTTTACGTGGTCCAGATGGTAATGCGTGTTGACCACGAAGCGTATCGGCAGGTTCGTGATTTTTCGAATGGCGGCCAGCAGGTCCGCCGCCGGCTCCGGATCTTGAAACGTATCGATCACCACTACACCGTCGTCGCCCACCACGAATCCCGCGTTACCGCCGGCCTTCCCTTCGTCATTCACGATCGCGGCCCACACGCCGTCGCCGATCTTTTGCAATACAAAATCGCTCGGCGCCGCACTCGTGCGCGAACAGGCCATGATTCCGAGCAAGAGCAATGCAATCCAACGGCATGCCATCACGACAGGCTATCATGCTTTTCATATGACGACTTCGGCCAGCCGCGACATTCATTCGATTCACCCCTACACGAATCTCAAGTTGCACGAGACGCAAGGGCCGCTCGTGATCACCGAGGGCGACGGCGTTTTCGTCCGCGACGAGAATGGCAAAACCTATCTCGAAGCTCTCTCCGGGCTGTGGTGCGTCAGCCTGGGCTTTTCCGAGCGGCGTCTGGCGGAAGCCGCGTACCGCCAGATGCTCAAGCTGCCCTACTATCACACCTTCGCCCACAAAGCGCACGATGTCGGCATCGAGCTGGCTGAGAAGCTGCTGAGCATCGCCCCCGTTCCCATGTCGAAAGTATTTTTCGTGAACTCGGGATCAGAAGCCAACGACACCGTAGTCAAACTGGTCTGGTATTACAACAATGCACTAGGACGGCCGGCGAAGAAGAAAATTATCAGCCGTACTAAGGCGTATCACGGCGTGACCGTAGCCAGCGCAAGCCTCACCGGATTGGCGAACAACCACCGCGATTTCGATTTGCCGATCGCTAATATTCTGCATGTGGAGTGCCCGCATTGGTATCGATTTGGACAGCCAGGTGAAAGCGAGGAGGCCTTCGCGACGCGGATGGCCAATTCCTTAGAGCAGCGCATCCTGAGCGAGGGTCCCGACACGGTTGCAGCCATGATCGTGGAACCGATTATGGGCGCAGGTGGCGTGCTGCTTCCGCCCGCGACGTATTTCGAGAAGATCCAGGCGGTGCTCAAGAAATATGACGTGATGCTGATCGCCGACGAAGTGATCTGCGGCTTCGGACGAACGGGCAATATGTGGGGCACTGAGACCTATGGGTTGAGGCCGGACATGATTACCTGCGCCAAAGCCCTCTCATCGGGCTATCTGCCGATCGGGGCCGTGATGGTGTCAGAAGAAATCTACGGCGCGCTCAGCCGCCAGTCCGAAAAGATCGGTGTCTTCAGTCACGGGTTCACGTATAGCGGGCATCCTGTGACTTCTGCGGTGGCGCTCGAAACGCTAAAGATCTACGAGGAGCGGGACCTGGTCGCGCACGTACGCAAGATGGCGCCGCGGATGCAAGCCAGCCTTCAACACTTCGCGGACCATCCGCTGGTGGGCGAAGCTCGCGGGATCGGATTGATCGGAGCTCTCGAGTTGGTGGCCGATAAAACTAGCAAGGCTTCTTTCGATCCCAAAGCCAACGTGGGCGGGTTCTTGGCCAGCCGTGCCCATCACCACGGCATCATCATTCGCTCTCTGGGGGACAACATCGCGTTTTCTCCGCCGCTCATTATCAATGAGGCGGAAATCGATCTGATGTTCGAACGGTTCGAGCGCGCCCTTGACGACACGCTCGAGATGGTGCGCGAACGCGGGTTGATCGGTTAAAACACGATACGGCCGGTTAACTGAATCTGCCGTGGCCCTCCAGCCTCGGCGGATTGCATAGCCGTGATCGCACCAAATGCAGGAACGTCAACGTTCAAGTTGGCGGGAGGCTGATAGTTCGGGTGATTGGTCAGGTTTGCAACTTGCGCACCAATTTCCATGCGAGCTCGCTCGGTGATTTTGAAGCGTTTAATCAGAGACGAAGAGAGAACCTTCTGACCAGGCCCCGTCACGTCGCCTTGGCTAGCGTCCCCGAAGCGGCCAATATTGTTGCCCGGGTCAGCAAAAGCGGCTGGATTGATCCACTGTGCGATGGACTGGCCAGCGTAGGGGTTCACGCCAGGAACGGTGTCGGCACGACCGCCATTTCCAAAATTACAGGGGCAGAAATTATAGCCGGTACCTGAGGGATCCGAACTTGTTGTCACGGTTAGAAATGGCCCGGTCTGGAGAAGAAGGATGCCGCTCAATTCCCATCCCCCGAACAACGCGTCCACAAAACGATTCGCGTTATTCAGGAATTTCCGGCCCTTGCCGAACGGCAACTCGTACAGGAAGGTGGCCAGGAAACGTTGCCTGCGAGTGAAGCCGGTATTGCCGTAGTCGAGTCCGGGCTGTTGAGGATCACTGAGCAAACCGCCTCCGAATTCGTTGACGGTGGTCTGGGCGCTAGCACCTGTACCAGTTCCATTAATATTGGTAAGGTTCTTCGAAAACGCGTAGCTAACCTCCAGTTGAAGGCTGCTGCTATGCTTCCGGAGCGAAACGGTTCCGGAATTGAAGTTGGTGAAACCCAGATTGGTCTGGTAGGAAATCGCATACATCTGCGGGAACGGAGCGCTCGACGCCAGAGTGTTGTAACCCACCGTGTTGGGGGGAATTTGGTTCAGGTTTATATCCGTGGGAAGGTTGGTTCCATGATTGCCATCGTAGGCCAGACGCAGCCCATACCCCTTACCCAGGTCTCGCTCTACGGTGAGGTCCCATTCCTGAACCACGGGATCCTTGTAGTGAATGTCTGTCGCTAAATCGAACCACTGCGTCCCAGGTAGAGCGATGTTCGACGGGAAGGAATAGGGCTCTTTGAGCGTGGGCAGGCCGTTACTGCCGATCGAGTTTGAAAATCCTCCGACGTCACTGGCCTCAACCGACCAACCGTCGATTGCCGAAAGAGAAAGTGGCGCTTCGATAAATCGTCCATATCCTCCCCGAAGCACGGTCTTGTTGTCGAAAATACGCCAGGCGAATCCAATTCGAGGAGCGAAGTCCGTTTTCGAGGAATTACGCAAGCCCACTGGGATCCCTGCTTGAGCAGCCGTCAGGATGGGTGTGGGTGCGATGGACTGAGCGAACCCTGGATTGACCAGCCCAAGAGACGCCTGTATGGGAACGATCACCGCGCCATGAACAACCACGCCGTTTTGGACGCTGTTGTAGTCCGGATCGAAATTAGCGAGATTGTTGTTGTAGTCCCGGAAGACGGGATGGTATTCGTATCGCAGGCCATAGTTCAGAGTGAACGACGGTGAAACCTTAAAATCGTCCTGCACGAAAAATGCGTAGTGATTGGCCCACGAGTTGGTGGTCGGGTTAAGAACTGTGGAGACGACCGTAGAATCGGGGTAGCCAAGCAGCATGCCCGCAATCGGCGCCGCGGTCCCGGTGCCCAGCCAGGGGACTCCGGCTGCGGTGGCCGTTTCACCGTTGAAACTATATTGTCCCAGACGATAGTTTAGAAACACGTTAGTGAAAAGCGCGGTGAGATGACGAAAATCTCCGCCCGTTTTTATCGTGTGTTTCCCCTTGGTGTACGTGAGAGTATCGGAAAACTGCACGGTGCCCTGCTCCGGGTTAATGTCGGCGTTGGGTGAGGGAACGCCCATGAAACCGGTCAAGAATATATTCGGAATAGTTTGGATCGAGGGAAGAGCTTCGGGGAAGCCGTTGGGCGGGCCGGTTAATCCCAGTTCATTCGCGACCGCTTGAGTCTGGAGAGAGAAGGTTGTGTTGGTGCGAGACCTGGTGAACCCACCGCGAGCCTCGTTGACGAGACTCGACGAGACAATCCAGTTATAGCCGACGGTTAGCGCGTTGTCGATTTCAGGCTGAGAGGTTTCCCCGACTAATGGGGAAGCCGGGCTCCCATTGCCTCCAGGGGCGTTGGTCACGCGCCGGTTTTTATAAGTATATCGAGCAAACAGCATGTGCTTGGCGCTGATAAGTTCGTCGATCCGCCCATCAAATTGGGCGCTCAGGATCGGAATCTGATAAGTCGCGAGGTAGTTGTTGGCCACGGCGCCGGGGGGCCCGTAGTTCGGCAGCGGATAGAAAGCATTCAACGCCGCCAGTGCCCAGGGATTGAGCAGGCTCTTGGGAATAATATTCCCGGGATAGCCGGTCAATGCGTTAGCGCTTCCGCCGTTTTCGGCCAGCAGATACTCTGAGAGATCGCCGGTTCGCATAGCCGCCGTGGGCGTGCTCAAGATCGCGGTCAGTCCCTTCGGGAGGGAAAGCCTTTCAAAACTTCCGAAAAAGAAAGTCTTGTCATGCCCGTTGTATATCTTCGGGAGCACAACCGGGCCGCCGAGGTAGAGACCGTAGTCATTCAGCTTAATGATTGGAGTGGTATGGGCGAATGTGTCCGCGGCATTGAAGTCGTTGTTTTGAAGATTCTCGAATGCGCCCCCATGCAAAGTATTCGTTCCCGACTTGGAAACGGTGGTTACGTCGGCCACCCCGCCATACTCGGCCGGATTCAGATTTTCGCTGATTCGAATCTCTTCGATCGCATTGAAGGAAGGGAACAGCTCCGTGAGCGGCCCGGCTGTTGCGCCTGGTCCTACTGAGCTGATTCCGTCGATACTGAAAGAGAGCTGCGAGGTGGTAGCTCCGGCGACGGTAATGTTGTTGTTGCTGTCGATTTGAACGCCTGGTTGCGCCGTGAGGGTGGAGAAAGCGCTAGTGGAACCAGTGGAACGGCTGCCGATCGCAACCGGAAGATTCGTTAACTCCAGACTCCCCTTGGTATAGGCGACGCTGGAGGTCTCAGTTTGCAGGACGGACGCGGCCTCTACGGTAACGACGGTCGCTTGGCTTGCAACTTTCAAGTCCGCGTCGAAGCGCTTGGTGTCGCGCGCGCTCATATCGATGGAAGTGAATTCAACCGTCTCAAAGCCTGGAGCCGTCACTTTGACCTGGTACGTTCCGGTATCCACGTTGACGAATTGATACCCACCGGCATCGTTCGTGGACGCCTTTCGGACCGCGTTGGTCCCAACGTTGAGAAGTTCGACGGAGGCCTTCGGAACAGCGCTGCCCGACGGATCCTTCACGGTTCCGAGTATCGTGCCGTAGGTTGACTGCGCGTAAACCAGGGAGTTCAGCGTGAGTACACAAAAAACCGCGGCGACAACGCTGAACACAAATCGAGCGACGCGACCCTCGTTGCGAGAGTAAAAAGACATAACGGCCCCTCCTTGCGAATTGTTTTATTGCGCTTGCAAAAACGGTTGGAAATCGCAGACTGTTAGCGTATGCCCCGCGACCCCTTCCCCATTCAACAAAGAATTAGAACCAACGTGGGTCAAAATAAAAGTAGAGTTAGTGTAACCAACTAGCAACACACTGTCAATGGGGAATTTCGCGCACCGGAACCCCTGCCGATTGAACGTTTGCGCTGGACCGCACGGCGAAACCGGGCTATACTCGCCTTCATGAGGTGTGCCATGCTCACTCGAACTGCCGTTGCACTGGCTTTTGCGATCCTGCCTGCCTGGTGTGGTGATTGGAGCCCCAAGCTAGCCGAACAGTATCTGGAGTCGCGTCAACAGGCGTGGGTAGCCTGGCCGACGGCGATGGCGTCGGGTGTCGCTTGCGTTTCGTGCCATACGGGCCTGCCTTACTTGCTGGCGCGGCCTGCATTGCGGCGCACACTCGGCGAAAGTGGCCCTTCGCTCTACGAAGGTGTGCTGGTAGCCAGCATGCGCGCCACTGTGATTAGGACGGATGCGAACGATCTGTTTCATGGACTGAAAGGGCCGATCGTCGATCAAGTGTACGGCGCGCAGGTGGTGCTCTCGGCGCTGGTGCTCGCCATGGACGACGCGCAGCGCGGCCGCATGAGCCCGGAAGCCGAAACGTCGTTCAAGCGCATGTGGTCCCTGCAGGTTCACGACGGCGACGATAAGGGCGCCTGGCAGTGGTCGGATTTCGATCTGGATCCCTGGGAGACCAAAGACGCGGTGTATTATGGCGCGGCACTGGGCGCGCTGGCAACGGGTATTGCGCCGGACGGCTATCAGGCGCGGCCCGAGATTCGCGAAAATATCGCCGCAATGAAGGCCTACTTGCACAATGGCCTGAAGAACCAGCCACTGCACAATCGCCTGTTCCTCCTGATGGCGTCAGCGAAAATGCGCGACCTGCTGCCGGAGGCGGATAAGCAGGCGATTCTGGATGAGGTGTGGAAGAAGCAGCAGGCGGATGGCGGTTGGACGCTCGAATCGTTGGGCCAGTGGAAAAAGCGCGACCAAGCCCCCCACGCCAGTGGTTCCAACAGCTACGCCACGGCAGTGGTTGCCTACGCAGTGGAGCAAGTGGGCGCTGGGCATTCCGAAGCTGCGTTGGCGCGAGGCTTGGCGTGGCTGAAGACGCATCAGGACCCGGCGTCCGGCCGTTGGTCCGCGGATTCGATGAACCATCCGCATGACTCTGGATCGATGCCGGCGCTGTTCATGAGCGACGCGGCCACGGGCTATGCCACTGCGGCCCTGCTGGCGTCCGAGCGGTCCGTGCCTCATCAGCATGGACGGCCAACGGCCAAGGTCAGCGAAGTGCGTGCAGCTCGAAATCCTTAAGCTGGTAACGGAACTCTCCGTGGGATTTAAGACGGGTGTCGCACCAGTCGATCCCTTGCTGGATTGAGTCCAATTCCGTGCGCCACCACGGTCCATTACCGCCTGATGTGTAAAACTCGCGGCAGAGCGCGAGATGCCGCCTGAACCCTGCAGTCAGTCGCGCTTGGTAATGCGCCAGAATGCCGTCGACCGGCCCGTCGTTGGCCACTGCGCGAATTACTGCCGAGGCCAGGATCGCCTCGCGAACGGCGTGCGCGGTCCCATCGCCGCAGAGTGGATCGAATGCCATGGCCGCGGTACCGCAGGCTAGCCAACGATCGCCCGAAAGAGGCGAGACTATTCTCGGATAGGCTGGAAACTGGCCGGCGCTAGTCTGGGCTTCTGCAATCTGCTCCTGAATTATGCCACTCTCTGACAAGAGCGCGGCCGGTGTGCTGCCTACGGCGAGTAGCCAAGCAGATCCAGGGGCGTTTGGGATCACGAACAGCCACCCGTTTTCGAGCGATTCTATCCAGCAAGTTTCGGCCGCCGAGGCGTCCTTCAGTCTGACCGCGATCGCGGATGCCATGCGCGAGCCGAATGGATGCTCCTCGGCGGGAGCTGGGAGCGGACGCGAGGCGAAGATGGTCCAAGCCGGTGCGGAATCTGAAGGCGTCAGACTCGGCAATAGTTCCTTGAGCAGGATCGCTTCGGAAACAACTACCGCGGAATGATCCAGCGCGAGCGGCGTTGAATCCGGCCCCCACGCCACCATTCGCCTCCGGATGTGAGGCGCATCACGAAACAGATCGGCGCGGTCGAAGATGTCCCGGATCAATGCGAGCGCGTGATCGCTCAGCATGATCGCCGGAAGTCGGGGGCGATCTACCGGCTCAAGCGTCACTTCATGGCCAGCTTTAGAGAGCAGGTAGGCGCAACAATAAGCGGCGACACCGTCTCCTCGGATGATTATTCGGGTGACACCGCTCGTGGTGGCGCTCCGTTGAAGGCGGGCCGTGGCGCACGCACTCTTGCGTGCCGCATCGACACTCGTGTCGATGTCCGCCCAACGCCGAGACGAGTCTCGGCGCAGCACGCAAGAGTGCGTGCGCCACGGCGTCTACATGACCTTTGGTGGGCCAGCGGGCCCATGGGCACTCCCTTCCGGTCGCGGCTCGGTAACGACAACTCAAACGCATCTTTCCGAGCCGCGACCGGAAGGGAGCGTAACACCTGCTACGGCGTAACCACGATGCCCGCGTACGTCACGTCCACGTTCAGATTCCAGGTTTTCTCGTACTTCAACGTCGCCGCATCGTACACCTCGATATCAAACCCGGCGCCGTAAATGTACAGTTTCTTTCCGTCCGTCGAGATACCGAGGGTGAAGCGGGTCCGGCAAGGAACCTCCGCCGTCTGGGTGATTTTATCCGTGCTCAGATCAAACGCCCAAAACTCGCAGCGTTTGTTTCCATGCACCCCGTTGGCAACCACCGTATAAGCCCACTTCTTGTCGGGCGTCATTTGCAGGCCGGCGATGCCGCCCGGGACAGGGCCGATCGGATTGAAGTCCATTTGCCGGGTGTTCAAATTGAAGCGCGCGAGGCCGAACACTTTGCTGTGAACCACGGGATCTTCCGAGTTGAAGATGGCAATATGTTGCCCAGGTTCGTTGATCAGATCGAGATCGCCGCCGAAGTGAACGTGCTCCATGCCGGGAAAGTTAGGCTTCGCGAGTTCGATTTTGTCTACGATCTTGAAGTCGTCGGCTTGGAGTACGGTAATATGCTCGCCGAACTGATATAACAGTTTCCCGTCCGGGGAAACTTCAATGGCCGCGCGTCCGTAGTCAATATCGTTGTCGCTTTGCTCCTCCTTGCCCACCTCGGCCGTTTTGACGATCTTCTGCTGTTCGAGATCGATGACGGTGTATTTCGGCTTCCCGACCTCGTAGTGATCGGAGAACTTTTCAATCTCCTTGCTCACCGTGTAGAACAGCTTGCCCTGCGGATCGGGAGTGCCGTCCCAGAAGCGAAATTGCTTGGTGGGAGTATTGAGCACAAAGTGATTGATGACCTTGTGCGTGGCGACGTCGATCACTTCAATGCCGTTGTGATCGATGGTGCCGACATAGATCCGTTTGCGATCCGGCGACAGGCGGATCGACATCGGAGTGCCCGTTACCAGCGGAATGCGGTCAACAATTTCGCCCTTGGCTTCGTCGAAAACCAGGACCGAGGCCGGATAGGCCGGCAGATAAAGCGTGCCCGCGCTCACAAGGGTTGCGGCAGCGGCGATTAACGGAAGTAGTCTCTTCATGGTCTATGGGAAAACTAGATCCAGATTGCGCCAGTCTTTGGTGGCCGACGCGCATTTGCTGGTCCAGTCCGGAGAGTTGTTGAGATGGTCCGGCACTTGCGCCGGCCAGTAACAACTCACAAAGCAGTCGTA
>Ga0187851_10003681_pt1 | contig 12770 bp, 15 predicted proteins | sample June2016WEW_6_10_FD_132997 | JGI IMG/M metagenome (GOLD analysis project Ga0187851, IMG submission 132997) | Peatland microbial communities from SPRUCE experiment site at the Marcell Experimental Forest, Minnesota, USA - June2016WEW_6_10 | ecosystem: Environmental > Terrestrial > Soil >...
CTCGTTGGCGATGGCGACATTTGCCGCCACGCCCAGTCCGCAGGCCAGGCAGAAAGTGAGCAGCCCGCCCCAGAACGCCCATCCGCGCAGCCGCCGGTCGCGATAGGTGATGGAATTGTTCAGCACGAAATTTAGAATCATCACGATGAACGTGGTAGCGGCCTGGCCGGCAGCGAAGCTCATCGCAGGAACCTGCAACAGCGCACGCAAAATCAGAAGGTGAACAGCCACTCCCAATGCGCCCACCATGCCAAATAGCACAAAGCGCACATTCACAAGATCGCCGAGGTGCTTGTCTACAAGCAGCTCGAAATACTCCAACCCGACCATGAAGTCGAGCTTGCTTTCGCCATGCTCGCGCGCGCGAAAGCGATACGGCACCTCGCCGATGCGCAGTCCGCGATCGGCGGAGAGCACGATGTCGAGCAGAATCTTGAAGCCGATCGCCGAAAGCCGGTGCGCCAGCCGCTCGAAGGCCGTGAAGCGCACCATGAAAAAGCCGCTCATGGGGTCAGAGAGCGCGTGCTCGGCGCCCATCAGGCTCAGACGCCTCCCCAACTGGCTCAACTTCACCCGCCAGCGTGCAAACTCGCCCATGCTGCCGCCGGCCAGGTTGCGCGAGGCGACAACGAGATCCAAATTCTCTTCGCGCATGCGGCGCAGCATCTCGGGGAGGATGCTTTCGTCGTGCTGAAGGTCCGCGTCCATCACGGCTACACAGGGAGCGGAAGCTGCCAGAATGCCCTCGATGCATGCCGATGCCAGTCCGCGCCGCCCGATGCGCTGTAGGACGCGCACATTATCGTGCTGCTGGGCGAGGCCGCGCACTACCCCGGCCGTGCCGTCGGGCGAGTCGTCGTCCACGAAGATCAATTCGTAATGAATGCCGGCGAGCGCCCGGGCGAGGCGATCGGCAAGAAGGCCGACATTCCCGCTCTCGTTGAACGTGGGAATCACGATGGCCAGATCGTAGGCCAATGCTCTCCTCCGCAGTACTTTGAAATCCCTGAGCTTATGCCCGTCTTCGGCGCGCCGGAATGGGATGCTTCCTCATCGCATTTTATGAGAATGCCAGACTCGAATCCATCCGTATGGACTGCGGTTTCTTACCAAAGGTACCAAGCGTATACTTTCCTTGTTCGGGTCGCATCCTGAGTTGCCGGAGCGGCACTGGAGACGAGATGAGCATCACGCAGTTTTCCTCGGGCGCCAGCCCCTCGCCGGGCGGCGTTTCCCTCCCCAAAGTCACCATGCCCACACTTGGCGAGATGAAGCGCCAGGGCAAGGCTATCTGCGCACTCACCGCTTACGACTATTCAACCGCCCGACTGGCTGACGAGGCTGGTGTCGATTTCATCCTGGTCGGCGACTCGCTCGCTATGGTCGTACTCGGCCAGGAAAACACGCTCGCCGTTACGGTCGACGAAATGCTCCATCACACGCGGGCGGTGCGCCGTGGCGTGCGCCGTGCGCTGGTGGTCGCCGACATGCCCTTCGGTAGCTATCACGGGGCAGTGACCGAAGGTGTCGCGAACGCGGTCCGCTTTGTGAAGGAGGCGGGTGCGGAGGCCGTCAAGATTGAGGGTGCGCGCGTAGAGTTGGTGCGTGCGTTGGTCGACTCGGAGATTCCTGTCGTCGGCCATCTGGGGCTCACGCCGCAAAGCGTGCATCGCATGGGCGGCTACCGCGTGCAGGCGCGGACCACCGACGCCATGCGCGCGCTCAAGGCGGATGCGCTTGCGCTTGCCGATGCCGGAGCGGGCGCGATCGTGCTTGAAGGCATCCCGCGCGAAGTTGCGGCGCAGATCACCGCTGTGCTGCCGATCCCAACCATCGGGATCGGGGCTGGAGCCGATTGCGACGGGCAGATTCTGGTTTTCCACGACCTGGTGAATCTCACCTTTGCACCCGCGGCCAAGTTTGTGCGCCGCTACGGCGATGCTTCCGCGCTCTTCCGTTCGGCCATCGAACACTACCGCCTGGATGTGGAACATCGCGCGTTCCCGTCGGACGCGGAGAGCTATCATCTGCCGGCAGGGGTCCGTAAAGGAATTGAAAGCGACTTCGCCGACGAAGATGCGGTCGTGAACCGCGACGCCTGGGAGGACTGGAGCGACGAACGGAATCAGGAGCCGACCGTGCACTGATGGAAATTGTCCGTACGGTCGCAGAGCTTCGTTCCTGGTCTCGCGCGCTTCGTTGTACGCCCGGTCACTCAGTTGGACTCGTTCCCACCATGGGCGCCCTGCATGCTGGCCATGCCTCGCTGGTCCGGGCGGCTCGCACATCCTGCGCGCATGTTGCGGTTAGTCTCTTCGTGAATCCCACGCAATTTGGGCCCAACGAAGACTTCGCGCGCTATCCCCGTTCGTTCGACGCCGACTGCGCAGTGGCTGAGGCCGAGGAGGCCGATCTGCTTTTCGCGCCGCTGGTTGATGAGTTCTACCCCAACGGCTTCGGTTCGACCTTCGTCGATGTCCCGGGATTGAGCGATCGGCTTGACGGCGCATCGAGGCCGGGTCATTTTCGCGGCGTCGCCACCGTTGTTACCAAGCTGCTGCTTGCCGCCGAGCCGGACCTCGCATTCTTCGGCCAGAAAGACGCGGCGCAGGTGGCCGTGCTGCGCCGGCTCGTCGCCGACCTGCGTCTGGCGACAGAAATCGTGGTCTGCCCCATCGTCCGCGACCCCGATGGCCTGGCGCTCAGCTCGCGCAACGCGTACCTGAGCCCAGGCGAGCGCGCTCAGGCCCTTTCACTTAACCGCGCCATCCGCCACGTTGAGGCGTTGGTTGCGCAGGGCGAGCGCCGCGCGGAGGTGCTCGCCGGTGCTGCCCGCTGCCTCTTCGCCAGAGAGCCGGCAATCCGCGTTGATTACATTGAGCTGGTCGACTGGGCCACGCTCGAGCCAGTCGATACCGCGGCACCCGGCACGCTTTTCGCCGTTGCTGCGTGGGTGGGGGCAACGCGGCTCATCGACAACGCAATTCTGGACTAGGCCACAACGAGAATTTCGTTGCAACAAGACTCGTGTCGGCAGCACTCTCTAAAGAGTGCCAGAACTCCCCGACATTACCGCGTATATCACCGCGCTGGAATCGCACATTTTGGGGCAGAAGCTTGAGCGCGTGCGCCTGCAAAGCGTCTTCGTGCTGCGCACCGTCGATCCTTCGATCACGGCCGTCGAAGGAAAAACCGTTCGCGAGCTGCGCCGCATCGGCAAGCGCATCGCCATCGGGGTCGAAGGCGAGGCCGGCGCCGGACCCAATGCCTGTCTGTGGCTGGTCATCCATCTGATGATTGCCGGCCGGCTGCACTGGCGTCCGCCGCAGGCCAAGCTCTCCGGCCGCCAGGGGCTTCTCGCCCTCGATTTTGCTGCCGGGACCTTGGTTCTCACAGAGGCCGGCTCCAAGCGCCGCGCTTCGCTCCACGTGCTTCGTGGCGAACGGGCACTGCGCGACATGGATCCTGGCGGAGTCGAGGTTTTTTCGTCAGATTTGGACGAATTTCGTGCCGCCCTCTCGCAGGAAAATCGCACCCTCAAGCGCGCTCTTACCGATCCACGCCTCATCAGCGGCGTGGGCAATGCCTACTCCGACGAAATCCTGCACGCGGCGCAACTCTCGCCAGTAGCGCTGACCCAGAAGCTCGCGCCGGAACAGTGGGAGCGCCTTTTCGCCGCTACGCGGTCGACGCTGGAAGCTTGGACCGTGCGTCTCTCGTCCGAAGCCAGGAAAAAATTCCCTGAAAACGTGACCGCGTTTCGCCCCGAGATGGCGGTTCACGGACGCTTCGGTCAACCTTGTCCGCGTTGCGGCGCGCCGGTTCAGCGCATCCGATACGCCGACAACGAAACCAACTATTGCGCCGTCTGCCAGACCGGCGGCAAGGTGCTTGCCGACCGCAGCATGTCGCGTTTGCTGGGCTCCGATTGGCCCCGCACCCTCGAAGAACTCGAGGCGCTCAAACGTCGCTGAACTCAGCCTGAGCTACACATTTTGTGGCAGTTACCATTCGTGTGTCAGAGGGGTATTTTGCCTTGACTTCACCGATTCGCTGCGCGCAAAGTGAGTTCGGCGACTCCTGTCAGCTTTGCCAGCGGCGATTCCCGTTCCGTCGGCTCTCAGTGTGAAGGAGCCGGACATCAATCCCGTTGTGGAGGATTCACGAATGCACGTTGCTAATTATTTCGCGATGCTTTTCGCGGTGGGAACGACACAGCATCTTCTGACGTTTGTCTTCGTTTCGGCCATCCTTCAATGGCTGCTTGGAGCCCTTTGGTATGGCGTGGTGTTTAGGAAGTCCTGGATGAAGTTGGTCGGGTTTTCCGAGGGCGAAAAACCGAAGAACCGGGCATTCGGAATGGTTGCTTCATTTGTTGCCTGCTTCGTGCTCTCGTTTGTGCTGGCGCACCTGATCGGCTGGGCTGGGTCGAACAACTTTACGGGAGGATCCAAGCTGGGCATCATATGCTGGCTCGGCTTCATGGCGCCGCCGCTCTTCTCGCAGCACATCTTTGAGAACCGTCGCGCCAACCTGTTCGCTATCAACGCATGCTATTGGCTGCTAGCCATGGCGCTCGGCGGCGGCATCATGGGAGCCTTCCACGGTTAGCCAATCTTCGAACCGGTAACCAGTCAGGTGTCACCGGCTCGATTGTTCTTGACATCGTTAAATCCTTACGCGCACAGTGTTTGCGTCGACTTCCGCTCGACGCAGCCAGCCGATATTCCCGTCCGCCCAGAAATTCTGCGCGACGGAACCGGCCTTCAATCACGACCTGGAGGATTCACGAATGCACGTGGCAAATCTCTTTGCAATGCTGTTCGTGGCTATGCCGACGATTCACATCCTGACCGTGGTAGTGGTCTCGGCCGTGTCGCAGTGTTTTCTGGGCGCCCTCTGGTACGGGGTGATTTTCAAGAAATCCTGGATGAAGCTTCTCGGATTCGGGGAGGGCCAAAAGCCGAAGTACCAGGCCTTCGGAGTCGTGGCTTCTTTCATCGCCTGCTTTGTGCTGTCTTTCGTGCTGGTGCACATCATGGGCTGGTCAGGTTCGATCACAGCCATGGGCGGAGCCTCGATTGGCATCATGTGCTGGTTTGGCTTTATGGCGCCGCCGCTGTTCACCCAGCACATCTTTGAGAACCGGCGCGCCAACCTGTTCGCCATCAATGCCGGCTATTGGATACTGGCGATGGCGCTCGGTGGTGCGATCATCGGAGCATTCCACGGTTAGTCAGTTTCCGGCCCCATGAGCGCATCTCCCACTGGTACGGGGAGGAGACTGCGCGCAAAGAGATCCTCTCGCGTGTCGAGGGCTGCGCAGGTGTTTTGCGCAGGTGTTTACTGAGCAGAGCACCCAGCTCTTTTTTCTCCACATTTTTCGCAAGAGCGCGATAAAGATGGCCCGCAGAGTATTTCCTGAGACGCTATAGAATCGGGGAATGACAAAATCGGTCATCACAACGGAGGGCGCGCCCGCGGCCATTGGTCCCTATGCGCAGGGCGTGCGTGTTGGGAATCTGATCTTCACGGCAGGCCAGATTGCGCTCGATCCTATCAGCGGCCAAGTGGTACCCGGCGGAATCAAGGAACAGACGGAGCGAACGCTCGAGAATCTCAGGGCGATTCTTGAGGCAGGCGGCAGCAGCCTGGGCCAGGTGATCAAAGCCACGGTATTCCTGAAAGACCTGAACGATTTTCCTGCGATGAACGCCGTCTACGGGTCCTACTTCGGGACCGATGAAGACGACACGCTGCCCGCCCGGACCACGGTAGAGGTTTCGCGTCTGCCTCGCAATGTGCTGGTTGAGATCGAAGTTGTTGCCGAGGCCTAATCCGCGCTCGTCCAGGTGCAAGGGCAACTACGATCCACTAATCGCCCCGACGGAGGAAGTCCTTGAGCGAACCGCAGGAAAAAGTTGTCCGCACCGATGCCGAGTGGCGCGCCGCGCTCACGCCGCAGCAGTATCGCGTGCTGCGTGAGAAGGGAACAGAGCGGCCCTTCACCGGCGCGCTCACTGAGAATCACGAGACCGGAAACTATCACTGCGCAGGATGCGGTGCTCTGCTTTTCTTGAGCGGCGCGAAGTTCGATTCCGGCTGCGGATGGCCCAGTTTCATGATTCCCGCCGATTCGAAGGCTGTTGCAGAACACGAGGACTCGAGCTTCGGCATGCGACGCATCGAGGTCACCTGCGCCCGATGCGGTGGCCATCTCGGCCACGTCTTTCCCGACGGCCCTGGCCCGACCGGCTTGCGCTACTGCATCAACTCCACCTCGCTCACGTTTACGAAGGAGCAGAAATAGGCGCGAGTTTCGGGCAGCCACACTTTCCCGATGGAGATTACGCGCGATAAGCCCCGCCCACGAGCGGGGTCTTTTCTTTTCTGGGACGAAAAACCTAGGCCTTGGCGATCTTGCCGGCCTTGATGCAGCTGGCGCACACGCGGAGCCGTTTGGGCGCGCCATTCACAAGCGCCTTCACCACTTGCAGATTCACGTTCCAACGGCGGCGGGTGACGTTATGGGCGTGCGAAATGTTGTTGCCGAATTGAGGGCCTTTGCCGCAGATGTCGCAAGTTTGTGCCATGGTTCAACTCCAGATTCGTGAGGGTATTACGGCGCCGGAACAAAACTGGGCGCCTTCTTGGAGCGCACCATCAGCGAGCCGATTCGTCATTTTCAGTATAACCGGCGGGCGGCTGAGGCGGGAAGGCAGGAACGAGAGGTTAGGAGACGGTCAGTGCCCTGGGCCCAAGGGAAAGCGGCCCCGAACTTCGTAGCGCGAGCCTTGTGGCCCCAGGTGGCTTTGGTAAAGCAGGAACTCATGGGCAGTGAAGCTGGAGAATGCGTGCGAAGCACGAATCCTGGCGCGCAAGTCGCGCAGTTCCGTGCCCCACTGGCCCTTGGCGCGCGCCAATGTGATGTGGGGATGATATTGCCGCGTTTCAGGGGCGAATCCGCATTGACCAGTCGCCGCAACCACGCGTTCCTCAAGCGCCCTGAGGCCGGGCGAGACGATCACATCCACAAAGAAAACGCCGGCGCGATCGAATGCACCCAGCTCGCCAAGATGCACCGGAACCGGTAACGGGCGCACCTCGGCGAGGCGCGTGGTGAGGCATTGCAGCTGATCCGCTGTGGCATTGCCCAGGAATTGCAGCGTGATGTGCCAGGAGTCAGGCGCAGTCCATCGCAGCGTGGTCGATTGCAACGCCTCAGAGCCTGACCGCAGCCGTGCTACCAAGGCCGATAGCTCGCCCGAGACTTGCTGCGTGAGCGGAATCCCAATGAACAAGCGCATACCGGCCCAGTGCAGGTGGCATGAATAGTCTGAGGCGGTGCAGAAGCTTCCCCCAGCGGCTAAAAGCCCCCTTTGATCCAGTCTGAACTCTTTCGGCTGGCTGAAACGGTGCCCTTTCGGAGGCTTTAAGCTGATTTGGCGCCGAACTGTTGTACTTTAGGTAAACATGTAAGTGATTGATTTCAATCGGTCGGAGTTTGAATTGGTCGATTTTGCACCGATTTTGGGGCTGTTTTTGGGGATTTTTTTGCGAGAGATCGGGGTCAGTCTGGCGCAGCGGCCGGAGGAGCGGGACGCGATGCGGCGCCGAGGAGCTGGCTGGACTCACGGTTCTATGTTGCGCCAGAAGGGGGAAATTCTTCGCAACTGCGAGGCAAGAAATTGCGGGCCGAAGCGCAGAGCACAAATGTGAGGCGGGATTGGGGTTGTGAGAAGGATCGGCCAAGAAAGACGGGGCGAGGGGGTTGACAGGGAGTGGAGGGTGCCGTGGCGGGCCGTCCCTCCGGGCCTGAAAGGCCGCGTCGTTGAGTTGCGAACTCATGGGCGTGAAGGCCCCTGCTCCTTCCCACGCGGCCAAATCTCCGATGTTTGCGCCCTTGATAGGAGGCCCGCCAGTCAGGGACTGTGCGATCCCGAATCCCCAAATCGAGATCCTTCGGCAGGTTCAGGACGAGATGTGGGGCACCTCTGGCAACTCGCCGTCTGGACGCGCACCAACCTTAGCTCAATTTCCCGGCGCTGTTCCTCCGGGCGGCGCACCACCGGGCGGCGGCATTCCAGGTCCGCCAGGCGGGCCCTCCTTGGGAATCACGAAATCCTCAGGCATCTTGTGGCCGCGATGACACGTCCCGCAAGTGACCTTCATATCCATCGCGTCAGTGTCGATTTCTTTTGTCTTGCTGATGTAGTTCGCGTTGATGTGCTCTGTCATGGTGTACATGAGGCGCGCGATCTTCTTGTCGTCCTTCGAATCGCCGGCGAAATTCAGCTGCGGACGGCCGTTGGGACCGACGTTTTTCAGATCGGCCGCATGACAGAAATCGCAGTGCACGCCAAGGGAACCGGCCCAGGTCCGCATGATGTCGCGAACCTGGTTGCCGGTAAGGTCCTTAGGCAGCACCTTCAGGTTAGTGGGAGGTGGAAAGTTGCGCATGGGGTGGCCACCCGGAGGCATGCCCTGCGGCGGTGGTTGATCTTGCGGCGCTTGCGCGGCGGCGAACACGGTTGCGGTGAACAGGGCCATTGCAACGGCGGTGGGAAGCAAAGATAAGGACTTCAAGTGCGGGAATCCTTTCCTGGAGCTTTCGTTCGATCCTGAGATTGTAGCGGCTTCGTCCCATGGACGGATTTGACGCGCAAAAAGATGCACTTGCCGGTGAGGGATTTTGGGCCGGAGACGCAAGCGTTGGCAGGTACGGCGAAGCGCAGCGGCAAGTCGGCGGCATGGCTGATGCCGATGCGGCGGGTGACCAGAACCTGCTTCAGGCGGAAGCCGTCGTCGCGAACCTGTAGAGGCGAGGCTGGATCGAGAAGATCGAGGCCGTTGCAGGCCGCGCGGGTGATGCTGAGCGCCTGGCACAGGCGGCCGGGTCCGCTGGTCAGTTCGCATGGCGCCGCGCCAATCTTGAGGCCCCGGTTACGCGCCATCTGCTCGATGCCTGTGACCGGCTCGAGCGCACGCAGCAGGATGCCCCCTCCGCGGCCCGGCCCTTCGCAGGAGAAATTCATGCAGTAGTAACTGCCGTATATGAAGTAAACATACGCGTGGCCCGGCGGCCCGAAGAGAACGGAATTCCTGGCCGTTTCTCCGCGGTACGAATGCGCCGCCGGGTCGGGAGTTTTGTCGTGCGGGCCGAGGTAGGCTTCAACCTCAACGATTCGCCCAGCGAGGAGCTCGCCCTTTTCTGTTCTTCGGACAAGGATCTTGCCGAGGAGAAGCGGCGCGACCCGTTCGGGCGGCAAATCGAAGAAGGCGCGGGTGAGGAGCCGGCCGGGAGGCCTGTTGCTATTCATGAATTGGCCTCCGAGTTATCGTTTCGCCAGCCGGCGGTTCCCTGACTCTGCCAACTCCGCTCGTGTTGAGGAGCGAAAATGCAGGTCCTTCGACTCCGTGTGGCGCAAAAACGCGCCACACTTCGCTCAGGATGACCATTTGATTGCGATGCGAACTTCCGGCCCACCACGCTAGCCCCGTTTCAACCCCTTGATCAGCGCCAGAACCTCCTCGGCGTGGCCCTCGGGCTTGACCTGGGGAAAGACGTGGAGCAGCTTCTGGTCGGGCCCGATGACGAAGGTCGTGCGCACGATCCCCATCACTTTCTTGCCGTACATGTTCTTTTCCTTCAACACATCAAACTGTTTGCACACTTTCTCGTCTACATCAGCAAGGAGTGTGTACGGGAGGTCGTATTTGGCGCGGAACCTGGCCTGGTCTTTGGGGGTGTCGCGCGAGATGCCGAGGACCACGGCGCCCGCTGCCTGCAGCTTCTTGAAGGTGTCGCGAAAGCCGCAGGCCTCAATGGTGCAGCCCGGCGTATCGGCCCTGGGGTAGAAAAAGAGGATCACGGGTTTGCCTGTGTAGTCGGAGAGGCTTACAGTCTTATCCTCGTCGGTCTGCAGGGTGAAGTCGGCGACTTTCTTATTGAGTTCCATGGGGACTATCCTTGAATCAGGGATGAAGGGCCGCTCGATGAGGGCCAAGCTCGATTATTTACGAGGGAAGCGGTAAGTGTCATGGCGCGGCTCAATGCGGTTGTGGATAATGTCGGCCGTGGCCGCCACGGCGATCCCTGCCTCGGCACAATATCCCAGCCAGACAACGAACCCCGACAAGAACGCGCAACACCTGCGCGCCATCGCGGTGCTGGAGTGGACCGGTGACCAGGACAAGCCCAAGGCCAGCCGGCTCATTCCCGTGAGTATCTTCGATGGGCAGGCTCTCGAAGACGCCGACGTTTATATGGCGCATCCGGAGCCGCTTGCGCTGGAGGGCGAAGTTGAATATCAGCTACAGCGGAATGGGAAGCCCATCGGCCTTTTTGACGTCCAGAGTTCGGGCCAGCAGCAGGGCTCATGGATCGGCTTCGGAAAGTGGAAGGCACTGCCCGCTCCCAAGCTAGCAGCGCCGCAGGTGGCCAAGGTCGACGAGGACGATGCGCAGAGCGACGTGCCGGTCCTGCATCGCAAGCATCAGACTGGCGATTCCGGCGGCAGCTCGGGCACGGACTCGGGGGCGGGCACTGCTCCTCAGGATCCGGATCGGCCAACCCTGCACAAGGGAGGCGATGGGTCGAGCGACGGCCCGGGCGATTCGACCTCCAGTGCAGGCAGCGGTGCAAGCGGCGGCTCGGGATCATCAACTTCCACGCAGCCCTCCGATCCCGATCAGCCTACTTTGCATAAAGGCGGCGATGCCGCAGGCAACAGCCCCGGGAGCGATTCCCCCAATTCAAGCTCCGGGTCTTCGCCCGATCCCGACCGGCCTACGCTGCACCGCAGCGATAGCGGGGCCAGCAACACGACTGCGAGCCAGTCCAAGCCCAAGAAGAAAAGCGATGAAGACGAGGGCTACGTGGAGAGCGTGGCAAAAGTTACCGATCCGGAACGGCCGATTATCGCTCGCGGCAAAGCGGAAGGTTACGGCGGGCCTGTGCTGCCCAGCGTGGTTGGGATGCCATCGGACATGAAGCAGGTGGTGGCGGTCTCCGATCCGAAAAACCAGCCGGTCCATCCCTGGGACTTCTCGTGGGCGAATCCCGACGACGAAACCAAGATGCAGGCGGCCATGGAAGACCTTGCCCGGACCGCGCTGGGCCTGAACTCAGGGCCTGCATCGACGCCGAAGCCGGCGGCGAAGGCTGCTGCGGGTCATAAGGCTACCAAGCCTGCGCCGGCGCCTCAACCGGCTCCGCTGGTCGACGAGCAATTCCACGTCTTCGAGCTCGCCTACGGCGCGGGGGCGACCATGGTGCTTTCCGCGCGCACCGCGGGCGCCAACGGCCCGGTAAAGTTCGTCACCCTCATCGCGCAGCCCGATCTCTACGGCAACGTCGCAGTGCTGGTGAAGAACGTAACCGACGCGGCGCACCTGGATGACGCGCCACGCATGCGCCTGGTGGACGCTGTTGACGCCCTGGCCGACAATCGCGGCGAGCTGCTGTTCGAACTGCGCGGGGCAACGCAACGCCAGTTTGCGCTCTATCGCGTGCTACGCGGCCAGGCAACCCGCATCTTTCTTAGCGGCGGGGACGCCATTGGCAATCCCAGCGGGGACTGAGATTCGTCAACGGTCCCTCAAAAGAGTTATTCCCAGGCGCGAAATCGCCAGTTATCTCCTGTACAATTAGGTGACATAAGTGGTAACTTCAACGCTTTTCAAGGATTTCCCATCGAATGGCATCTGTCATCACCGCACCCTCACACGAAGCCGTAGTCGCTGATCAAGCTCCGCCCACTTCATCAGAAGCTCCAAAATCGAAGACCCCTGTCAGCGCGAGCACTGTGCCTGCGCGGCGATTGATTCGCATGGGCCGCACCGCTGCCGTGAGCGCGGGTTTGAGCTGGCCGATGCTCCTGATCATCGGGCTGTTTCACGTTGGTGCGTTGGCGGCGCTGTTCATGTTCACCTGGCAACGCCTGCTGGTAACGGCAATCATCTACGTGCTGGCCATCAACGTGGGCATCGGCATGTGCTATCACCGGCTGCTCACGCATCGCGGCTACCACGTACCCAAATGGCTGGAATACGTGATGACGTTTTGCGCCACGCTCTCGATGGAGGGTGGCCCGATCTTCTGGGTCTCGACGCATCGCGTGCATCACCAGCTCAGCGATAAGGAAGGCGATCCGCACACGCCGCGCGAGGGCGGCTGGTGGGCGCACGCGGGGTGGATTCTATTCGGGGAGTCATTGCACGCACAGACCGAGGCGCTCTCTCGCTATTCGCCCGACCTGAGCCGCGATCGTTTCCATGTTTGGATGAGCAAATACCACTGGCTACCCACCGTCATCAGCGGCGTTCTGCTCTTTGCGGGGGGATGGTACTTTGGTGGACCGGTGAACGCCATTGGCATCGTCCTCTGGTGAGTTTTCCTGCGCATCACCGTCGGCCTCCACGCCACATGGCTGGTCAATTCGGCCACCCATCTTTGGGGCAGCCGCCGTTTTGAAACACACGACGACTCGCGCAACAGTTGGTGGGTTGCGCTGCTGACCGGCGGCGAAGGCTGGCACAACAACCATCATGCGCATCCCACTTCGGCGCGGCATGGCCTGGCGTGGTATGAGATCGATTTCTCCTGGATTCAGATTTCGATCCTGAAGTTCCTGGGCATTGCCAAGGCGGTGCGCGTCGCCAAGGTCCACACGGCGATTCCGGAGCGCGAAGCAGCGTAGCCCTCGCTGCCTACCGAGCCACGACCGTAAGGGAGCGGAGTAGCTTACCCTGGAAGCATGGTTGTCGCC
>Ga0187851_10003684_pt1 | contig 12767 bp, 9 predicted proteins | sample June2016WEW_6_10_FD_132997 | JGI IMG/M metagenome (GOLD analysis project Ga0187851, IMG submission 132997) | Peatland microbial communities from SPRUCE experiment site at the Marcell Experimental Forest, Minnesota, USA - June2016WEW_6_10 | ecosystem: Environmental > Terrestrial > Soil > Wetlands...
CCCGGGCGGTTGAAATACTCCAGATCAACGTGGGGAGACGGTGCAACCTCTCATGCAAGCACTGCCACCTGGAGGCGGGACCCTGGCGGACCGAGAGCATGCCATGGCCCGTTCTGGAGAAATGTCTCGACATCGCGAGCGACCCATCCATAACGGCCATCGATATTACGGGCGGCGCGCCGGAATTGAACCCGCACCTTGCCGCGTTTATCGAACGGGCCGCGCGGCTTGAAAAGAGGATCATCGTCCGTTCGAATCTCGTCATTCTTGACAAAGAGCCATATCGCCGGTTCATTGACCTCTATGCGCGATGCGGCGTCGAGGTGGTGGGCTCCCTGCCCGACCTGCACGCCGCGAAAACCGACCGGCAGCGCGGGCCCGGCGTTTTTGAAAGGGTGATCCCGGCGCTCCGGGAGCTGAATTCCCGCGGGTATGGCAGAGAGGGAACCGGGTTATCGCTCGACCTGGCGCATAACCCCGTGGGAGCGTATCTTCCGGGACCGCAGAAGGTTCTCGAAGAGGAGTACCGACGCCGGCTCCAGGCCGATTACGGCGTCACCTTCAATACGCTTTTCTGCCTGACCAACAATCCCGTCGGCCGGTTCCTTGATTTCCTGCTGAAAAGCGACAACTACGAAGGGTACCTGCGCGACCTCGTTGACGCCTACAACCCCGGGACCGCCGGAAACGTCATGTGCCGCTCCCTGCTGTCGGTCGCCTGGGACGGGTCGCTGTACGATTGTGATTTTAACCAGGCCCTCGGATTGACGGTGGACCACGGGGCCCCCGATCATATCGACCGTTTTGACTTCGGGAAGTTGCGGCAGCGCGAAATAACGGTGGGCAACCACTGTTACGCCTGCACCGCGGGCGCCGGCTCTTCGTGCCGGGGAGCGCTGGCGGATTGAGGAAACCGTCGCCGGCGTGAAATGATAAACGCCGGCGTACCATGAAAAGAGGCGAATATGGCCCGGTCAAATGTCGTTACATCGATGAAAGCGTTCGCGGCAGCGCTGCTGTGCGTGGCGACGCAGGGTTTCCCGGCCGATGCGCCGGGATCCGATACCGATAACGTTTCGATGGAAAATCCCGGATTGCATCATATTCTCATTGAAGTAAGCGACGTAAACAGATCGCTCCGGTTTTATCATGACTGCCTGGGATTGGAAATAACCTCCCGAAGCGACGATTTCGTCACGCTGGAATCGGCCAATGCCGGCATATATCTGTGGCGGAAACACTGGGGATGGGAAAAAGCGCGCACGAAAGGCGAACGCAACGGTTGCGGCATGTATCCCCATTTTGATTTTACCGACGTGGCCGCCGTGATCGATCGATGTAAAGCGGCGGGCTACGCTATCATTCAAGAGCCAATTGCCTATGACTGGGGCAAGGAAGCGTTTGTCCAGGACCCGGACGGCTATATAATCGCGCTGGTGACGATGGCGAAAGCGAAGTGATCCTTTCAGCGGCGACCGGGAACAGGCGATGAAATTCATCAACCGTTATTGCAACTGGCTGCAGAAGGACAATCCGACCGGCGTACCGGACCGCTTCCCCGAGTTGAAAAACAAATTCGAGACGTCGACGCCGGGCTTATATTGCATCGGCGACCTGACCGGGGTTCCGCTTATCAAGCTCGCCGCCGAATCCGGGCATGAGATAATAGAGCGGCTGGCGGACGACGCGTCGTTCCAGAGCGACCGGCGGAAATTCGGCAGCGCCGACATGTACGACCTTATCATCGTGGGCGCCGGTCCTTCGGGCATGGCGGCCTGCCTTCGTGCGCAGGAACGCGGGATCAGGCTCCTGGTCATCGAGTCGTCGCGGAAATTCACCACCATCAATAACTTTCCTACCGGTAAACCTATCTACGTCACGCCGGTCGATCCGCCCATGAAATCGGCCCTGAAGTTCAACGACGGGACCAAGGAAAGCCTTCTCGCCGAGCTTTTCGGGGATATTCAGGGCAGGACGATTCCTCTTCATGAAGGCGAGACGGTCAAACGGATCATCAGGGCGCCGTTTTTTTTCACGGTTGAATCCGCCAGGGCGTCGTACAAGGCGTTGCGTGTCATCGTGGCAATCGGGAAAACCGGCAATGCGCGCACCCTCGGCGTTCCGGGGGAGAACCTCCCCAAGGTGTTCACCCGGCTTATTGATCCGGGCGAATATCACGATACGGACATCGTCGTGGTCGGCGGCGGCGACAGCGCCATCGAGGCGGCGATTGCTCTTGCAAAGGCCGGCAACCGGGTCACGCTGTCGTATCGCGGGGAATCGCTGAGCCGCCCCAAAGAGCGCAACCGGGCGGTTTTCGAGGCTCTCGCGGCAAGGGGCGCCATCACTCCCCTGTTCAAATCCACGGTAAAGGAAATTCGCGAGCATGACGTTATCATTCACGATCCAACCGGCGAGAGGGTCATCGCCAACCAGGCGGTCTTCGTCCTGATCGGCGCCGAGTTCCCCCTTGCGTTCTTCAAAAGATCGTCCATCAGAATGGAGGGCGAGCGCCGCTTTGCCGATCGGGTGAAAATCGCCGCGCTTCTGCTCTTCGCCGCGGTTCTCTATTTTGGCAAGAGTGCGCCCGCGACCCCGGTCGCGACCGTGAAGGACTTCTTCGGCATTCCCGCTCTTCTCATGCATCAATCCTGGGTGCACGCGGCGTGCGGCTTGTCCGGCTGGTGCAGCCTGATGGCTTTGACCGTCTGCCTTGCGTATCTGGCGGGCCATTTTATAAAAGAGAGAAGACGATATTGTACGTCAATCTGGCATTGCTTCAAATACGCCTATTACCTCTCGATAGCTATCTTTTTCATGTGCATGTTTATTGCATATACCTATCTCGGGGCGCATCCGCTTTTTGGCGACATGGGCGGCTGGTATACCGCTCTCTATTCAATGACCATCGTCATTTTCGGCCTGCGACGCATTGCCGTGAAGCCGACCGGCTACATCAAGCGCCAGACCGCGCTACTCATGGCGATTCAGGTCGTTCCGCTTTTTATCCTGCCGATGTTCGTGTTTCCCTTTTTAGCGCAGCACGGCCTTTTGAGCGGGTGGGTGAAGGCGAATGTCTTTCCGGATGGTTCTTATTGGCGTTCGTATGGCTTTGTGCTGGCCTGGCCGCTCTTCATTCATAACCTCGCGACCGGGCAGCCGACGCTTTTCTGGCTCATCGCGGGCGTTTTTCAAACATTCGTGGTCGTGCCGTTGATCGTGTACAAATGGGGCAAGGGCGCCTACTGCGGGTGGATCTGCTCCTGCGGGGCCCTGGCCGAGTCGCTGGGCGATGAATACCGGACAAGAGCGCCGCATGGTCCGATGGCAAAAAAACTGGAGAACGCCGGTCAGGCGGTGCTGTTGTTCGCCGTCCTGGTAACCGTTCTCGCCCTGCTGGCCGGGACAAAGGGAACTCCATGGTCGAGTTTTGCCTCGGAAATGTACGCCCTTCTCGTGGATATCGTTTTTGCCGGGGTGCTGGGGCTGGGAGTTTATTTTTTCATGTCAGGCCGGGTCTGGTGCCGTTTTTTATGCCCGCTGGCGGCGCTCATGCATATCTATGCGCGGTTTTCGGCGTACCGCATTTTCGCGGATAAAAAACGGTGCATTTCGTGCGCCATCTGCACGAGGGTATGTCACATGGGAATCGACGTCATGGGGTATGCCAATAAGGGCATCCCCATGAGTGACGTGGAGTGCGTTCGTTGCAGCGCATGCGTCGTGAGCTGTCCCCTGCAGGTTTTATCTTTCGGTAATCTTCCCGGTCCGGATGTTGACAACGTCGCGTATAAAAAAACCATCCGCGTCGTACCTTGGGGCTGGGAAAGCGGCCTGCCTCTCCAGCCCGGCGAAACGTCGGTCGAACCGCCCTCTACCGCGCATACGCATGGCGGGTGATGCCCCGTGAGATTCCCCGTCGCGTTGCGAGTCGGTTTTTTACTGCTGTTTTTTCTCTCGTCGATCGCCTCCCTTCTGATGGCGCGTCCGCCGGTGCATCCGTGGTTATTCATTCTCGGGGCGGGCGGCATGTTCGCCTCCATGATCGTTCTATCCCGTCTCTGGCCGGAAGAGAACTCTCTCGTGCCTCCCCTCGTCGTCGCGCTTCTTGTCCGCGCGCTGTTTATTGCTTTTTTCCCGGCCGGCGATGATGTCAACAGATATGTCTGGGAAGGCAGGATCCAGAACCACGGCTTCAATCCCTTTGTCACTCCCCCGAATGCTCCGGAAACGGCGATGTTGCGGGACACGCTGTGGCAGGGAGTCAATCACAAGGATCTGCCCGCCATCTACGGGCCTTTTGCGCAAATTCTCTTTCGCGTTACCGCCGCCATCGCTCCGGGTATTACGGGCTTCAAACTGCTCGTATCGATATTCGACGTCGCGACACTATTCCTGCTGTTGTTCGTCGTGCGCAAAAGGAAGCTTCCATTGCGCCATTCGCTGCTCTATGCCATGAATCCGCTGGTCATCATTTTCATAAGCGGGCAGGGGCACTTGGAGTCCATGGTAACCTGCATGGCGCTGTGCGCCCTGGTTCTTTCCGAAACGAGATACCGGAGCTTCGCGTACGCCGCGTTTGCATGCGCGGTTCTGACAAAACTGCCGGTGCTGATACTCCTGCCATTTTTTATTCGCGCCATTGGATTTCGCCGCCTGGCATTTTTGTTTTTCCCTCTGGTATTGTTTGCCTTTTATGGGAGAGGCATGGAAAATTTTTTTGGAACGCCCCTGCTGTTTTTGCGCCAGTTTTCATACAATGGACTGTTTAATACGATTTTTTTGCAGGTTCCGGGTTTTGATTCCGTTACGACGCGGTACGCCCTTTCCGTCGTTCTGTTCGTGGGCATGGGAGGTATTTTTTTCCTCACCCCCTCGCTTCTACCGGCTGCCGGACAAGCGCTCGGGCTGCTGCTGCTCTCTCTCCCTACGGTGCACCCATGGTACTTTGCGCTCATGACCCCCTTTCTCGTTTTTTTCCGCCGATGGTCATGGGCTTCGCTCCATTTCACGGCCATCTTCCCGATCTTCGTTTTTGACCAATCGGTTCATTCGCCATTTTTTCATAACTGCCCGATGCTGATGGCGGTCGAATATCTCCCCTTTTTATTATTGGGGGTCCGGGAACTGTTGATCGGAAACAAGCACTGGCCCGTGCGATATTCCGCTCCCGCAAGCATGAGCGTCGTCGTGCCGGTGCGTAACGAGGAGCAACATATTTCCGCCTGTATCGAATCCATCCTGCGGCAGGATATCGAGGCTGAAATCATCGTTGTTGACGGCGGATCGAGCGACAACACGCTTCCAAAAGTCCGTGAATATCCCATGGTGAAAATCCGTCATTCCACGCCCGGCAGGGGCGTTCAGATCGCCTCCGGCGCGGCGTACGCCGGGGGCGACCTGATCATGGTCCTTCATGCCGATTCGCGGCTGACGCAGGGCGCTTTGCGTAAAGTAGTTGAAGCTTTGCGCGGATGTCCCGATGCCGCGGGAGGGGCAATGGGAGCATGCTATGATCCGCCATCTTCACGGTTTAAAATGACCGGACTGCTCAATAATCTCCGGGCGCGACTGACCGGCATTTCATTCGGCGATCAGGCGCAGTTCTATCGGAAAAGCGCATTGCCGCAGGGGTTCCCTGAATTCCGGCTGATGGAGGATGTCGAACTATCCCTGCGTCTTAAGGCGCAGGGCGCCCTGCTGTTCATCCCGGCCGGCGTTTCAAGCTCTCCCCGCAGATGGGATAGAATCGGCTATGCAAGAAATTTTTTAACCGTGTCCCTGCTTACCGGCATATTCCTGTTCCTTCGCGGATTCAATGTAATCCGGGACAACGGCGAATGGTTCTACCGGCGCTACTATGGAAATAGCGGCTGATATGATACCCCTTGTCATTTTTGCCAGGGTGCCGGTGCCGGGCGCCGTGAAAACCCGCCTTGCCGCGACCATGGGGTCCGAAATGGCAGACCGCATTTACCGCGACCTGTTGAATGAAACCGCCCGGCTTGTCGGCGAAACGGCCCATCATGTAGCGTTTACCGGTCATGAGCGTCCGTTGGCGTTGTCGAATATTTTTCACAAAGCCCGCACGTTCATTCCGCAGACCGGCGATACGCTGGGCGACCGCATGCGAAATGCGTGCGAGTACTGGTATGCCCGGAATGCGGCGGGAGTGATAGTAATCGGTTGCGATTGTCCCTGGTTGACGGGCGCCATCATCGCTCATGCGAGGGACGCCCTGGAGCGCAACACCGAGGTCGTCATAGGGCCCGCATCCGATGGCGGCTACTATCTGATCGGTTGCAGACAATCGGCAATGGCGATTTTTGACGCGCACGGGTGGGGAATGCCGGATTTGCTGAGAGAGACTCTTGAAATAATCAGCCGTGAAAAATACCGCTTCACGCTTCTTCCAACGCTGTCCGACGTTGATACCGTCGACGATTTTAACGAATGGAAAAACCGTACGTAAAGGCGGCGGCCTGTCGCCGTCCCGCAATGACGGCAATGAACCATCGATGCGGGACGGGCGCCGGCCGGACGAATTGCTCCGGCGGAAGTCCCCGGGGGCCTCGTCGTCGTTTCTGAAGCGGGCAATGGGATTCTTCTCCCGCTCCCTCCCACGATCTAATTTTATTACTCTTTTAACCGCCATTTAAACGGCGTTTAAATGGCGGTTATACGGCGGTAGCAGTATTCCAATCGAGGTCCCGTGCATCGTCAGATTTTATTCATCGCACTCCTTTTTTCCGGACTCCTTGCCGCTCTTGCCCCAGGCGACAGCCTTGCGGTAAGGGCCATTCTCGACGGGAACGGAATCTCCGGGGTGCCGGTTTCGAGCGTCGTCGATACGGAAAACGGCCGCGCAATCGCCCTGTATCTCTCTTCGCGGAAAATCCAGACCCTGCCGGGCGATATCGCGAAGCTTACGGCGCTGCGGCTCCTCGACCTGGATTCCAACGAACTTTCGTCGCTTCCCGACGAAATCGATTCCCTGCCGATGCTCTATGATCTTTCGCTGTCGGACAATCGGCTTACGGAGTTGCCCGCCCGGCTCGACGGGCTTTCGTCGCTCGAACTGCTGAATCTCGCCCGCAACCGATTCTCCATTTTTCCCCCGAGCGTCATCGGGATAAAAAACCTGCAGGAACTGACCCTTTCGGGGAACGACATGGAAGCGGTTCCTTCCGGCATCGGCGACATGCGCGGGCTGCGCATCCTGCGACTCGATTCCAACCGCATCGAAGACCTGCCGCCGGAGATCGGCGACATGGCCGCTCTCGAAGTTCTTTCCCTGCAACGCAATGCGCTTGAAACATTGCCGGCCGCCATCGGAACGCTCCCGAACCTGCGCATGGCCGATTTTTCTTTTAACCAATTATCAACGTTCCCTCAGGAGCTGTTCTCCTGCGCGACGCTTACCGACCTGGCGATCAGCGGCAACGGCCTGGCGGAACTTCCGCCGGCCGTAAAGAATCTGAAAAATCTCCGGTTTTTTGTCGGTGACAGCAACGATATCCAGAGCCTGCCCGCCGAAATAACGCAGCTTCCGGCGCTGCAGGAGTTGTCGCTTGCAAATAACCGCCTCTCGGCGCTGCCCGCCGATCTCGGGAACAGCGGAAAACTCGTCATGCTGGACGCCTCCGTCAATATGCTCCGGAGTTTACCCGCGAGCATCGCCGTCCTGCCCTCCCTCGGCGCGCTGTTTCTCCGGCATAACCGGCTCGATTCCCTGCCCGACCGCATGGTGAACCTGACCGGGTTTCACCCCGGGACGGGCGCCGCCCGTTATGCCACGCTTGATCTATCGTATAATCGTCTCTGCGCGCTCAAGGGGGCCCTTAAAGCGTGGGCCGATCGCTTCGATCCGGGGTGGGAATCGAAGCAGGATTGTTCCGGAGCGCGGTAGCCGGTCGCCGCGAGGGATAAGGAGCGGGTTTGAAACGAACGATTCTCCATGAACGGCACCTCGCGCTCGGCGCGAAAATGGCGCCGTTCGGCGGCTATGAGATGCCGATCCAGTACAGCGGCATCATCAGGGAGCACGTCGCGGCGCGCCAGGCCGCGGCGGTTTTCGATACCTGCCACATGGGAGAATTCCGCATCCATGGGCCGGCCTCGGTGGACGACCTCGAAAAGGCCCTCTCCTGCGAAGTCGCATCGATCATGGTGGGCCAGTGCCGGTACGGATTCATCACCAACGAAGCGGGCGGCGTCGACGACGACCAGATCCTGTATCGCATGGGTGAAAAAGATTTTTTCATGGTGGTGAACGCCTCGACCGAAGAGAACGATTTCAGGCGGCTGCACAACGCCATTTCTTCCGGCACGAGCATCGAAAACCTTTCGGCGCGGACCGGCAAGCTGGATCTGCAGGGACCCGCCTCGGCGAAGGCGCTGAAAGCTCTCCTGGAATTTCCCATTGACGATATGAAATATTACCGCTGGGCGAAGAACCGTTATCGCGGCAGCGAGGTGCTGGTAAGCCGCACGGGTTACACCGGCGAGCTGGGTTTTGAGATTTACGCGACCAACGACCTCACGAAAGCGCTCTGGGACGACTGCCTGGCGCATGGCGTGGTCCCGGCCGGCCTGGGCGCGCGCGACACGCTGCGCCTGGAAATGGGTTTTCCGCTCTATGGCCACGAGCTTGACGAAAGGAGCAACCCCGCGGAATCGGGCTTCACCCGGGCCATCGCCGAAGGAAAACGGTTCACGGGATCGGATATCATTCGCGATCCGGGAAATAATAAACGCCGTCTCGTCGGCATTTCCCTCGACGGACGGCAGGCGGCGCGACACGGCGATACGGTGCTCGACACGGCCGGCCGGCCGATTGGAAAGGTCACGAGCGGATCCTTCTCGCCGTCGCTCTCCCGCGCCATCGCGCTCGGCTATGTCGTCAGGGAGGCCTCCGCGCCGGGCGCGGAAGCGGCGGTGCAGACCGAACGGGGAGTCCTTTCCGGGAGAATCACGGACCTGCCGTTTTACAAGATGGCCACCGGAAGGGCGGCGTTGAGGGCGTTTCTGTGACAACCGGTCGCCATGAATAAACTTACCGTGGTCGCGGCGGTACGCAACCAGATCGAGTACAACCGTCTCTTTCTTGACACGCTTGAAAAATACAGCGAAGGGCCCTACGAACTCATCGTCGTCGATAACGGGTCGGACGACGGGTCGACCGGGCTGTTCCGCGAACACGGCGCCATTGTCCTGCGTAATGAGGAAAATCACTGCTACGGATGCTCGCAGAATCAGGGTATTGCGCGCGCGTCAACCGGATATATCGCCTGCCTGAACAACGACCTCTGCCTTTCTCCGGCATGGGATGCGCGCCTCATCGAACATATGGAAGCGTACGGCCTCGACGCGATCTCCCCTTGCGGCATCGAAACCATGGAATCGGAAAGAGCGACCAGGGCCTCCATGCGGAAATGGCGCTGGATAAACTGCCTGCAGCGGTTGCGCATGGCGATGGGGGTGCCCTACCGCATGAGCGACCTGCGGACGCTGGTAAGGTTGATGTATGGCAATTGGGAAGAGTTTACGGAAAAACGGCATCGCCAATTCAAGGATTTTCTCTACCCCGGCATATCGGGCAACGCGGTGCTCGTCCGGAGAAGCGCGTTTGACCGGATCGGGCTCTGGAGCGCCGACGTCGGCGCATCGGATTGGGATTTTCAGTTGCGCCTGGTGAAGCGGCAGGCGGAAAAAGGGGACATCAGGCCCTCGATGGTCGCGGGAGACGTCTTCGTGCACCATTTCATCCGCGCCACGGTGCGAACGGTGCATACAAAATCATGGTGCAGCCATCGCCTGCGCGGTATCAAGGAGGCCTATCCGGACAGGGATCTCGTATACCTTGACAAACCGGCCATTTCGCTGGTCATCGCCTTTCCCGGCCCTGAGGGGAATACCCCTGAACGGCTGTTCGACGCCCTGTCCGGCCAGACCATGACCGATTTCGAAATTGTGGTTGTCGATAGCGAATACGACCGGGCGATTGCCCGGTGCATCGAACGCTGGAATGGACGCTTCCGGTATCCGATCGCCCGCGTGCGGCCGGGCGGGAGCGGGGCGCGGGACAGGGAGAGCCTCGCCATGGCCGTTGACCGCGCGCGCAGCGGTTACCTTTGCTTCATGGAGGGCGACCAGCCGCCCCCTCGGACCTTTCTTGAAGATCATTTCCGGGCACGGCGGGTCGGGGCGGTCGTAAAATCCGGGAACGCATGGTCGCTATTCAAGGGTGATATCTATCGCCTGAGAGGCGGGCGAATCGGCAGACACGATCTATCGGAGCGGGACGGCGGCCTGCTTGAGGAGTGCGAGAGATCAGGGATCAAGGTGCGGAAAATCAAGGTTGGGGATCCCCCCGCCTTCGGCGCCCCCCTTGATAAGGGGGGATACAAGGACGGGGAACGTTGATTGTACGCCCGGAATCTCCTTTTATCCGGTTTGAATCACTCCCGCGATCTCCCTGACGATATCTTCCGCCGCCTTCCCGGGATCCTCGGCCTCGGTTACCGCGCGACCCAGCACAAGGAGCGTCGCCCCGTTCTCGATGGCCGTGGTTGGCGTGGCGATTCGTTTCTGGTCGTGGGCGGATGCTCCCGCGGGCCGGATGCCGGGGGTGATAATTTCAAAGGATTCCGGCAGGAGCTGTTTTATATCGGCAAGGTCCGCGGCCGAGCAGACGATCCCGTCAAGCGGCGCCGTCACGGCCTGGCGGGCGCAGTGGCGGACATAGTCCGCGACCGGGAGCGGCACGGCAAGGTCCCGGCGGAGAGATTCCGCATCGATGCTCGTGAGGAGGGTAACGCCGATGATTTTGAGCGCTACGGGGGAGTTGGTGTTCCGGGTCGCGAGCTTTGCGGCCGATGCAGCCGCGCGCATCATCGCCATTCCTCCGGAAATATGGATGGTCAGATAGTCCGCGCCGAACGCCGACGCGGCCTCGACGGCTTTGCCGACGGTATTCGGAATGTCGTGGAATTTCAGGTCAAGGAAGATTTTCCGGCCCGCGGCGCGGACGATGTCGAGGAGCGGGCTTCCGAATCGGGTAAACTGCTCCAGGCCGATCTTGAAAACGCCGATGCAGGGGGAGGTCTCTTCGATGAGGCGTTGGAGCGCTTCCAGGGAGGAACGGTTATCGAGAGCGAGCGCGCAGTAGTCGGAAGCCGATTTTTTCATGGCAATAAAATACCTTCAGTGCGCCAGATTCCGCCTGCGCCGAAAGCTATTTTATTTGCTTGGATTTTTCCCCGGGGGAGCGATCATGCGGCTGGATAAACTGTCTGCCGAGCTGGTTTTTAATAATGACAGGAAAGTATGGGTGTATAAGCCGCCGGCGACGCGGGCATTTAAAGATGTGCGCGACGTCGCGGCCTTTTGTGCGCCCCTGCGGTCGGAGGGGCGCAGCGTCGTTACCACCAACGGTTGTTTCGACATCCTTCACTCCGGACACATCCGCTATTTGCTTGACGCGGCGGAGCTCGGTGATATCCTGATCGTGGGGGTCAATGCGGACCGGACGGTTGCGCGGCTGAAGGGACCGGGCAGGCCGATACGGAACCAGGACGACCGGCTGCAGGTCGTGGCCGCGCTCGCCATGGTCGACGCGGCGTTCATCTTTCATGAAGACGATCCCCGGTCGTTCCTGGAGGCAATTCGACCTGACGTGCATGTCAAAGGCGGGGACTATACCGGCGACCTCATCGAGCGCGAAACCGTGGAACGTCACGGAGGCAGGGTGGCGATCGTTTCGTATCTGGCTGGTTTTTCCACCACTTCATTCGTGGAAAAAATCAAATCGATATCCTGATCGGCTGGTCGGGCCGATGGGGATTTCATGCGGTAATGCAGGGCCTGCGGCGGTGAATTATTAACAAAGGGCGATCTCCATGACGACCACAACGGCGACAACATCCCTGGAAGAACGACTCAGGGCGAATCCTGATTCGCTCGTATTTTCACGTCTTGCCGATGATTACCTGCATAACGACGAAATCGATAAGGCCATCGAAACGTGCAAACGGGGGGTTACGCGGCACCCGGACACGACCACCGGTCGCATCGTGCTCGGCCGCTGTTACATGCGGCAGGAGCGCTGGAAAGAGGCGATCGACGCCTTTGCCGAGGTCTGCAGGCTCGATTCCCGAAACTTGATGGCGATAAAACTTCTCGGCGATCTCTTCGCGCGGCAGGGATCGTCGGTCCATGCGGGCGACCTCTACCGGCTTGTCGCGGCCATGGATCCCTTCGATGCAAAGATGGCCGCCGTTGCCGCGCGGGTCGTCGGGCCCGAAAAAACCGACCTTTTCGGCATTCTCGCGGATGCCGAAAAAAACGCCGGCGCGGTCGCATCCACGGGCGGGCCGGGCGGAAAGAACAGCGGCGCTTCTTCAGCCATTCACGAGACGATTGAAACGCCGCTCGATGCATCGACGGATTCGTCATCGAAGGGGATTCTTGACATTGAGGAATTAACGGCGTCCGAATCCGTCCTGGAAACCGTTCCGGCGGTCGCGAAAGCGGCTGTGCCGGAGGATGACAAAACGGATGAGGCTCTCCCGGAAGGCGAGGTCCTCGCGGCGACGCCGAAGGGGGTGGAACCGTCCTCCACAATCGATATCGTGACCTCGACACTGGCCGAAATTTACTTTCAGCAAGGGCAGCTGCGGCGGGCGCTTGCCATCTACCGGAGCCTGTTGAACAGAGACCCGGAAAACGACCAGCTTAAGAAATCCATCGATGCGTTGAATGCCGCC
>Ga0187851_10003685_pt1 | contig 12766 bp, 7 predicted proteins | sample June2016WEW_6_10_FD_132997 | JGI IMG/M metagenome (GOLD analysis project Ga0187851, IMG submission 132997) | Peatland microbial communities from SPRUCE experiment site at the Marcell Experimental Forest, Minnesota, USA - June2016WEW_6_10 | ecosystem: Environmental > Terrestrial > Soil > Wetlands...
GGCCGATAATGCGATTTTCGCGTCACCGGCGAGTACGGTACTAGGATGAATCCCAGGTGCGGGTGGGCGCCGGGGATAAAGTAATCCAATGACGCGGGCGAATGCGGCGCGGGGATCCGCTACGCGGATGAGGGTGCGGCCCGGGGGGAATTCGTCCGTGACCAGAAGACAGCCGGCGGTTGAACTACCGGCCGTGGTTGCGGCTTTTCGATTTCCGACGAATGCGATCTCGTGTTGGTGGGCCGATTCGAGTGGCGCGGCGCCGGTAATTTCGAGTGAACCGTCGCCATCGCATGGAGCTTTCAAATGATCCGCAATTTCTGAGACCCGCATCACCCTGTATGATACAAACTTATGCCGGTTGATCCTTCGGCTCGAGTGGCGGCGACTGCGCGCGTGCATCCGGACGCGGTGGTTGGACCGGGAGTGGCGATCGGGGAGTACGCGATCGTCGAGGAAGATGTGGTGATTGGAGCTGAGTGCCGGCTGGAACCCTATGTGTACGTGAAGCGCTGGACTACGCTCGGAGAGCGCAACGAGATTTCGTCGGGAACGGTGCTGGGGACGGATCCGTTGGACAAGAACTTCAAGGGAGAGCGCAGCTATCTTCGAATCGGCGACGGCAATATCATTCGCGAGCATTACACGGTGTCGAGGGGGACGCAGCCCGAGAGCGTGACCGAAATCGGGGATTCGAACTACATCATGACGTCGGGACACATCGCGCACAATTCGAAGATTGGGAACAACTGCGTGATTGCGAGTTGCGCGCTGGTGGCCGGGCACGTGGAGGTGGAGGACCAGGCGTTTATTTCGGGCGGCGTGGTGATTCATCAGTATTCCAAAATTGGGCGGCTGGCGATGATCGGCGGGAACTCACGAGTGAACAGCGATGTTCCGCCGTACTTTTTGTATTCGGATTTCAATGTTGCGGCGAAGGGGTTGAATCTGGTTGGGTTGCGGCGGGCTGGTTTTAGTCGGGAAGAAATTGCGGCGCTGAAGAGCGCGTATCGGATTTTGTATCGGAGCGGGTTGAAGTTGGAAGAGGCGTTGGGACGGATTGAGGCGGAGTTGGATACGGAGCATACGCGGCATTTGGTGGAGTTTATTCGAAGCAGCAAGAGGGGGATATGCCGGGAGTGAAGGAATAAAGCGTCCACATGAGTGTGGACGCGGCAGGCAAGAGTGCCTGCGCCACGCGGTGAGAGGGAGTGATGGAAGTGGTATTGGAGGATAGAGTGCGAGCGGAGCTGCCGCGGACTTTGGGGTTGGTGGATGCGCTGGCCATAGTGGTGGGGATTGTTATTGGAGGCGGAATTTTTTTGGTTCCGAATCTGGTGGCGCGAAACCTGGCCACGCCTGGTTCTATTCTTGCCGTGTGGATTTTTGCCGGCGTCGCGTCGTTCTTTGGGGCGCTGGCTTGCGCTGAATTGGGAGCGGCGCTGCCGTCCACGGGCGGGCAATATGTATTTCTGCGAGAGATTTATGGTCCGATGACCGGATTTCTGTGCGGATGGTCGATGTTTCTGGTGGCCAGAACCGCGCAGGTGGCGTGGCTGGCGGTGATCTTTTGTTTGTACGTTTCGTATTTCGTTCCGCTGAGCGCGATTGCGGCGAAGCTGGTGGGGATTGGGATGATCCTGCTCTTCGCGGCAATCAACTACCGGGGTGTTTCGTTGGGGGCGCTGGTGCAAAAGGCGTTCACATCCGCGAAATTGATTGGATTGCTGATCATCATCGGCAGCGCGGCGTTTTATCGGGGTAATCCGGCTGTTGCGGCGCCGAGCGCGGCGGTTCCGTTTTCGCTCGGTCATTTTGGTATAGCACTGATTGCTTGTCTGCTGGCCTATGACGGTTGGATGCAGGTGACCTATGTGGCGGGAGAGATCAAGAATCCAAACCGGAATATTCTGCTGGCGCTGGCGGCTGGAGTGGGCGCGTGCATCCTTATTTATATGCTGGCGAATCTGGCTTATTTGCACGTGCTTTCGATTCCGGAGATCGCTGCAAGCGATCATGTGGGCGCCACGGCAGCGGAACGAACGTTGGGATCGGCAGGGGGTGGGTTGGTTGCAGTAGTCATTTTGTTGTCGATCGTCGGAACGCTGAATGGCTGCTTTCTCACCAGCCCGCGAGTGTACTTCGCGCAGGCCCGCGATGGACTGTTCTTCGCAAAGTTCGCGGAGGTGCATCCGCGGTACCGGACGCCGGGGTTCGCCATTGTGGCGCAGGCGGGGTGGGCAATTGTGCTGCTGCTGAGTGGAACGTATGAAACGTTGATCGACTACGCGATGATGGCGTTGTGGATTTTCTACGCATTGATGGTTTTGGGGGTGATTGTGCTGCGGCGGAGCCGGCCGCAACTGGTGCGTCCATATAAGATGTGGGGTTATCCGGTTACGCCGGTTTTCTTTGTGGCGGTGGCTGCGTATTTTATCGTCAATACGGCGGTGAGCCGGCCGGGGCCATCGCTGGCGGCGTTGGGGTTGATTGCGACCGGGGTTCCGGTTTATTTTTTTTGGAAAAAAAGATAAAACGGTTTCTGGTTTCTGGTTTCTGGTTCGTTTTGACGCATCTGGGGATTTTTGTGTTTCGAGGTGCTTTCTCGGCAACGTGTTGGCTAGAGGAGAGTTGCTAGCGTCGGATGCGTGTCTGCAGTCGCCTTTTTTTGCGATGCGTCAAGAACTTTCGCGATGTTGAGTATGCGCTGGCCGCGTTCGTCTCTGGTCCTTGTTGTATGGATGCCGGCTATGTTTGGGAGGGCTTGGGAGAGACCTTTAGAGGTGGAGGGGAGGGCGGCTAGGGGGACGCGCGTGCGGAGTTCGTTTAGGAGATCGGTGGCTTCGCCGGCCCAGGAGCCGGTGGCTTCGAGGAGGGCGTGGAGGGCTTCGCGGAGTGGATCGGCGCCGGACCAGATGGAATGAGGGTCGGCGAATGCGTTGATGACGGCGGCTTCGTCGAGGCCGAGGGCGGGAGCGGCGGCTGCTGTCCAGGTGGCGCAATCGAGAAAGCGCGGGACGTTGCCGAGGTCGATGTCGCGAATGCGAGATAGCGCTGTAGAGATGGCGTCGGACAACGTGGCCAGTGCACTGGCGTGGAGTGTTTCGAAAGTGGACCAGATAGCCGATTCGGGGCGGGGGTGGGCGATAGGTTCGAGCTGGATGGTCAGCGTCCGGTTCGCGAGAGTGCGGGGCGGAGTCCAGGCGCGTTGCGTTTCGTCGTGTGGCGCGATCAGGATTATGGGGCGCGCAACTTCGAAGACGAGCGGGTCGCGAAGGTCGGGCTGCGTGATTTCGATGGCGTCGCCGGAAGAGAGGGCGCACAGGGTCTCGGAGATTTTGTTGGGGATGCGGTGCACCTGATCAAAAACCAGGATCCAGTTATGGAGGGCAAGCAGGCAGAGATCGCGGTCGCGCGCGGGGAGTCGATGCACGGGGGCGGCGGAAGGATCGATGAGAGCGCGGAGTGCGCGGGCGAGGACGGACTTGCCGCTGCCGGCGGGTCCATTGAGGACCAGGATGGGGTAGGGGCCGGTGGTGCGAAGGGCGGAGATGAGCCAAGCCAGTACCGAGTGCCAGGCGTTGGTGGAAAGGTCGAAGAGTTGGCGGAGAGGGGCTAGGGGCTGGGGGCTGGGGGCTGGGGACTGCGACTGAGGACGGGGAAGTGCGAGCGTTCTTGTGGATTGGCGGAAGGCTGTTTTTAGGTTGTTTCGGATTTGCCAGCCTCGGGAGGTGATTTCCAGGACGTCGCCGGTGGGGTTGGCTAGGTCGACGATGATTTTCGATGGGAGAAAGGGGTCGCCTTCGAAGCCGAGACGTTGGGTGACGGGCTGGGTGGGGAAATCGCCGTAGCGGGCTTGGGCTTCGAGTGTCCGCAATACCGTGCGAAAGGCAATGGGGGAGGGCGCGGTGTCGAATTGTTTGTAGAAATTCGCGGTGAGCCAGTCGCGGAACGCCGCGGAGCGCAGGGGTGCTACGGTGCGATGCTCGGTGCTGGCGGGGAAACTGGCGCAGGCTTGTCCGTCCTTGGAGCAGAACGGTGAGGCATCGTGGGCGAGCTTGAGCAGTGCCTGAGGCTGTTCCGAGATGCGGATGCTGGGTGGCATACTGTCCCGGCTTGAGGTTAGCTGATGGGTTGTGGGTTGGTGAGGGTGGGTGGAGGGAAGTGATTGAAAGAGTGGGAAAAAGTTTTGGTGTGGGGTGGTGACCGTAACACGTTATCATTAATCCCGGGGAATAATTACGAGGATTATTGATATCGTCGTCAGCATTTCTTGCGGCATGCTGCTTGCGGCCGGGCCGGCGCGTGGGGAGACGAAAATTCAGGCGGTGGCGAAAGAGATCGAGGCCGATGCCGAGCGTGAGAATCCGCGAATGGGGCTCGACACGCTGATTCGTGGAGCGGAACGGCTGCGGGATGTGGATCCGGCTACGGCTCGTCAATTACTGGATAAAGGGGTGGCGTGGTTGAACCGCTTCCCACCTCCGAGCTATTTCACACTCCGATTCATGGATACGTACGCGCATATCGATCTCGATGCTGCAGAAAAATTCGGGGCGACGATACCCGACAAGTCTTGGGTTTACACCGCGCTCATCGAACAGTCGGCGCGGGTTAAGGATTATGCGCGGGCGACCCGGCTGGTAAGGCAGGCCGTGAAGGAAGGATGTTATAGCTTGGGCGCCGTCACATTCGCCATGCAGCAGATGGCGCGTGACACGCCGCAGAGCGCGGCTGAGTTGTTAGCCGAACGCGTGGCTGACTTTCCGGAAGGCGCTAAGGCATCGGATGTGAGCACGCTTTTGAGGTCGCTCGCAGTGTTTCCTTGGCCGGATCTTGATGTGACGCGCGGAGCGCTGCGGAAGATTTTTGCGGCGCTGGATCGGCCGGACTTCAAAGAAAGTACCGGCGATTTCGAAGAGACGGCAACTTTTGAATTCCATGGAAATGAGATCAAGACCGGGACCACATTCGAAACTGTGCTGTTGCCAGCGGCGGCTTACCTGGCGTTATGGGATTCGGAAGTGTTTCGTGCACGTGTCACGTCGCTGCCAAGTTGGGGGCCGGCACTTCGGGATTTGAGGGTGGAGGATCTTCCACGGCTCGCGCGAGCCCCGATTACGAGGGTTCAAAAGCCGGGGCCACCGCGTCCTAAATCCGCGCCGTTGCCGGACATTTCGAAGATGTCGTATCAGGAAGCTATGTCCGCGGCGAAGGCGCTGGAATTTCCGGCAAAATATTCCGTCTTGGCCAGCATGGCGACCCGGAAAGACTTTACCGCGGAGCAACGGAAGGTGGTGTTCGAGGAGATTTTTCCATTGTTACGCTGGGAGGAACCGTTCTCGCGCTACAACGGAACGCGATGGATGTTTTTTGAGGTTGTGGATTCGAAGATCGAGGGTTTGTTTGCCGAAGCGGCACTGGAGTGGATCGGAGCGCTGGATGCGGCGGTTAGCTCGGACGACATCATGCTCCTTCGAGAGCAGGAACGAGGGATTATAGACGTCGAACTCCGGAGGCTGGACGAACTGTTTCAGCAGCGCGATTTCGCGTTTTCGAAGCCGCATCCGTCTATCGTGTCGCGGAGGGCGCTGGCGCGCCTGGATGGAGCGGCCAACGAAATCGCCGATTTCTCATTGGCTAGCCTGGATGGAACGGCATTTCATCTGCGCGAACTGAAAGGCAAGATCGTGCTGATTGATTTTTGGGCGACATGGTGTCCGCCGTGCCGGGATGAGGTGCCGGCGCTCCAGAAAATTCATGAAGAGTGGAAGGGCAAAGGTGTTGTGGTGCTGGGCGTGGATGACGAGCCTGCGGGTGTGATCCGGGCGTTCAATGCGAAGAATGGGGTTACGTATCCGACGCTGCTGGATGCAGACCGCAAGGTGCATGAGTTGTTTGGGGTGGATGGAAATGGTCAAGGTATTCCGCTGGCTGTCGTTTTTGATCGCGATGGGAAGTTTGTGGGCCGGGTTCCCTTTCCGCACACGGAGGAGGGTTTCCTCCAGTTGCTGAAGAAGGCGGGATTGTGATTGTGAAGCCGAAAAATGCCCGCACCAGTTATTCACCCAGCGCGCGACTTTCTCCTGACGGAATAAACGCTGCCCAGTAGTAGGGGTGTTTTTGTTTCTTGGCGGCGAGCATTTCGCGCTGAACTCCACGTAACGATTCCGAGAGCCCTTCCTTCTTCAGCAGGCGCCGGTAGAGGCCGACCATCAGATCCCGCGTTGCCGCATCATCCACGCTCCAAAGCGACATCACTTGCGCTCGCGATCCTGCCAGCACCAGGGCCCGCCGCAAGCCGTAAACGCCCTCGCCATTGGCGACATCGCCTATGCCGGTCTCGCAAGCGGACAACACCACTAACTGCGTTCCCCATAAGTCCAACCCCGATACCTCCAGGGCGGTGAGCACGCCGTCCTCGCTTCCACTTTCCAGCACATTTGCCCCCGCCAAGGCCAAGCCCGAGCGCAGCAGCGGGTTCTCTCTATTTGTAAGCAGCGGCCGCAAGCCCCCTTCCGCCTGCGGATCAACCCATGCACGGCTCGAGTTCGGCGCTTCCTGCGGTTGATCCGCCAGGAAGAATCCGTGCGTCGCAATGTGCAGCAAGCGCGGCCCCGAGACGCCTTTCAACGCTCCCTCATTCGCTCGCGCGCCGGTGAGCACAGCGCTCTTGGGTAGCCGCAGCAGCTTCTGAAGGCGCTCACCCTCCTGGGCCGTGCCGGGCAACGGTTGAAAGTACATCTGGAAGTCGGTTGAGCGGTATGCTCTCTCTGCTTGGGCCGGCGCCTGCGCTTGGGCCGGCTTGGCATCGTAATCCGGATTCGCTAGCACCAGAGCCCCTTGGCGACTGGACGCGGGAGCCTGCAGCCGCAACAGGTCTCGACCCGAGCCGAGATAGCTGAACGTGTAGTGATCGAGCAGGTAGTGTTGCCGCTCGTCCACCAGCGCCGCAAACGGCACTAAGTTTAGTTGGCCGTCGGGAGACAACAGTACCTGGCTCTGGCTACCCAGCAAGGCGCGCAGAGGCCGCATTACTTTTTCGTCCAATTCGCGAGCGAGAAGCTTGACATCGGTTCGACCGGGATTGCTGAGCGCGCCGCGCAGCTGTAACGCCAAGCGGTCAATGGGTTGGGCTTCACCTAAATCCGTCCAGGCCGGCTGCCCGTCGTGGAAGAGCACGTAGGCAGCGTAGCGCGGTGGTTGAAGAGCCTTATTCTCCAGATCGGCTTTCGGATCAAGGGGCTGGTAATAGACAAGTTCCACTAGCGCGGCACCGTGAGGAATCGATTCCTGAATTGTCTTCAACGTGACCGGTTCGGAGTGCACCCGAAATGCGGCATTGCGCAAGCTGATGGCGGCCTCTATCTGGTCCTCCCGGATTCGGAGCTTCTGAATCTCCTGCTGGTATTCCGTCAAGTTGCGCTCACCCGGACCGCGCATCACCATGTTGGCGTGCAGCGTACGCATCTGCAGCAACTCGTCCAGCAACTTTTGGTCATCCGGATTGAGCCGCTCGCGTAGCGTATGCGTCTCTGCAGCCACAGCCTCCAGCAAGCGACCCTTGCGCCGCAGCACGGTCAAAAAGGCCAGGCTCAGTGCATCGGGATCGTCGGGCGCAAACTGCGCGTGAAACGAGATCGCGAGAGGAGTATCTAATTCCAGCGTCGATAAGTAGGCCTTCTTTTGCTGTTCCGATCCGGTGGTTAAGATGAGCGTAAGACTCTGCTCCCGGGCGTCGGAGCCGCGGGACAGATAAAGCGCTGCCTCTTTCCGTTCCCCTTTTATCCAATGAACTAAGCCCAAATTGGCGAGCGCGGTGACGGTGGTGGGATGTTCCAGGCCGAAGACTTTTTCGTTGATTGCCAGGGCGCGCTCGAGGAGGCCTTCGGCCTGTTGGTAATCGCCCTTGTTGAGATAAACCAAACCGAGGTTGCTGACGGAGTTGGCGGTATCAGGATGCTCGGGGCCCAGAGCGTTCTCGTCAATCGCCAGGGCTCGCCGGAAGAGTGGCTCGGCCTGCTGGTAGTCCCTTTTGTCCCGATAGATGTCGGCCAGGTTGGCAAGGGCACGGGCGGTATCAGGATGGCCAGGGCGATCTTTCTCGTCGATTGCCAGGACTCGACGGAAGAGCGGCTCGGCCTGCTGGTAGTCCCCTTTATAGCGATAAATCAATGCAAGGTTATTCAGAGACCAGGTAGTTTGAGGATGCTCGGGGCCGTAGATCGTCTCGCGCATACTCAAGGCTTTCTGGCACAATGGCTCAGCCCGGTCGTAATCCCCTTTTTCTCGATAAAGCTGGCCGAGGTTGTCGAGAGTAGTAGCGTATTGGGGCTGGGCGTTTTCAACGTGCTGAACCATGTCGATGGCGCGCAGATACAGCAGCTCAGCCTGCGGGTAGTCGCCTCTTGCGCGGTAATTTTGGGCGAGGTTGTTGAGGGTACTGGCGATAAGCGGGTTCTCGGGCGGAAGGACCTTTTCCCGGATGCTCAGAGCGCGCTGGAAGAAGGGCTCCGCCCGGCTGTAATCGCCCTCGGCATCGTAGAGAGTGCCAAGGTTGTTAAGCGATTGTGCAGTATCGGGATGCTCGGGGCCGAGGACTTTCTCGCGAATGGCTAACGCTCGTTGATAGAGGGATTCCGCTTGTACAAAGTCACCCTTGTCACGATACAGCCTGCCAAGATTACTGGCGCAGGAGGCGGTCTGGGAAGACCATGGACCCTCCGCATTTTCCATGCCGCTCAGGGCGCGAACCATGAGGGGCTCCGCGCGCTTATAATCGCCTTTAATTCGATAGAGCTCGGCGAGGTTGGCGAGCGACTCAAGGGAAGCCGAATGGCCGGGTCCGAGAGTTTTCTCGGCCAAGCTAAGGGCGCTCTCGGCAACGGGAATTGCCTCGTCGTACTTCCCAGCCCTATAGAGAATGGCCACCTCGCGGTTTCGTTCCTTCACGTCCGTTGCTTCGGGTGTAATGGGTATAGACATTTCAAAACCTCCCGTTATACTGATGGCGCGCGCCTCGATAAATCGTAATCGTACAATAAGGGGGTGCGCAGCGCTCGTAGTGCGTGCGGGTTTTGGCTGCGCGGCGCGGGCGCGCGGGGAATTCATTGAAACGGCGCCCCGATAAAGCGCTCACTTTTGGCGGAACGATCGCTTATCTTAGCTAATAGCAGGCTCATGAAAGAGGTGTGCTATGAGGAAAATTTCACGGCGAACAACGGACGCCGCACCGGGCGAGCTCCCGGTGGTTGGCGGCAAATCGGATAAGGCGAAAACTGGCGGGCGGGCTGCCACGGCGGAAGCTGAGAAGTGGATGGAATCCTGGAGGTCCGACAAGCGGGCGCCAGTAGGTGCTTTGTACCTGGGGCGATTCGCCGACCCCATGTATTTCCTGACCAAACCCATCACCTGGAAGCCCAACCAGGGTCAGGAGCGCTACCAGGAAGTGAGCGTGCCCGCGGGGTTTGTCACGGATCTGGCCAGCATTCCGCGCGTGTTCTGGACGCTGTTGCGGCCGGACGGAAAATACGCTTACTCAGCAATTGTGCATGATTACCTGTACTGGTTTCAAACCAGGCCGCGCGAAGAAAGCGATACAATTCTGAAGCTCGGGATGCAGGATTTCTCTATCGACGCTGTTACGATCACGGCTATTTACGATGCCGTGAGGCTTGGTGGAAGGGCTAGCTGGTCCGGAAATGAGCGCTTGCGAAACGCGGGAGAGAAGCGGATTTTGAAGCGCTTTCCCGACGACCCGCGGACTACTTGGGCGGAATGGAAAAAGCTGCCGGATAACTTCGAGTGACATTACGGGTCGGGTGATCTGGGATTAATCCATCCGCAAGGCGTCCAGCGGTGAAATTGAGCTGGCGCGGAAGGCTGGGATTAGGGCGGCGATCGATGCGGAGCACGCAAGGGCTAGGATCGAAATGGCGATCACGAACGGGTTGTATTGATTGATTCCGTAAAGTTGATGTCCTAGGAAGCGGCCGGCTGCTAATGCTAGCGGTATGCCTAATAGGAGTCCGATGAAAATTAAAGTTAGCGCTCCGCGGAGAATCAAAGCGAAGACGTCGCTACGATCGGCGCCGAGGGCCACTCGCACGCCGATCTCGCTGGTGCGGCGTGCGGCATTGTAGGCTGTGACGCCATACATTCCGATGGAGGCTAAAACTAGCGAAAGAATCCCGAAGAACGAGGTGAGGCGGGCGATCAGGCGCTGCTGGGTGAACGAAAAAGCCACTTGCTCTTTCAGGGTGTGAATCGCAAGGATGGGCAGATTGGGATCTATGGATGCCATTGTCTGGCGCACCTGCGCGATGGGCAGGCCGGCGCCTGGTTGGGTGAGGATAACGATGTCATGCATGAAATGCGAGCCCGGATTGAAATCCTGCATCTTTGCATAAACTCCCGCGGGATTGTGCGCGGCGTTCGGGGAAAAGTCGTGCTGCACTTCGGGCAGAAAAAAGAATGGGGGAATTGGCTTGTCAAGCTGGAAAGTTAGATAGCGGGCGTCTTTGGCAACGCCCACAATCTCGTATTCGCGCTCAGATCCGGTGTCGTGCTGGCCGAAGTGCTTCCCGATGGGATCAACATTCCCGAAGAACCTTCGTACAAAGGCCTGGTTGATGACGGCCACGTGACGCGAAGATGCCGTATCCTGTTCGGTGATGCCGCGTCCTTTGATGATAGGGGTTCCGATGGCGTCCAGGTATCCGGCAGTAACTCGGTCCCATGCAGTGAAGTTGGTGTCGTGGGGGCCCGGAGCGGGATGGCCATCCACAAAGACGCCAGCGCCCCAACCGCCGCCGGATAACGGAGAGTAATTGCAGAGAGCCACGGAAGATACGGCTGGAATGTTGGCTAGCGAATCGTGGATGCGATTGTAGAGAGGCGTGAGTTGCTCAGGGCCGTAGCCGGCCAGCCTTGGCTCGATCTTGACGACGGTGCGCCCATCCCGATTAAATCCGAAATCCTGAGTTTCGAGATGATGCAGCGCAGCGGTGAGCAATCCAGACGCGGATAACAACGCAAGCGAGAGCGCCGCTTGGAACACCACGAGCGTCTTCCTGGGGAGCGAGCCGGCGCGGGCGGTGGAGCGGCCGGCTCCGCGAAGCGCCTCGATGGGATCTACGCGCGTGGCCATCCAAGCGGGAGCGATGCCGAAGGCGATTCCCGAAGCGAGCGAAACGACAAACGCGAACAGGAGTACGGGTATGGAAGGCGAGGCGCTGATGGGTAAGTCTGCCACGCCCGCGACCTTCGGGAACGCGAAATGCAGAATGAGACGCGTGCCCGCGAAAGCGATTCCGAGGCCTACCGCTCCGCCAAACAGGGAAAGCAAAATGCTTTCGGTGAGAGGCTGCCGCATAAGACGCGAGGCACGCGCGCCCAGCGCCATGCTGACGGAGATCTGGCGCCGGCGCTCCATGCCACGCACCAGCATGAGATTGGCGACATTGGCGCAAACGATGAGCAGTACAAATCCGGAAACCATCATCAGGATTTCGAGCCAGTGTTCGTATTCTTCGCGCATGCTGGTGATGCCGGCGCCCCCGGGGCGCAAGAACAGGGTTTGCTCGGGGAATTTCGCGCGTTCGTTCGGGTTCATGTCTCCCCAGTGCGAGAGCAGCCACTGCTTCAGCTCCACTCGCATATCAGCTTCTACCTGGGTGGGCTTCGCGCCGGGCCGGATACGGCCGATGACGTCGAGCCAGTTGTTATTGACTGTGTAAAGATCGCCTTCTAAGAGTGGCTCGGTGTTCAAGGGCAGAAAGAGATCGGGGGGATCGGCGCTCAAAGTATCGCCGAAGAAACCAGGCGGAGTGATTCCGACTACGGTAAATGGCTTTCCGTCCAGCGTGAAGACACTACCGATGACGGACGGGTCCAATGCAAACTTTTGCTGCCATAAGCGATAGCTCATCACCGCGGTTGGTGGAGCGCCGGGTTGGTCGTCGGAAGGTGAAAGCGCGCGTCCGGCATACGCATTTATGCCGAACATGGTGAAGTAATTGCCCGAGACGAATTCGCCGGGAGAACTTTGGGCCGGCTGGGCGCTGCCCGCGCGGCGGACGCCGAACAGCGGCTGGACTGCCGAAAACGCGGCTAGTTCGGTAAAACCCTTTGAGTGATCCCGAAAGTGTTTGTACAAATCGTAGGAGACGAGCGAAAACTCTTTCTCCTGGCTGTAGCCGCCCCAGTAGCAGCAACGCGATTCTTTCCCCAGGCGATACAGCTCGCTGGGATTCGCCACAGCGAGCGATTTCAAAATGACGGCGTGGACCAGAGTGAAGATGGAAGTGGTGGCGCCGATGCCGAGCGCGAGAGTCAGGATGGTGGTGATGGTGAAGGCCGGGGCGTTGCGCAGGCGGCGTAAGGCGTGGCGGGTGTCCTGGATTAGGGTTTCCACAAATGGTAGTCCTCTCTGGTCGCGATAACTTTCGCGGATTGCTTCGACGGTTCCGAACTTTAGGAGAGCTTGACGGCGCGCGTCGGCTGGTGAGAGACCGGCGCGGAGATTCTCGGCGGTCTCGAGAGCGAGGTGCTCTTCGATTTCGGCCTGCAGGCGCTGTTCGGCTTGCTGGGTGGTGGCGAAGGAGCGGAGGCGGTTGAAGAATCGTTTTAGAGTTTTCATTGAGATCCTCGTTACTGGTCCCCTTGCTAACGCGCGGGGCTACTCTGACCGTAGGGCTTGCACTGGTGAAATTGAGCTGGCGCGGAACGCGGGTAGTAGCGATGCGATCAGCGCCGAAAATCCTAA
>Ga0187851_10003687_pt1 | contig 12765 bp, 10 predicted proteins | sample June2016WEW_6_10_FD_132997 | JGI IMG/M metagenome (GOLD analysis project Ga0187851, IMG submission 132997) | Peatland microbial communities from SPRUCE experiment site at the Marcell Experimental Forest, Minnesota, USA - June2016WEW_6_10 | ecosystem: Environmental > Terrestrial > Soil >...
CGAGGTCTTATTTTTGATCACCACGAAGAAGGTGTCTTCATAGTTGATGTTGGTGCTGGCCCAATTGGTCACCGCCGGGTTCACCTGGCCGGGTTCTTTACAAATGCCCAATTGAACTTTGCCCGCCGACACCTGTTTAGCGATCAAAAAGAAGTGGGTGACGTTGCCTGACGAGGTATAACCGCTGTTTTCCTTGTTGACCTGAATCACCCGTATTCCATTGGCGCTATCAACCGGGACGTCAGAATGGAACTTATACAGGAACGAGTAATACAGACTGATATTGGTGGTGGTGTTTCCCGGATACGTGCCTGCGTTGACGAACCTATTGTAAACCGCATTGTTGTAATTGTTGGTGGGCGAGATAAAAACCCTGTCACCGTACGACAGGACCAGGCCCAGCGCCGTTCCGTCCAGACTGCCGCTGCCATTGGTGACGGTGATCGAATTAATTGGATTATACCAACCATTCTCTAAACCGGTGCCAGGACTACCCAATGGTCCAGTCAGATAATTTACAAATTCGTCGGCGAAAATTATATTTGCGCCGGCGTTCTGACATGGCAGGAAGCCGGTGGCGAGAAGGACCAGAAAGAGGCTCAATATGTTTCGTTTCATAATTTTGCTCCGTTGGATTGTTAATTGCCCTGGTGAAATTCTCGTGCCCGCCCGACGCGGCAGGAAGGAAACCGCAGGCGATTTCCCTTTTGATCGGAACACTGGTCGCCGGAAGGCGGCACGATTGAAATATAAATTGTCCTCCTGAGGGAAGTTGAGGCCGGACAACGGTGTCTCCACTTCGATCTGTCAGCGACTGCAAATGACGCTTTGCTCGCACTTTTCTGAATTCGCCAAGACTTGGCGTTTCCATCGGTCATCGGAGCATCAGTTCCACTGGCAATCGACTATAAGACTTTGTTTTTGACCATGCAAGTCCAAAATTACTAAAGTTATAGTATGACAACGGGAACTTTAACCAGCATTCTCAACCACCGTTTCCACCACACGGGTGTCGTTCAATGAACCGGTGGTTGACCTATTGTCCTTGAAAATAGGTTCGAACGGAGTCAAAGACATGCTCCCATTGCTATAGTCAGCAGCTTATAATCAGCCAGCCAGCCTTGATGTGGTTTGTTTTTCTGTAAATTTACAACTTCTACTGCGTGCCCTGGACCAGGCTGGAACGGGGGCGTTTTATGGCCAGATGGTAATCTGCGGAACACCGTCAATGGTGAACTGGTCGAGATGGAAACCATTGAATGTAACGACGGCATTGGCCGGGACAAAGGCGGCAACGTTCCCATCCATGAAAGTCTTCTTGCCCCGCACGGACCCGCCATCATCGAATCCGGCGTGAGAAACCCTGGCCCCGTTGACGTTCAGGGCGAGTTCACTTTTTTGGCCCGGAACCTGATGCCACTTGACGGGCACCTGCACCGACAGGGAATGGCCGTAATGATTGGTGTAGGCCTTGTCTCCAATGACCAGCGCCGAACCAAATACCGCTGACCAGTCGGTGGTGGTGGTGAGGTTAAGGTTGGTCAGCCCCTGGGCGTTGCCGGTGAAGTTCGTGGCCGTCACGGTTCCGTCGCCAATCTCAATCCGGGCAGCGATGGTTTTGGCGGGGAACATGATTTGAGAGCCGCTCAAAACCATCAGATCATTGCCTCCAATTGCAAAATGTTCCGTGACCGCCGAACCGTAACCGGCCTGATACGTGTCAATGATGTTCGGCGGGGATTGTCCGGTGATGGACCAGTTTGTCCCGGTGAATTCCAAGGTCGAATCTTTGGGGACATATCCCAGGTTGTCATTGTGAAAAATGAAAACCATCGGCGCGCCGGATGAACAGGCCGTCAGCGAGCGGCGAACCCCCGACTCGGCAAAGCTCCCGCCAACAACCAGAACCTGGGCGAATCTGTCCGCGCCGCAGAAATTTCTGACGATCGGGTTTTTCGTGGCGTAAGAATGGATGCCCTCGATCACATCGTCATTCATGCCATTATTTAAAAACAAGCCGCCGCCAACCGAATAAATATTTGTGCCCCACAAATTATCCTGGCCGCCACCGACGGCGCCGCAGACTTCCAGCCCGCAATAACCCAGAATCCGCAGATGGTCGGCGCCAATGGCGGCCCCCACCTGCAAACCGCCAAAGGCCACGTTCTCCAGAATCGTTTGCTGGCCATTGACCGATGCAATGTTCAGCCCGATCAGATTTAACGAGCCGGGACTGTCCGCCCCCGCCTCGCCGTTGACATTGGTGGCGTAAGCCCAGGGAGCAAAAAAAACGTTTTCGATTTTGTCAACCGACGTGTTGGTGATGCTGACGATGGCATTGGTCACGTCCGTGGTGGAACAGATGGTCAGGTCGTGCAGCCGGACCGAAAGGGGATTATTGGTGCTGCTGACGAACGACATTCCGGGCGTCGTGCCGTTCATGTTCGTGATGACCAGGGCGGTCAGTTTCATTCCCGCCCCGCCGAGTTCGAGGTCGAACGGGGTGTTTACGGCCAATGCGTTGGTGCCGGTAAAATAGGTTCCGGGGCCAAGCCGGATTTCGCCGCCGCCGAATCCCTGGGCCTTGTTAGTCACTTGAGGCAGGGCCCGAATCAAGGCGCCCAGGTCCAATGACTGGGGACTGCTGGTGTTGGTGAACACGACCAACCGATGGGTGATAACCGGATCAACCGCCAGTGCGATCCGGGCGCACAGGACAAGGGCGAGGGAAAGAAGAATTTTCATAAAATTACGGGATTATTCCTGACCGGGTTCACTTTTCGGTGCCGCTCCATGCTTTGGTCCAAGGGCCGGGGTCATGTTAGTTTGAGGGTGTGGTTTTGTCCATCTCCGGCAGCAAAAGATCGCAGCAACCCATGCCGGTGCGGAAAAGTTTTGCCGCGGAACCGTCAATCACCTTGAGGGTTGACACCGGGAGAGAAAGTCAGACCCTTTGAAGCATGAAATTTTGCGGCGCATCAATTTTTGCGATGTTGTCCTTGTGCTTGCAATCTGCCGCCGGCTTTGCCGCTGACACCACGAATTTTGTCCCGTCCAATCCGCCGGAGATGAAACCGCTCGCGAAGACCAATTCGCCCGCGTATCAGGCCGCCAGGCGGTTCATGCACGGCGTCAATCTTGGCAATTACCTCGAAGCGCCGCCGGGCCAGAACTGGGGCGTGACCTGTTCGGCCGATGAATTTCCCCTCATGCGCGCCCAAGGCTTCGACCATGTGCGCGTGCCGGTGGGCTGGCATCACTACACCGGCCCGGCGCCGGATTATACAATTTCACCGGACATTTTTGCCCGTGCGGATTTTGTGGTCACCAACGCGCTGGCCAGCCACCTGGCCGTCATCATCAACATCCATCATTTCAACGAATTCACGACCGATCCTTCAGGGCAGACCGACAAGTTCCTCGCCATCTGGCGGCAGGTTGCCGCGCACTATGCAAAATTCCCCGATTCGCTCGCCTTCGAACTGCTGAACGAACCGCGCGATGCCGCGACCACCGCCGTGGTCAATCCGATCTACGCGTCTGCCATTGCGGAAATTCGCCGGACGAACCCGCATCGCACCATTTTCGTCGAGCCGGGCCATTGGGGCAGCGTGAATGAATTGAAAAATCTGGTGCTGCCCCCCGATGACAATTTGATCGTGTCCGTGCATTGCTACGATCCGTTTTACTTCACGCATCAGGGCGCGACGTGGGCCGGGCCGGACACCCAGGTGACCGGCATCCGGTTTCCCGGTCCGCCCGACCAACCGCTCGTGCCCGACCCATCACTCAAACTGAATCCGTGGGTGGTGGATTGGATCCGGCGCTACAACACGCTGCCGGCTGACCGGAATCCGTGCGGACCGTCGGCGTTTACGGACAAGCTGAAGCTGGCGCGGGAGTGGTCGGATTATTATGGCCGGCCGGTGCATGTGGGTGAATTTGGCTCCTACACCACCGCCGATCCGCAGTCGCGCGCCCGGTTCACCGCCGCGTTCCGGCACGAGCTTGACGAACAAAAACTTGGCTGGGCGTTGTGGGACTGGAGCGCGGCCTTCCATTACTGGGACAAGAAGAACAACCGGCCCATGCCCGGCCTGCACGAGGCGTTGTTCGGAAATTCAACCCGGTGAATAGTCAACAGGACGGGGCAATAATTCTCTTTTGCATGTGTGGCCAACTTTGGACCAAGGGCCGGGATTTTTTAGCGGCGCGGAGACCGGAGCGCACTATTTCAGCCAGAGCACGGTCACACCCTCATTCGTCGTGTCCAGATCCGGATCCGCCCGCAGATCCGGCACCGCTTCGAGAAGTTCCAGCACGATGGGATTGAAGATGGTGAAGTTCTCGCCAGGGATGAAGTCCTTGATCACGCCCTCTTTCCTGCGAAGCGCAAAAGATTTCTTCAGGCCATGATTCAACGCGCCACCCTTGCCGGAGGATCCGTAACCGTGGATGATTTTCAGAACGCGCACACCTTCGCGTTTGGATTTCCTGATTTCCTCAAGGACCAGCCGGCGGGCTTCGTCCAGAGACGGAAAGCCGGCTTCGACATTGAAGGTTTTCAAGTTCATGGATTCATCGCGATCAGCTACCCGATCTTCAACCACACCGTCTTCAAATACGCCGGCTCGGCGCGGCTGATGGGAAAATCCGGCGGTTGCGGGACATGATGCCGCTGCAGAATTTTCCGCCGAGCTGAGTGGATCGACTTTTCCACCTCCGCGAAAAATTTCTCCGGCGGCCAGTCCGCCGCGTTCGTCGAAGTAAACAGGATTCCGCCCGGCTTGACCAGCGGCAGCGCGGCGGCCACCAGTTTGCCGTAATCTTTTTCCGCCCGAAATACGCCGTGTTCCTTCGACTGCGAAAACGTCGGCGGGTCGATCGCCACCGCGTCGAACGCGCGCCCTTTCTTCGCCAGCCGCCGCAGCCAGTCAAACGCATCGCCGTAAATGAAATCGTGCGCCGCCGGGTCGAGGCCGTTCAACGCGAAATTGCGCCGGCCCCATTCGAGATATTTTTTCGAGAGATCGAGGCTTGTGGTTTTCACTCCGGCCTTGGCCACGCACACGGAAAAGCCGCAGGTGTAGGCAAAGCAATTCAAAAGTCCAAAGTCCCCAGTCCATGGCCCAAAGTCGAAATTAGCCGCGACATGGCCGGTCAAAAAGCGGCGGCGGTTGTCGCGCTGGTCCAGGAATAACCCCGTGGAATAGCCTTCGTTGAAACCCAGCTCGAACCGAACGCCATTCTCGAAAATCTCAAACCGTTCCGGCGCGATTTCGCCCAGAACCGTCTGCGGTGATGCTTCGGCCACGGTCGTGCGCCGCACCTGGCGCGACAGGATTTTGTGATACGCCCCGGTCGCGGAAAATATTTTTGCGAGCCGCGCCAACTCTTCTAGCTGTTCGGAGCGCAGCGGTTGTTCGGACTGCGACAGCAGGAATTTTCCCAATCGCTCGACGTGCCAGCCCGGCCAGCCGTCACTCGCACCGTGAATCACGCGGAAAGCGTCCGTCATTTCCGGCTCGAAGATGGCGGAGCGCAATGTGTAGGAGCCGACGTAAGGAGGCTCTAACTTTTCCGTTTTAATTTTGGGACTCGTCACCGCGTCTCCTACAAAGTCAGCGGGCGCCTGAAACGTCACCGGTTTGCCTGTTGCCGGATGGGTGAAGGAAATTTCCGCTGCGTGCAGATATACCCGCGCCGCCGGTGGGCCGCCGTAAAGCGTGTCGCCGAGAACCGGAAATCCGTTTTCCGCCGCATGGACACGAATCTGGTGTGTTTTTCCCGTCAGCGGCTCAGCCTCCAGCATTTGAAATTCTGGATTCTGGATTCTGGATTCTGACTTCGGCGCCAGCCGAAATTTCGTTTCCGCGATTTCCGCGCCGTCGTGCGGCGGACGGCTTGCGTACTTTTCGCCGACGCGCACCAGCGCGGTTTTGACGGTGAACTCGCGTTGCGGCACCGGCCGGTCGGTGAGCAGAAGATATTTTTTACGAACGCGGCGCTCGGTGAATTGCTCCGTGAGCGACTTATTGGCGGCCGGTGTTTTGCCGAAGACCAGCACGCCGCTGGTTTCCTTGTCGAGCCGGTGCAGGATGGCGAGTGTGGCCCAGCGCGGTTCGCGATGCCGCAGCCAGTCATAAATGCCCTCGCCCGCATGCGGCCCGGGCGCGTGCGTGTTCCAGCCGGCGGGCTTGTGAACCACCAGCAGATGCTCATCCTCAAAAATCACGCACGGCGCCATGCGCAGATGAAACCATTTTCCGATGCCCAAATGAAAGCGTGGAATCAGGGTGCGGTTTGTAGGAAATCAAGAAGCCGTGGCTGCTGGTTTGAGTCGTTCGCCAAACCTCCGCCACTGATCGCGCTTGGTCCGACTCATCAATCTGTTCAAGACGGTAAAAAGCTGAATGCAAATGGAATATGTCTAGGATTTATAACTTGACGCTTTGTTCGTGAATCTGTTATAAGAACTTTGAAATAAAAAGGCAATTGAATGAATGCTCGGCTCATGATTGTCGCGGCGCTGCTTATTCCGGTCTTTTTTCCTTTCAGCACAGACGTTTCACGTCCTTTACAACTTCTCCGGCTCGTCAAGCCCATATCCGCAGGGAAAACTGATATTGAATAGCAACCTGTTGTATGGAACGAGCCTCGGCGGCGGCACTGCCGGTTGGGGCGCGGTATTCACGATCAACACAAATGGCACGAGTTACAGTGTCATCAAAAGTTTTTCCGCGCCGACGGCAAATTCCAGCGGCATCCCTACCAACAGCGATGGAGCCGGTCCAATGGCCGGTTTGGTTTCGGATGGCAACTCGCTTTATGGCACCACGTATGAAGGTGGCAGCGGCGGCAGAGGAACGGTGTTCTCCCTGGCGCTGGATGGGACGGGCTTTGCAGTGCTCAACAATTTTAACGGCACCAATGGCAGGACTCCCTATGCCGGTCTGGTTCTATCCGGCAACGTCCTTTATGGAACCACGACGGGGGGAGGCGTTTCGAACAAGGGCACCGTGTTTTAGGTCAACACCGATGGTAACGGATTCGCACTGCTTAAAAGTTTTACCGTCACCGACGGCATCTTGCTGTTGAGCAGTGTCGCGCTGTCGGGCGACACGTTATTTGGGACGACTTACGACGGCGGCATTTCAAATCGCGGCACAATATTTTCGGTCAACACAAATGGCACGGGTTTTACCGTGCTCAAAACTTTTAATGACGGCGATGGCACGCAGCCGCATTCAACTTTGCTCCTGTCCGGCAACACCCTTTATGGAACCACCGACGGCAATGGTGTCTTGAGCAACAGTATTGTTTTCAAAATCAACACCGACGGAACGGGTTACACCGTGATCAAAAGATTTTCCGACATTGACCCGGTTTACGGCACCAACGCAGACGGCTCGTATGTGCGCGCCGGACTTGTGTCATGGAACGGGGTACTCTACGGCACCACCGAATGGGGCGGTGTTTTTGGCAATGGCGTTGTGTTCAAGATGAACCCGGACGGTTCCGGCTATGCCGTCTTAAAGCATTTTTCGGCAACAACCGGCACCAGCAACGGCAATTACATCAATGCCGACGGCATGATGCCGCTGGCCGAATTGATGGTGGCGGACGGCGTTCTATACGGCACAACCCGATATGGCGGAGCCTACGGCGTGGGCACCCTGTTCAGCCTCATCATTCCGCCGACACCCGTGTTGCAAACCACCAATCTCAACGATCATCCGGTGATTTATTGGGCGGATGATGGATTGAACCGCACCCTGCAAACAGCTCCCGACCTCGTTTCCGGCAATTGGACCAGCGTGCCTGCATTAAATTGGACCAACGCCTCCATTAATCCGCAAAAGATCGGCTATCAAATCACCGATTCAATGAATCGTCCTAGTGCTTTCTTTTGGTTGAAGTGAAGTTTCTCCTTTTTTCTGAAAATGACTTGATTTGCCTCCATCTGCGCAATTTTACGTCCCCTATTGCCGAAAAAACTCGCCGCCGGAATTCTTACAATTCATTTTAACGGCGTGCATCTGGCCCATTTGCGACTCCGGGACTTCCGCAATTATCCGCGGTTGGACGCCGACTTTTCACCGGGCTTTCATCTGCTGCTCGGCGACAACGCGCAGGGCAAGACGAACATCCTTGAAGCCGTTTACCTCATGGCCACGCTGCGCTCGTTCCGCGGCGTCGGCGGCGCGCAGATGATCCGGCACGGACAGAAGGGCTATTTCGTGGGCGGGACGGTTGTGGGCGGAACGGTTCCAAATTCTTCCGGTTGCAGCGGACGTCAGTCCGCTCCATCTGATCAGAGCCGACTCACGTCGGCTGCTACGATGCTGACCACCCATAGCGAACGTGAAATCAAAATCTACTGGTCGGCGCGCGAACGGAAACTGACGCTGGATGGCCAACCGGTCAAACGCCTTGGCGATTATCTTGGCACGCTGCGCGCCGTGGTGTTTTGCACGGAGGATGCGCATCTGGTCAAAGGCACCGCGCGCGCCCGGCGACGTTTCCTCGACCTGCTGCTGGCGCAGACGCAGCCCGGCTATCTGCCGCTGCTCCAGCGTTATATGCGCGCCGTGCGTGCCCGCAACGCGCTGCTCAAACACCGCTCCACCGACGAAGCCGCGCTCGACAGCTTTTCGCAGGAACTCGTGAAGCTCGGCAATGAAATCATCCGCGCACGCCGCGAACTGGCCCCCAAATTCTCGCCGCTCGCGCGGCTGGCGTATCGCCGCATTTCCAACGACGCCGAGGAATTGCGCATCGAATACCTGCCGAGCGTCAAAAAGGATTTTGCCGTGGAACTGGCGCAGTCGCGCAACCGGGAACGGACGTACCGCTCCACGCTGGTCGGGCCGCACCGTGACGATTTGCAATTGTTGCTCAACGAAAAGTCCGCCGCCCAGTTTGGCAGCGAAGGCCAGAAACGCACGCTGGCCATCGCGCTAAAAATGGCGCAGGCCGAATATCTCACGGGCATCCACGGCTCCGCGCCGGTGCTGCTGATTGACGACGTGATGGGCGAGTTGGACGTGAAGCGGCGCAGCGGTTTTCTGCCGTTGCTGGAGCAGGCGCGCAAGACCGGCGGCCAGGTCTTTATGACCGCCACCGAGGAAAACTGGCCGGCGGAACTGGGGAAGGACTTGCAGCGGTGGGAGGTCCAGTCCGGAGCGTTGAAGGAGAAATAACATCGAACATTCAACGCTCAACATCCAATGGCGGCGGCTAACTGCGTCGTTGGGAGTTCGATGTTGGATGTTGGATGTTGGATGTTTCCTTCTTTCCTGTTTTCCTCATTCCCCGCTATCCTTGCCCCATGAGAATTTTATCGGGCATCCAGCCCAGCGGCACGCTGCATCTCGGAAATTATTTCGGGATGATGAAACCCGCCCTCGAGCTGCAGGAAAAAGGCGAGGCGTTTTACTTCATCGCCAACTATCATTCGATGACGTCGCTGTTCGACCCGGCCGAGCGCCGCAAGAACACGCTCGATGTGGCGCTGGACTTTCTCGCCTGCGGCCTAGACCCCCAAAAAACCGTCTTCTTCCGCCAGTCCGACGTGCCGGAAGTGACCGAATTGACGTGGCTGCTTTCGACGATGACGCCGATGGGCCTGCTCGAACGCGCGCACAGCTACAAGGACAAAATCGCCAAAGGCATCGCGGCGAGCCACGGCCTGTTCGCGTATCCGGTGCTGATGGCGGCGGATATTTTGATTTACGACTCGAACATCGTGCCGGTGGGCCGCGACCAGAAGCAGCACGTCGAGATGACGCGGGACATTGCTATCAAGTTCAACGAGCAATACGGCCAGACGTTTGTTATTCCCGAACCGCAAATCCGCGACGAAGTCGCCGTGGTGCCCGGCACGGACGGCCAGAAAATGAGCAAGAGCTACGGAAACGCGATCGAAATCTTCGGCGAGGAAAAGGCCACGCGCAAAAAAATCATGGGCATCGTCATGGACAGCCGTACCCCGGCTGAGCCGAAACCGGATGCGGACAAAAATCTCGCCATCCAACTGCTCAAACTCGTCGCGCCGGCGGCCGTGGCCGGGGATTTTGAAAACCGCCTGCGCGCCGGCGGGCTGGGCTACGGTGATTTGAAGAAGGCGTTGTTCGAAAACTACTGGAATTATTTTACCGATGCCCGGAAGAAACGGGCGGAACTCGCTGCGAACCCGGATTACGTGAACAAGGTATTGTCCGAGGGAGCGAAAAAAGCCCGCGCGCTGGCGCAAACCGTTTTGAAGCGCGCGCGGAAGGCCGCCGGATTGGAATAGTTGGAGTTCAAGCTTTAGCTTGTTCGGGTGACACGCTGAAGCGTGAACTCCAACTTGCACACTTGAACTACTCACGGATGAAAAATTCGCCGCGCACCCATGACGCCGCCGCAAACCAGCCTGTGGCAACCCGCCTGCGGCTGCGCATCACCGCTGCGGCTGAAACGGCGGTGCGCTCCGGCCATCCGTGGGTTTTTTCCGACAGCGTCCTGGAATCGAACCGCCCCGGGCAGACCGGCGAACTGGCGGTGATTTACGACCGCAAGGACCATTTTCTCGCCGTGGGTTTGTTTGATCCCGATTCTCCAATTCGCGTGCGGATTTTGCACGCGGGCAGACCGCAGACAATTGATCGCGCGTGGTGGCAGACGCGGCTGGAGCAAACCCTCGCCCGCCGCCATGATTTGTTCGACGCGCAAACCACCGGTTACCGTCTCATCCACGGCGAAAGCGACGGCTGGCCCGGCCTCGTGCTGGACCGCTACGATACGACGCTCGTGCTGAAACTTTACACGGCGGCGTGGCTGCCGCGATTGGACGACACGCTGGCATTGCTTAAGGAAAATATTCCGGGCGAGCGCATTGTTCTGCGTCTCAGCCGCAACATCCAGGCCACCGCTGAAGAACAATTCCAACAGAGTGACGGGCAGGTGCTCCACGGCCTGCCACCCGCCGGGCCGGTGGTTTTTCTGGAAAGCGACCTGCGTTTCGAGGCCGATGTGTTGCGCGGGCAGAAGACCGGATTTTTTCTCGATCAACGCGAGAACCGGCGCGAGGTGGAAACACTGGCTCGGGGCCGCCGCGTGCTAAATGCGTTCAGTTTTTCCGGCGGCTTCTCGGGTTATGCGGCGCGCGGCGGGGCCGTCGCGGTGACGGACCTTGACATCAGCCCCCACGCGCTGGCGGCGGCCAAGCGCAATTTCGCGCTGAACCAAAATTGTCCCGGTGTGGCCGCGTGTCATCATGACACCGCACAGGGCGATGCATTTGACTGGCTGGCGACCAGCAAGGCAAAGTTCGATTTGGTGGTGCTGGACCCGCCGTCGCTGGCCAAGCGCGCCACGGAGCGCGAGGGTGCCCTGCGCGCGTACGAACGGCTGGCGACGCTGGGCATCGCCCGGCTCGCGCCTGGCGGAATTTTGGTGGCGGGCTCATGTTCCGCGCACGTCCCAGCGGAGAACTTCTTTGAAGCCGTCCGGCGCGCGGCGGCAAAGTCGGGAAGAAAATTTGCGGAACTGAAAACATTGCGGCATCCGCCGGATCATCCGGCCACCTTCAAGGAAGCGGAGTATCTGAAGGTAATTTACCTGAAATTTGCGACGTGACGAAATTTCACGCTAAGGCGCAAAGACACGGCTTCAAAGTCAGTTTACCGTGTCAGCGCCGGAGGCGCGCAAGCCAGTAGCCCACGGTGAAACCGTGGGTATCAATGTACAAAAAGAAAAAGCCCCGGATGGGGCGAAAGAAATTTCCGTCGGCGATTTTCTGCCGCCCCTGCCGGGGCTTGATTTTTTTGGACGACCAACCCACGGTTTCACCGTGGGCTACCATCGGTCGCTGCTCCGCAGCTGCAAATGGTTTTTAAAAACACGCCTTACATTATTTTCAGCTTCGGCAGGTCCTGCGAATCCACCAAGCCCACCGGCTCGCGCTTCGCGTTCACGACGATGAGGTCGTCAATGTTCCGCTCGTTGAAAATTTTAAGCGCCTCGACGGCCAGGGCGTTCTCGCGGATGCAAATTGGCCTGGGCGTCATCACCTTTTTCAGCGGCTGGTTCAACAGATTTTCGTTCACGGCCATGTGCCGGCGGAAGTCGCCGTCGGTGAACACGCCGGTGAGCTTGCCGTGCGCGTTGACGATGCTCAGGCTGCCGGATTTGGCGCGCGTCATCACGAGCAACGCCTCCTTCACGGCCAGGTCTTCGCGCGCAATGGCGTTGCGCTCGCCGGTGCGCATGATGTCGCCGACGCGCAGCAGCATGGCGCGGCCGATTGCGCCGGACGGATGATATTTGGCGAAATCACTTTGCTTGAACCCGCGCGCCTGCAGCACCGCCATCGCCAGCGCGTCGCCTATGACGAGCATCGCCGTCGTGCTCGCCGTCGGCGCCAGATTAAACGGACAGGCTTCCCGGGGCACGCGGACGTTCAACACGATGTCGCTGTGCCGCGCGAGCGACGACTTGACGCCGCCGGTGACAGCAATGATTTTGACCGAAAACCGCTTCAACGCGGGCAGCAGGTTCAATAATTCCTCCGACTCGCCGGAATAGCTCAGCGCCAGGATCACGTCGCCGTCGTTGACGATGCTGAGGCTGCCGGATTTGGCGCGCGTCATCACGAGCAGCGCCTCCTTCACGGCCAGGTCTTCGCGCGCGATGGCGTTGCGCTCGCCCGTACGCATGATGTCGCCGACCCGCAGCAGCATCGCGCGGCCAATCGCGCCGGACGGATGATATTTGGCGAAA
>Ga0187851_10003688_pt1 | contig 12764 bp, 17 predicted proteins | sample June2016WEW_6_10_FD_132997 | JGI IMG/M metagenome (GOLD analysis project Ga0187851, IMG submission 132997) | Peatland microbial communities from SPRUCE experiment site at the Marcell Experimental Forest, Minnesota, USA - June2016WEW_6_10 | ecosystem: Environmental > Terrestrial > Soil >...
ACGACCACATCACCAGCGGCATCGGCGCGGCGATGATTGGCTGGTACGGCTGCGCGATGCTCTGCTACGTCACGCCCAAGGAACACCTCGGCCTGCCGGACAAGAAAGACGTGAAAGACGGCGTCATCGCCTACAAAATCGCCGCGCACGCCGCCGACCTGGCCAAGGGCCATCCCGGCGCGCAATACCGCGACAACGCCTTGAGCAAGGCGCGGTTTGAGTTCCGCTGGGAAGACCAGTTCAACCTGAGCCTCGACCCGGTGACCGCGCGCGAATTCCACGACGAAACCCTGCCGCAGGACGGCGCCAAGACCGCGCATTTCTGCAGCATGTGCGGCCCGCATTTCTGTTCCATGAAAATCACCGAAGACGTCCGCAAATACGCTGCCGAACAAGGCATCGCCGAGGAAGAAGCGTTGAAAAAAGGCATGGAAGAAAAATCTCGCCAATTTGTGGAAAAGGGTGCAGAAATCTACGCGAAAGCGTGATGAGCCTCTCAACTCTCAACCAACAACAATCAACCAGCGCGCGGCGTTTCAAGGGCGCGGAGGTTTACGCGAAGGCGTGAGTTTGGCGAAGTGCGGTTGTGTCGAAGACCGACAGCAAGCCCAAGCCGATAAACTAACAATCTTATGGCAGATTCAGTGCAAAACGGGTAGCTTATCATAGTTCGTAACAAGCCTCATGTCTGCGCTGCTTACAGTCGGCTAGTTAATCTTCCCAATCGATGAACGGCGTGTGGTGAAGGACGTCTTTATACTGCGCTTGCTTTGCCAATTTCTTGGCAAGAGCCAATGACGCTTTGTGTCGCTGTTTATTGGCCAAAGCTTTTTTGAATTCGTTCAGCGTGCGCATCTCCGGCATACCGAAATTGAAATAAAGCGGGATTGCTCTTCTCCCTTTGTCGTCCAGCGGTAGATAGAGCAAACCGTTTGAATATCCCTCGATATATGCAACATCGTCGTATCGTCGTCTGCGCAGATTGTCTTTAGGCAGCCCGCTTCGGGCCGGCCAAAATCTCCTGTTCCGCGGCGATGAGCGCGGCGCGCATGGCTTGGGCATCGGATGCGTCGCGGAGTTGATCGAGCACCCGGGTCTTCGTCGCCATCAGACACAGCCGGGCCAGGGTGTGCAGATGCAGGCGGTCGTCTTGACAGCAAATCAGGAAGAACAGTTGCGTCGGCTCACCGTCGGGTGCGCCAAAATGGATGGCCTGGATCGGCCGACCGGCCACAATGAACGACGTCTCGAACAGGTAAGGCTCCTGCGTGCGCAGATGGGGCAGCGCGAAACCACCCGGCATGGCCGTGGAGCACAATTCTTCGCGCGCCTCCAGGCTGTCCACCAGGGTTTTGGGGTCATTGAGCTGGCCGGTCTTTTCAGCGAGCGCCACGAGGTCGCGCAGGACGGACGCCTTGGTCCTGGAAGTCATGGCCGAATCCACGGCTCCGGCCGCGAGCAGGTCCGGCAGGATGGTTTCGTGCGGCAAAATGTTCCGGGTGTGGCGCGTGGACTTTTCGTGATAGGCCGCCAGCCGGTCGCTGGAAAAACCCATGATGCGCTGCGAAGCCCATTCGTCAATTTCGCCCTTGCGGAAAACCAGGCGGTTGCCGCGTCTTTCAAAGGGGATCTCATGGTCTTTCACGCGTTGTTCAATTTCCGCCGGCGTGAGGTTCAGATAATCCGCGACGGCCTCCACGTTAAACAATCGAAACAGCGTAAACATATTTTTCGTTCACCGGGGTTTATGCCGGATGATCAAGGAACGGGCTTTTCCAGTTCAACCGAAGTTCTCATGTAAATAAACAATACGTCGGCGCCACGGAGAAACAAATCAAAATGCATCCGGGCGTGGCCGGGCCGGACCCGTTGCGCCCGTTGACCCGAAGCAATTGCCCAAGGAACTGGCTGGCGTGGAGTGGCCGCCCAAAAGTTGATTTGTTGAAAAAGGCGCGAAGGTTTACGCGAAGGGGTGAAGTTGGAGCGGCATTGTCATCGGCGGTGTCGTTGCCTTGCCATTCCGAATCAACACTCTGTCGCCCTTGCCGGGCTTGAATCTTTTTTCACGGCAAACCCAGGGCGTTGCCCTGGCTATTATCTATCGGGCTTCCCGCCTTCATCTGATTTCGGCGCGGCACGTCAGCCCTGTGAATCAGCGCGCATCAGCGTCAATCAGCGGTTCAAGGTTGCGTCAAGGCGCCTTCCGCCTCCATTGCGTTTCGGCGCGACTAGTTGCCTTGAACCGGAATCATCCCGATCGTCCCCAGCCATTTCTCGACCAATTGAGGCCATCCCGTAATCGGAAACGTCGTGGGCCGCAGCCCGAATGCATGTCCGCCATGCGCATACAAATGCATCTCCACGGGAACCCCGGCCTTCTTCAGCGCCAGGTAGTAAACCAGCGAGTTGTTCACGGGGTCCACCGGGTCATTCTCCGCCTGCACCAAAAAAGTGGGCGGCGTATTGGTGGTGACCGGAACATTCGGATTCAACTCAAAATTTCCATCGTCTTTCCACAGATGTCCCGGATAACAGGCTATCGCAAAATCCGGGCGGCAGCTTTCCCGGTCAGCCGCTTCTATCGCCGGATACAAACGCCGGTCAAAATGCGTGCTTATCGCCGTCACCATATGCCCCCGGCCGAAAACCCGATCACCCCAATCTTGTGCGGGTCAATATGCCACTCGGCGGCATGAAAGCGCACCAGCCCCACCGTCCGCTGCGCATCTTCCAACGCCAGCGGCGACTCCGCATATGGCCCCAATCTCGGAGTCGGCACACGGTACTTCAACAGCACGGCGGTGATGCCTCTGGACGTCAGCCAGTCACAAATCTCCGTGCCTTCAATATCCATGGCGAGACACATGTAGCCTCCGCCGGGAAACACGACTGCCGCAACACCCGTATTCGTTCCCTTTGGCAAATAGACCGTCATCGTAGGCTGCGAGACGTTGCCTACTGCAACCCACGGTTTGCCGGTGGTCGACGACACGTTCGTAACATACTCCGGCCCGGGGACCGGCTGCGCATTAGGAACCGGCCCCGGCCATATCGGTATTTGCCTGTGTCCCGGCGACGGCTGCCAGACATTCGTCTGCGCGCGCAGAACGCCACACGCAAACACCACCCCAAAAAAAATTGATGGCTTTAACGGATGCATGAGTTTTAAGCTAAACGGAAGCCGACGGAGAGAACAGAGTTTTTCTCAGGCGGATTAACAGAAGACAACGGAGTGAGGTTCCCCCTCGGTTTCCTCGGTTTGCTCCTGTTAATAGCTGGCGTCTCTGTGCTTTCGAGCAATCGCGCAACAGGCGTGGCAAGAACACATGCGACAGCCACGCCCAAGTGATGTAAGTTCGCTCCGACAATCAATGGAAAGAAAGGATTCAAAAATGAAAAAGCGCAAACTGGGAAAGAGTAATCTGGAAGTCTCGGCCATCGGGCTGGGCTGCATGGGAATGAGTTTTTCCTACGGCCCGCCCAAAGACAAACAGGAGATGACCGCCCTGCTTCACGCGGCCGTGGACCGCGGCGTCACGCTCTTTGACACCGCAGAAGTTTACGGCCCGTTCATCAACGAAGAACTCGTCGGCGAAGCCCTCGCTCCGTTCCGCAAGCAAGTGGTGATCGCCACCAAGTTTGGATTCGACCTCAGTGGCAGTGATACGCGGCCCGGTGCGGCGGGCTTGAACAGCCGGCCCGCGCACATCAAGCAGGCCGTCGAAGGCTCGCTCAAACGGCTCAAGGTCGAGACCATTGATTTGCTCTACCAGCATCGCGTTGACCCGAACGTACCGATTGAAGACGTCGCCGGAGCCGTGAAGGAATTGATTCAGGCCGGCAAGGTGAAACACTTCGGCCTTTCGGAAGCCGGTGTGCAAACCATCCGCCGCGCGCACAAAGTCCAGCCGCTCACGGCGCTCCAGAGCGAATACTCGCTGTGGACGAGAACGCCGGAGAAGGAAGTGATACCAACCCTCGAAGAACTCGGCGTCGGTTTCGTTACTTACAGCCCGCTGGGCAAGGGTTTTCTCACCGGCAAAATTGACGAGAACGCGAAGTTCGACAGCTCCGACTTCCGCAGCACGCTCCCGCGTTTCACGCCGGAGGCGCTCAAGGCGAATCAGGCATTGATTGATTTGATTGGCAAAATCGGTCAGCGGAAGAAGGCAACCGTCGCTCAAATCGCGCTGGCGTGGTTGCTGGCCCGGAAGCCGTGGATCGTTCCCATCCCGGGCACCACGAAACTGAATCGCCTGGACGAGAACATCGGAGCAGTTGCTGTCGAACTGACGCCGGACGACCTGCGGGAAATTGACAGCGCGGCTTCAAAGATCAAAGTGGAAGGCGCGCGATATCCTGAAAAGCTGGAGCAACTGACCGGGCGCTGAGTTTGGGCGCGGAGCACCACCGCCCTACCGCAATCTGATATGGTAGGGCAAAGCTGCTGCTCGCCAAGAGAGCGCGGCAGCGCGTCGCTACCGATCAATCATGGAAAGGAAATATTAATGGAAATCAAACGAAATGGCTCACAGCCGTCCAGCAAAGGACCGGCCGACTGGTTTACCGGCACGGTGCGCATTGACTCACCATTCAAGGGAAGCGATCCCGCCCGTGTTACCGGCGCAATCGTCACGTTCGAGCCGGGCGCCCGCACCGCATGGCACACCCATCCGCTGGGCCAGACCCTGATTGTCACCGCCGGCTGCGGTCGCGCACAGCGCTGGGGAGGTCCGATCGAAGAAATCCGGCCCGGTGACGTGATCTGGTTTCCGCCGGGCGAGAAGCATTGGCACGGCGCCGCACCCACCACGGCCATGACCCACATCGCCATTCAGGAACAGCTCGACGGCAAGGCGGTTGACTGGATGGAAAAGGTCAGCGACGAACAATACCAGGCTTGAGCTTGAAATATTCAGTGCTGTTTGGGCTGGCGTCCCTTCTGTTTTTTCCGATGACGATGAGTGTCAATGACCAGCAGGACAAAAATAATAAAGCCGGCGACAGCAAGAATGATGACGATGGGCTTGCCACGCCAAACCTCGCCTACAAAATCGGAAACGTCCGGACTCATGTTTTGCAACTTACACCATTTTTAACAAATTAGAAACGCACAACCAGGCGCCGGTCATATTCGCGGTGGCCGGCTTATTTTTCTCCCGCGGCACGAGCAAGCGATCTATGCGGCATCGGAACGAGCCGCAGGTAGGGTTACACCCCATAGCCGCTGACCAAGTGATGACCTAACCTCGCATGGTTAACAATACATTCGAACAACAAACATATTATGAAAAAAATCATCCTCTCCTGCCTTACCGTCGTTGCCCTTGTGTTCATATCCGGCTGCGCCTCCGATACCACCCGCAGCACGACCACCACGTCACAAGACACAACTTATCATAGTCCCACCACCACGACCACCACGGATACACAAACCAAATAAGGTTCGGTTTTGGCCCTGGTGCGCGCGTGCGTCTGCCGTGAAAATCCCAACGGGGTATTTCAAATGCTTTTCGGCGTAAACGCCACCAGGTCCGCTGTCGTTATTGCCGAGACCAGGGGTGCGGGCGACAAGTTCGTTGTCACTGCCATCCGGTCGATTCCGTTTCAAGTCCGTTCCGGGGACGATCTGAACGGGCTGCTGCATGCTCTCATCACTCTTTTCGCCCGCAAGGGCGCCGGTTCCGTCATTGCCCTGTTGAAATGTTCGTCGGGCCGGTTTGGTTCCTGTCTGGAAGCGATCAAGGGGGAGGCGATGGTCGAACTCGCGGCTGCCCAGCGCGGCCTCCGCGTCGTCAAGGTTGCGCCGCAAAGTCTCAAAAAAACACTCGGCTGTGGAACGGATCAAAAATGGCGGGATCGTGCGGCGGAACGGTTCAATCCCGACGGCAAACATCGGAACTGGTCCAAGGGCGCGGCCGGAGCAGTGGCCGTTGCTTTCAAGGTTGCGGGAGTGTGACCGGGTTTAAACCATTCTTTCTCCCGCTTCACCAGCGCGCGCCCGATGTGGCACATCAGGGCTTCAAGAGGCCGGCGAAATTTGCGCGATGGCGCCAGAGCAGGAACAGCGCGAGGGCCGCGACGACCGACGCCAGTTGCCATCCTTCGTGGTTCATGAAGATGTGGAAGGCGAGGATGTTCACAATCACCGGGCCGAGCAACGTGAGCCCGAGCGGGATGAAGCGGCCGGTCAGGAGAATCAATCCGCCCGCGACCTGGCAAAACCCGACGACGTAGAGATAGCCCGTGCCATACATCGCCATGATGAAGTCGCCCGCCGGGCCGGACATGGGCGGCATCTTTATGAAATGCAGGAAGGTGTTTGAGCCGAAGACGGTGAACACCAGTCCAAGCAGGACGCGGGCTATGATGGTGGCGATTTTCATGCCGCACTATTGAACAGGATGGACGATCTTTCAACCCTCTTTCGGCAGGCGATGTGTTGTGGCAAGGGGTGGCAAAGAAAAACTGGAAAAATTTCAAGAAATGGCGGACAAATATCGCAAGGAATTTTATGAACTACCAACTTCTCGGCAAATCCGGTTTGCGCGTCTCGGAACTGTGCCTGGGCACGATGACGTTCGGCGAGGAATGGGGCTGGGGCGCGAACAAGGGCGAATCCAAGGCGGTTTTCGACGCTTACGTCAGCGCCGGCGGCAATTTTCTCGACACCGCCGACGGTTACACCGCCGGCACGAGTGAAAAGTTCGTGGGCGAATTCATCCGCGGCCGGCGCGACCAGTTTGTCGTCGCCACCAAGTATTCCTTCAATCAACGCCCCGGCGATCCCAACGCGGGCGGCAACCATCGCAAGAACATGGCGCAGGCGCTCGAGGGCAGTTTGAAACGGCTCGGCACGGACCGTATTGACCTGTACTGGATGCACGCGTGGGATGAATTGACGCCAATCGAGGAAGTCATGCGCGCGTTCGACGATTTTGTCCGCGCGGGCAAGGTGCTGTACATCGGCATTTCCGACGCGCCGGCGTGGTGGGTGGCGCGCGCCAACACGCTGGCCGAACTGCGCGGCTGGACGCAATTTGTCGGACTGCAAATCGAATACAATCTCATCGAACGCACGCCGGAGCGCGAATTGCTGCCGATGGCCGAAGCGCTGGGGCTCACCGTCACGCCGTGGTCGCCACTCGCGAGCGGGTGGCTCACGGGAAAGTACGCGGGCAAATCGAAGGAGGAAAAACGCCTCGATAAAACGCCGCAGTTCGCGCGGCGCACCGCCCGCAACGAAGCCATTGCCCGGACGGTGGTCAAAATCGCGAAGTCCGCCGGAAAATCTCCCGCGCAGATGGCGCTCAACTGGCTGCGGGCGCGGCGGAACACGATTCCAATCATCGGCGCACGCAAACTGTCGCAATTGGAGGACAATTTGAACTGCGTCAAATGGTCGTTGAACGCGAAACAGCTCGCGCAACTGGACGAGGCCAGCAAAATTGAACCTGGTTTCCCGAGGGATTTTCTGGACCGCCCCTTCGTGCGCGATTATCTGCACGGCGGCTTGTTTGACCGAATCAAACATTAGGTTTCCCGGATTGACGTATGCGGATCTCGTCAAAGTTGAAGTGGTTGGCCTGGCCGTTGAAAATTGTGATCGTTGGCATTTGGCTCATCCTGGTCTGGATTGCCTCATATCAAATTCTCAATTGGACGCCCCCTCCTCCCAAGCCATATACCCCCTGGGCCTCGCTGCTGGCGCTTTTTTCCACTGCCCTCATCTGGCTGTTAAAATGTATCAAGGACATTAAAGACGAGCTGGAGGAGGAAAGGTTTTCCGCGCCGACGCTGCTCGCATTTGGATACCTTGAAAACTGGGTTAAACCAGCCATTCAGTCTTTGCTTAAAGACCATGCGGGTGACGTGCGCTTCTATATATTTTTGCCGGACACGCTGGCGCAGCTTGCCGATGTGGAGCTCCAGACCACCCGCACATTTATTACGAATCAAAATTGTGTGATGGGAGAAAAAACCGTGATTTATGGCAATGGGCAAACAGGCAGCGTGGAAACCGTCAAGCGGACCGGGGGCACGACAGCAATTTATATCGATTTTCCCAAAACCATGAAAGGGCTGAGGAAGGTGGTGGATTATATAATTCCCGCGACCGATCCGGCGGCTCGAGACGAACTGGAAAAGAAGCTGGTCAGGCGGTTCAATGAAATCGTCGAGGCGGAGGTCGGCAAAACTGATTCGTTTTTATCCCTTCATGCCAAAATTATCAGGATCGGGCAGCAGGTTGCTTTTCATGATACACCGGCCGGCTTTTAGCCTCGATTGACCGGCGAGACATGGACCCCGCACGAAGCGTTCATTGACGTATGTGTATCGAGCTCTACAATCTTGAAGTCGCACATGAACACCGCCTCCCAAAACCTGCCGTATCATCTTGGCGTGTTGCGCGAGCGGATGCTGCATCCCACCGACTATGAGCTGGCGCTGCATTATTTCCTGGAAGAATTCGCCGGCGACGAGAAGTTTCTGAGCGCTTCGGAACCGGATGACGCACCGCATTTGCTCGCGGTGCTGGCGCACGTGGCGGGGAAGGCGCTGGGCGAGAAGGTGGCGCTGGACGAAGCGAAACTGTTTTTGTTGCGCGAACACCGGTTTTATCACGGCAACGCAGCGGTGGCCGGGCGCGTGTTGCTGTGCTTTTATTTTCAGGAGGCGGACAAGGGCATCGCGGCATTGATTCCCGGAATCCACGGGGCAATGGAAGTCGCGCGCTTCCATTTGACGGCGGGTCTGGCTGATCCGCGGAAGAATTGAACCGGCTGGCCGAAATCACACCGGCCAAAACCTCGGGAACGCCTGTCAGTCACGATGATCCTGTAACATTTCCCCTTTGCCATCCGTCTGTCAGGGCATGAGAGGAGTTTGGGCAATTTCCGTGCGGGCCCTGTTGCTGCTGTTGTCACTGGCAACGGTGGACGTCTGCGCGGCGAATTACGATCCGCTGGCGGCGGATGCGGCGTTTCATCCGACGCACCTCGACCTGACGGTCCACGACGCCGCGCGCAATCGGGACATTCCCATCCGCGTTTATCTGCCCGCGAACACCACGCCGGAGCCGGTGGTTTTGTTCAGTCACGGATTGGGCGGTTCGCGGACGGGGAGCGCATTTCTCGGCGAACATTGGGCGGCGCGCGGCTACGTGGCGGTTTTCCTCCAGCATCCCGGCAGCGACGACTCGGTCTGGAAAAACGAGCCGCCGGGGCAGCGGATGCCGGCCATGAACCGGGCGGCGTCGGCGGAAAATTTTCTGCCGCGCGTCAAGGACGTCCCCGCTGTTTTGAACCAGCTCGAAATCTGGAACGCGGACAAAACCAACCCGCTCGCCGGTCGAATGAATTTGAAGAAAATCGGCATGTCCGGCCATTCGTTTGGCGCAGTCACAACGGAGGCGGTGAGCGGCGAGACCCTGCCACTCGGCAGACAAAAATACACCGACCCGCGCATCAAGGCGGCGATTGCGTTCAGTCCCAGCGCGCCGCGTGGCGGGAATGCGGAAAAGGCGTTTGGCGCGGTGAAAATTCCGTGGATGCTGATGACCGGCACCAAGGATGTCGCGCCCATTGGCGATCAGGACGTGGCATCGCGCCTGGCCGTGTATCCATTGCTCCACGGCGCGCCGAAATATGAAGTGGTGCTGGACAATGCGGAGCATTCCGTCTTCACCGACCGCGCGTTGCCGGGCGACCACGAACCGCGCAACCCGAATCATCATCGCGTGATTCTGGCGCTGTCCACGGCGTTCTGGGACGCGTATCTGCGCGGCGATACCGATGCGCTGGCGTGGCTGAACGGCGCCGGCCCAAGGTCGGTCATGCAACCGGACGACCGCTGGCAGTGGGCCAACCATTGATAACAGGCATTTAGCGCATCTCACCCTCGGCCCCGCAAATTTTAGCCACATTATGCTTGCAATTCTAATTTCATGTATTAATATTAAACCGTATGGTTAAATATTCACCGGAGTTGTTGAGCCGCACGTTTGCGGCGCTGGCCGACCCGACCCGCCGTCGCATCCTGGAACATCTGGCGCACGGCGACCGCTGCGTCACCGACCTGGCCAGGCCGTACCGGATGTCGCTGCCGGCGGTCTCGAAGCATCTGCACGTGCTGGAGCGCGCCGGCCTGGTCCGGCGCCGGCGCCGCGGCCGGGTGCATCAATTGCAACTGGAGGCGGCGCCAATGCGGCAGGCGCAGGCGTGGATCGAGGAATACCGGAAATTCTGGGAAGCGGGCTTTGACCGTTTGGACGAGTATTTGAAACAACTACAAACCAAGGAGAAAAAATGAGCACAACAGCAACCATCAAGGAAAACAACATCAAACTACAACTCACCCGCGTTTTTGACGCGCCGCGCGAATTGGTTTTCAAGGCGTGGACGGACGCGAACCAGTTCAAACAGTGGTTCGGTGCGGCGGCGTGCGAGGGAGCGTCGTTGCAATCAGTGAAGCTGGACGCGCGCACCGGCGGCAAATATCGCCTTCAGACGCGGCGCGCCGACGGCGAATATTTCACGACCGTCGGGGTTTATCGTGAAGTGAAACCGCCGGAGCGTCTGGTTTTCACGTGGCAATTTGAAAAAGACGGCAGCGGCGATGAATACGGCGAAGTCGAGCCGCCCGAAATGCTCGTGACGGTGGAATTTCGCGCGCGCGGGAAGCAGACCGAATTGATTCTGACACACGAGAAATTTGCGTCCGGCGAAAGCCGCGACCGGCACAATCAAGGCTGGGGCCGATGCCTGGATGAACTTGGAAAATTTGTGGAGAAATAAAGGCCATGCGTACGAATATCAAATCCGCCCCTGATTTTTCCGGCCACGAATTCGTCATCACGCGTGAGTTCGCCGCGCCGCGCGAACTGGTTTTCAAGGCGTGGACGGATCCCAAACATCTGGCGCAGTGGTGGGGGCCGAAGGGGTTTACCAATCCGGTTTGCGAGTGGGACGCGCGGCCTGGCGGAAAGATTTATGACGTCATGCGCGCGCCGAACGGGACGGATTATCCGATGGGCGGCGAATTCCGCGAAATCGTCCCGCCCGGGCGGCTGGTGCTGATGTGCGGCGCCCTGAACGCCGGGGGAAACTTCCTGTTTGAATTTTTGCATACCGCGACCTTCACCGAGCGGAACGGCAAAACGACGCTCACGCTCAATTCGCGCGTCATCAAAACGACCGCCGAAGCGAACAAATACATCGGCGGCTTTGAAACGGGCATGACGCTGAGTCTGGAACGGCTCGCGAACCTGGTGCAGACCAACGAGCCGCTGGTCATCGAACGAATCATCAACGCGCCGGCGGAGCGGGTCTGGCAGGCCCTCACGACGAAGGAGGAAATGGGGCGGTGGTTTTTCGAGCTTGAGGAATTCAAGGCAAAAGCCGGATTCGCGTTTGGATTTGCCGTTGAACACGAGGGTTTCACCTATGTTCATCATTGCAAGGTGATGGAAGCGGTTCCGAACCAAAAACTGGCCTTCACCTGGCGTTACGAAGGCCAGGCCGGCGATTCGCTGGTGACGATTGAACTGTTCGCCGCGGGCAGCCAGACGCGGGTGAAACTGACTCATACCGGCCTGGAAACGTTCCCTGCCGTCCCCGCCTTCGCCCGGGTAAATTTCATGGGCGGGTGGACGTGCATCATCGGTTCAGCGCTCGGCGATTTTGTGGAAAACGCCGACCGCGAAATTGTCATCGCCCGCGAGTTCAACGCGCCGCGCGAACTGGTGTGGGAGGCGTGGACCCATCCCGAACACGTCGCCCATTGGTGGGGGCCGCGCGGGTTCACCACCACGATTGAGAAGATGGACGTGCGGCCGGGCGGGTTGTGGAAGCACGTCATGCACGGCCCCGACGGCGCGAATTACCCGAACCAGAGCGTTTTCAAGGAGGTGGTGAAGCCGGAGCGCATTGTCTTTTCGCACGGCGGCGGACGTGAGGGTGGCCCGGGTGCGCATTTTGTGTCGACGTGGACGTTTGACGAAATTGAAAAGGACAAAACCCGAGTGACCATCCGCATGGTTTTCACTTCGGCAGCGGCCCGCGACTTTGTGGTCAAGGAATTCGGCGCCATCGAGGGCGGCAAACAGACGTTGGAACGACTGGCGGAGCATCTGTTGCAAATGGAAGCCGTGTTGAAATAACCGGTGCTGCCCTGCCTTCAATATCAACCGAAAGGAGCTGGAATCATGAGCACGACAAACAATCATCACCTGGTCCAACCCTATCTGTTTTTCAATGGCCGTTGCGAGGAAGCCATCGAATTCTATCGCCAGGCGCTCGGCGCGGAGGTGGGAAGGCTGATGCGTTTCAAGGACAGCCCGGAGCCACCGCAACCCGGGATGATCCCGCCCGGTTCCGAAAACAAGGTGATGCACGCGAATTTCCGCGTCGGCGACACCCAAATCATGGCCAGCGACGGACGGTGCCTGGGCAAGCCGAATTTCGACGGCTTTGCGCTGTCCCTCGCGGTGCCGGGCGAAGCGGAGGCGGACCGGCGGTTTGCGGCCCTGGCCGACGGGGGCAAGGTGCAGATGCCGCTGGCCCGGACGTTCTTTTCGCCACGCTTCGGCATGGTCACCGACCGCTTCGGCGTGTTGTGGATGATTCTGGTGCCGCAAGCCGGCTAGTGTGGTGTAACAGTTGCAGCTTTACAATGGCCGACCTTTTCTAAGATTTGGTCAACTCGTTTGGTCCAGACAAACGGTTTAGGATCCTGGTTATTGTGACGGATGTAATCCTGGATGG
>Ga0187851_10003689_pt1 | contig 12763 bp, 9 predicted proteins | sample June2016WEW_6_10_FD_132997 | JGI IMG/M metagenome (GOLD analysis project Ga0187851, IMG submission 132997) | Peatland microbial communities from SPRUCE experiment site at the Marcell Experimental Forest, Minnesota, USA - June2016WEW_6_10 | ecosystem: Environmental > Terrestrial > Soil > Wetlands...
ATGATCCCGCTCGCCGGCTCCGCCTACACCTACGCATACGCCACCCTCGGCGAGCTGATCGCCTGGATCATCGGCTGGGACCTCACGCTGGAGTACGCCATGGGAGCCAGCACCGTCAGCTCCGGCTGGTCCAACTACTTCGTCGAGATGCTGGAGATCTTTCGCATCAAGTTTCCCCTGTGGCTGGCCTACGACCACTGGACCGCGCTGAGCAAGGCGGTCGAGACGGTCGGCCGTCAGGTGATGGCGTCCAGCTATCCGTCCCTCATTCCAGGCACGCAGGAGTACATCGCACAGCTTGGCGTCCTCAAGGCCGCGCCCACCGCCGCCATGATGGCGCAGGCCCACGTTGTGCTTGCCGCGCCCGTCCTCTTCGGCCACGAGATCGGCATCAACCTTCCCGCGTTCCTGATCGCTCTCGCGGTCACCACAGTGCTTGCCATCGGCATTCAGGAGTCGGCAAAGTTCAACACCGGCATCGTGGCCCTCAAGGTCGCGGTGGTGCTTCTGGTGCTTGGCCTTGGTTCGCACTATGTGCATCCGGCCAACTGGGGAACCTCGTGGCACACCTTTGCGCCGTTCGGTTTCTCCGGCATCGGCGCGGGCGCGGCCTATATTTTCTTTGCCTACATCGGCTTCGACGCGGTATCGACAACCGCGCAGGAGGCCAAGAACCCGCAGCGCGATCTGCCCATCGGAATCATTCTTTCCCTGGTCGTCTGCACCGTACTCTACATCGGTGTGGCCGCCGTGCTTACCGGAATGGTCCCGTGGCAGCAGATCAACATCGAGGCCCCCATCGCGCGCGCCTTCTTCGACCGCGGACTTCCATGGGCCAGCGACATCATCACCGTGGGCGCGCTCGCCGGCCTCACCAGCGTCATGCTCGTCATGCTCCTCGGCCAGACCCGCGTCCTCTACGCCATGGCCAACGATGGCCTTCTTCCCAGAAAGCCCTTCGCCGAGATTCATCCCCGCTTCCGCACGCCCTTCAAAAATACATTCCTGGTGGGAACGCTCGCCGGCATCGTCGGCGCGCTCACCCCCATCGACGACATCGGCAAGATGGTCAACATCGGCACCCTGCTCGCATTCGTCATCGTATGCATCTCCATCCTCGTCCTGCGCCGCACCGATCCTGGCAAGGCGCGCCCCTTCCGCACGCCATGGGTCCCCATAGTGCCCATCCTCGGCGTCCTCTTCAACGGCTACATGATGGTGAAGCTGGGATGGATGAACTGGACGCGACTGATCGTATGGCTCATCCTCGGCCTGATCGTCTACTTCACATACGGCCAGAAGCACAGCCGCGTGCAGCGCAGCCTGCTCCCCAAAGATCCGTCAGACTAGCCCCCCGCAAAATCCGAGCGGGTGCTGCGGCCATCATAAGGCACGCAGCCTTTCCCTCAGTTTTCCGTAGGACTCTTCTCCACATGGTCCACCACCAGCCGGTCCACCTTCGCCCTGCTCTTCTCCAGCCTTAGCCCGAGCTTCTCCAACGCCGCTGAAACGGTCGCTCCTCCCTCTGGATCGGTTGCATCCGCACCGGAAGAACCGCCCCCAGGACGCCTCGGAATATCGATGCCTTGGGCGCTCAGACTCGACTGAAGATCCATCAGCGAAAAGTCCACCGCCGCCTGATACATTCCCGTCAGTCCGGTCATGTCAACAATCTGGCGTCCCTCGCCAGCGCCCAGCGTCGTCATCATCATGACGAAACCCTTCATCGTGATCGTGCTTGCCTCCATGTGCATCGAGCGGGTCTCGCCGTCGAACTTCAGCGTGAAGCTTCCCCTCGCGCCCATGTTGTAGGTCGTCGATCCGTCCGCATTTTTCATCAGGCGAATCGGCCCGCTCGGAGTGTCCTGCTTCGATTCGCCCGGCTTCAGCGGCGCGTCCTGGTCGATCGCTTCGGGCGTCGCGGCAGCCTCCTTCAACTTCGGCCCGCTCTTGCCAATCACCAACCCCAGCACCGGCTGCTCGCTCATCTCGCGATGCGTCGCCAGCTTGAATCGCTCCGCCAGCAGCGCACGCAACATCTCCGGAACATCGTCCTTCGTAGCTCCATCCGGCAGCCGCGCCGCAATGTCGAACCGGTCCGTCACCAGCCACTCCGGCCCGCTGATCTCATACCTCCTCATCTTGTAGGCATACGCAATCAGGTCATTCAGCGACTCGTAGTTGAACGTCGCTCGCGATCCATCGATACGCACCCAGTTCGGCTGCTTGCCCGCCATCAAGCCAGTCAGCATCGTCGCCTGGTCCGGCGCGGGGGACGGTCGCACCGACGCCACATCGAACGCAAGGTTGCCGGGCGCGGCCTGCGCAGCCGGAGATGCTTGCACACTGGAAGCCGCCTGCGTCGCCAGCCCCGTCTGCCCAAAGGCCGCACTCGCCGCAATCAGAGCGCCTGCCATCAACATCAATCCAGATCCATTTCGCATCTTCATCTTTCCTCCCTGTTTCAATCCGCCACTAGACAAATCTTCAAAGCGCCCCGCCCAGCAACAGCTTCAGCGCTGCAACGTACTTCGCCAGCGCCTTCCGTCCCGCCGGCGTCATGCGATACAGCGTCTGCGGCTTGCGTCCCGCAAACCGCTTCTGCATCGCCACGTAGCCCGCCTCCTCCAGCTTCATCATCTGCGCGCCCAGGTTGCCGTCGGTCGATCCAGTCTTATCGCGCAGCCACGTGAAGTCCGCCTCCTCCACGCCCACCAGCAGCACAAGCACCGCCAGCCGCAGCTTTCCGTGCACCACGGGATCGAGTTCCGGCAGCTCAGGCATGATGCAGCTCCAAAGCCACCGCGCGCCGCCGCTCCAGCCACATCGCGTACACGCCAAAGAGAACCATGCAGATGACCATCTCAACCACATAGATCGTGATCACATAGTTCCGGGGCACGAAGTACGTTGCGACGCCTCCCGCCCACCAGAGCCCGGCCACGACTCCCTGCGCCCTCCAGCGCAGAATCACCGCGCTGATCGCGTGCGCCATACCCAGGAACATGAAGATGGCGGCAATGTAGGCGATCTGGTGGATCGTGTGGGTCACACCAGCGGGAGCCGCGTACAGAATGATAGCGATACCCATCATCCGCCAGACGGCAGCTACGCTGCGGCTCTTCAAGTTTTCGCTGGGCCAGTTGCCGCTCCTGCGATGCATCGCGATCCCGATGAACTGGATCACAAAACCGCTCACAATGGTGATGGGCCACACCCAATACGATTGCGGCAGAAGATAGGACTCGCCGATCCCGATTAGGCACACCAGCCCCCACAGAATGAATATCCACCCGAACCGCCCGGTGTTCCTTCGCCCCTCCGCAATCATCGCCTCCATCAGCGCCACGCGCTGCACCAGATCGTCCCTCGTCGTTCCGTCTTCCCGCTCCATGTTTGTCATGCTCGTCCTCCTTTACATCCACTGCCGTTTGGCTCTCTCCACATCGCATACAGCCCGAAGAGAATCATGACAATGCACATCTCGAACAGCATGATGACATTCGTCGCCCTGCCCGAATTGCATACAAAGATTGCCACTCCACCCGCCCAATAGACAGCTGCCACCAAACCCTGCATTCGCCAGCGCAGAAACATCGCACTGATGGCATGAGCCATCCCAAACATCATCAGCAACCCGACGATGTACGAGAACTGCCAATCGAAGTGCGTCCACATTGCGCTCGCAACATAGATCCCCATCGCCAGCCCCATCATGCCCCACACCGCCATCACGCGGCTGCACAAATCATTGCTGCTGTAGCCCTGCCTCCTCCGTTGCATCAACTTGCCGGCCAGGGTCAGCACCACACCCGCGGTCAGGCAGATCGGCCACGCCCACCTTCCGCCAAAACGCCAGAAATAGCTCTGCCAGGCCCACGCCGCCAGGTCCACCAACCCCCACAACACAAATATCCACGAGTTCCGGCCTGTATATTGACGCCCCTCCGCTATCATCGCCTCCATCAGCGCCACGCGCTGCACCAGATCGTCGCGCGTCGTCCCGTCGTCCGCCTCGAAGTTCGCCATATCTCGTCCCTCCACGAACTACTCTGCATTATAGAGTCCTCTATGTCAAGTCTTATCTTGAACATTTTTTCACCGCCGCCAAACCGGCGCGAATCACCCACGAAGGAAATGATCTCGATGCGAAAGCTCTACCGCGCTGCCTCGGGGTCCCACCCATCGGCTCCGGCAAGCCACGCGCGAGTCGTGTCTTTCGCAGCCTCCACGGCCGTGAGTTGCCTGCTCGGGGCCACGCGCTGCGCCACATCCCCCGCCAGCCCATGCGAGCCGTACTCCGCGTAGTCGCTGGTCTTCAGCCGTCCGCCCCACTCCAGCCAGCCCTTTGGGTCGAGCGGCGCCTGGAACTCCGTGTTCAGAAACACCACCGTGGAGGTTTCGCGCCACGGTCTCCCCAACAGAATCTCGGCTGCGCCGGCCTCCGCCGTTACAGTGCAGTCGCGGAAGAGGTAGCCCGAATCCTCCTCGGGACGAACGCGGCTCTGCGCCGTCAGCGTCACCATCGAGTGGGCCATGCCATGGATCTCGCAGCGCTCGAAGACGGCCTTGGCGTCGCCAAAGATAAAGTCCACATGGCCTTCGATATAGCAGTCGCCGAAGTACTGCCGCGACGCGCGACAAGCACCCGTGTCGCCAGCCGAATGGCAGCTCTTCGAGTCCGCGTAGAGCGTGTCCTGGTAGCCCAGCAGCCGCACGTGCCGAAAGATTTCCCGGTCGCCCGTCACTCGCAGCGCCACCGCCTGCGAGCCCTGCTCACTGCGCTCGTGCCGTCTCTCAAAGTCATTGGCGATGGTCAGGTTCTCCGCGTGGAAGTCGTCGCCGGTCACCGTCACCGTGCCGGATCTTCCGGTCCCGCCCGCCGACGCAGCCGAGTTATCGTAGACCAGCACCACGTCCTCGGGCCGCTTACCCAGGCCGCGCAGTTCCACGCCGTTGGCTGTAATCGCAACCACCTGCCGATACTCACCCGCCTTGATCTCGATGCGCACATTGCCCTGCGCAGCCGCGTCCACCGCCTCCTGTACCGTCTTGAACTGGCCCGACCCATCGCTGGCCACTACCAATGTTTTTTTCGCCGTCGCCTGCCCTTGAGCTGATTGCAACAGCCCAACCGAAGCCAGCAGCATCCCCACCATAATTGTTCTCACTCTCGCTCCCTCTTGCGGCCCTACAACCCCGGCTTGTCCGCGAAGCTCCCCTTAAGCACATATACGCGGTATTCCATCGGGGCCCAGTAAAGGATGAAGGGACCTTCGGTCGCCTGCAGGCGGTACGCGGAGTTGAGATAATCGCGAAACTCCGGCCAGGTGTTGAGCTTGTTGAAGCTGAAGCTCGACTCCTGGTACCACTCGTTGCTCAGCAGAATGACGATCGGAGGGTTCTGGTGGATCTCGTCCCAGAAGATCTTGCGATAGTAGGGCACCACCTTGCCATCGTCCGGCCCAAAAAACTGGAGGTCGCCCGTAAATCCTGTGCTTTGCACCAGGCCCAGGCGGTAGAGTGCGCTATAGCATCCTCCCACTAGATCGAGGCACTGTACCTTACCCTGCAGTTGGTCGCCGCCAAGGCGGACGAGATCCTGCTCAAGCACCGGTACCGCCGCGTTGATCTCGTGGCTCTCATGCACCTTGCGGGCGTTGAAGGGCACCATAAACATCACTCCGAACACCATCCCGGCCACGCCCGCGTTCCTGCGCCAGCCACGGTCTTTCATCGCCGCGGTAAACTCCAGCCCGATCCACAGCAGTCCGAAGCACACCAATGCGATGCGGTGATAGTCGTAGCCCTTGTGCTGAATGAAGTACGATATCCCTCCGAAGAGGACGCCCGCGCGAACGGCCCACATCTCCCAGTTCAGGGTCCAGTCCGCGACCTTGCATCGGCCCACACGGCCTCTTCCCGCAATGGCGAGCAGCAGTGCAAGCGGAAAATACACCCGAAAGGCCTGCGGAATGCTGCGCCGGATCAGCACCCACAGCGTGGGATGCGCCAGTGACGAGTAGTACGGAACCAGTTTGCTCAGGATGAAGAAAAATGGCCCGAAGGCGTGCTGTGGCAACAGAAAATCAAGCAGAATTCCGAGAGCAATCGCAAACCCGGCCAGCGCGAACAGAATGTATGCCGTAGGCGACTTGCTTTGTCTGCGCAACACAAAGACCGGAAAGAGCAGCACGCAGAGAGCGAACGGAACTACTGTTGGCTTGATGAGAATCGCAAGACCCATCGCAAGACCAAACAGCAGCATCAATGCCGGTCGCGCCTTGCGCACCGCAACCATCAGGAACGCGTAGCCGATGAAGATCAGCACGGTCATCACTTCATCGCGCTCTGCGGCCTGCCATGGTCCCATCGACCCAACTTGCAGGCTGAACAACACTCCGGCAAAGAGCCCAGCGAGCCAGTCGTAAGGCAGCGCAATGACGATCATGGCCAGCGTCATCGAACCAAGCAGGGTGAACTCGTAGAGCCGCCAGCCCAGATCGCCTCCGCCGAAGATGCCGATTGCCCAGCGCTCGGTCAGATAGGCGCCGGGCATGTTGATGTCGTAGATGTCCTTGTACGGAACCTTGCCGTGGTCCAGCAGCAGAACGATGTAGTGCATTACCTGCGTGTCCCACATCCATTGCCAGTGGATTGTGAAGACAACATAGCAGGCCGCGCCGGCCAGCAGCACCGCTACACAGAGAAATCGAAAGAAGTATATCTGGCGGTCCGTCAGGGTTGTCTGCATTGCTTTGCGCAGATTATACCGTTGCAGCGCTGGAGATTCCGAGAAATCGTGCCCGGCCTAATTGCACTCCAACTATATGTCCGCCATAGCGAAGCGATCATCGAGCTTTACAACCGTGCACCTGCTTTCTCCTCCACAGCCGGGTGCTAAACTCGATGCATCGTGCGCTTCGCCGCTAGTGAGGAGACCATACATTCCATGCAGGATCGGGCTCATACACTACTCTCCTGGCGCTGGTTTCTGCTTGTTGCCGCCACCTACCTCATCGGCCTCGCTTCGCTGGCCGTTGCGTTGCGCCACAACCTCGGCTTTCCGCTCGACGACTCCTGGATTCACCAGGAGATCGCACGCAATCTAGTCCAGCACCACAGCTTCGGATTCACCCCAGGCGTCACTTCGTCAGGCTCGTCAAGCACTCTTTGGACGATCATTCTCGCTCTCAACTACCTCCTGTTTCCAACTCACTCGCCAGTCCTTTTTCCACTCATTCTCAACTCCATCCTGCTTATTCTGTCCGGCATTCTACTCTGGCGCATGGCCGTCCTCGATGGCCTCCCACTACTCTACGTCCTTGCCCTTGCTCTGCTACCAGCGCTCTCCGGTAACTACGTCTGGCTGGCTTTTATCGGCATGGAGCACGTCCTCTTCGTCACACTCTCGCTGATTGCAATTCTGCTCTGGTTCAATTCCAGCGATGCTGCAGGCCAAGTGGCTCCGCGCAACTCGGTGAGTACATCCATATTCGCCGGCCTCGCTCTCGGCGCACTCGGCATGACGCGTCCCGAGGGCCTCGCGCTCAGCGTACTTCTCTTCGCTCTCTACCGGTGGTGCGGTCGCACCCTTGTCGACGTCATCCGCGCCGCCACCGTCGCTGTCCTGTTTCTAGTCGTATCTTTCGTAATAAATTTCATGACCTCGGGCACGCTGCTGCCCATGACCCTGCGCGGACGCCGCTACCTCTTCAACGGCACAGACAAGCTGCACGTAGGTCGTTCCACAGTCCGCGCTCTCACCATCGAGACCTATCAAAAGGTCATCCAGCATAACTTCTTCCACACCACGCGTGGATGGGCGATGATCTTTGTCGTGCTGGCCTTCTACGGATGCTTTGTTCTGCTGCGCCGCTTCCCCAAACGCACCGCAGTCCTCGTCCTATGGGCAATCCTGCACTACGCCAGCTACTGCTTTACCCTGCCTGCCACAGGCCACGGCGGGCGTTATCAGCCCTTCGTGCTGCTGCTCTTCCCTGCTCTGCTCGCCATCGCACTCTTCGATCTGATCGCGCTTGCATTCCTCCTCTTCAGATCACGCGGCAGCGCGTTGCTGCGCCCCATGCAGACATTCGCTCTGGTCGCGGTCGCTGCCCTCACCGCTGTCACTCTGCCGCGCTGGAGCGTTGCCCTCGGCGACAGCATCTACAACATCGACAACTGCCACCTCAAGATGGCCGAGTACCTTAACGCGAACTACCCGCCGGACACAAAGATGGGCGTCTTTGACATCGGCGCCATCGGCTACTTCAGTCACATCGACCTGATCGACCTCGGCGGTCTGGTGGATCGCAACTACCTGCCCTACCTACTCTCCGGCCGCGTCCCCCAGTACCTCCAGGAAAAGGGTGTCAACTACGTCATCCTCGCCCACAATGGCCCAGAAGGCGACGTTGACGGCACGGGATCGCCAACCCGCTTCGGCGACGCGCTACACTTCTTCCACAACCCCGCGCTGCGCCTGGAAGAGGTCCACACCGAAGGCATCGACTACCCCACATGGCACTCCAGCTATCTCTACACCCAGCACGCCTACCGTTACCAGACGCTCTACCGCATCGTCCGCCTCAACCCCGGCGGCACAGCCGCTCCCGCGACCAGCGCGCCCCTCACCAGGAACCCTTTTTGATCGTCTTACGCGAATTGACCTATGTAGAATGAGTTGGCAACCGGAGACATCTTTTTGATCGCACCCGTGAAAAATCGAAGTGTGCCTTCCATCCTTGCCGTGCTTTTTCTCGGGCTGTCTGCGATTTATTTGGTTCCATTCCACGTTCCAGTGCATGACGGGCTGTCGGATTCCTATCTCTTCGGCTTCAGCAACCGCACAGCCACCGTTTTGCTGCTGGCCTTCATTCTGGGATTTGCGCTTTGGACTCGTGGATTGGGGCTTCGCCTGCCCGATCCGGCGGTCTCATTCCGCGATCGCTTCTGGCGTACTGGTGTTGTTGCGATTGTGTGCTCCATCTTCGGATGCGCTCTTTTCTGGCTGGTTGCACAAACGATCGATCCTCTGCTCGAATCGGGATATTTCCTCGACCGCTATGCGATGTACAGCATGGGCGCGCGTCTCTTCCGCGACTTCGAGTTCGATTACGGCCCCCTGATGTTCTATCCGCCAGTCTGGATCGCGCGCCTATGCCACATTTCTCTCGGAAATGGGTACTTTCTGGGATGGATCATTCAATGGGCGCTGGGCACCTGGGCCTTATGGAAGGTCGTTGAGATTGCGGCGCGTGGCACCAGCCATGGGCGCGCCATATTTCTGCTCCTCTGGGCTTTCTTCCTGACCGGCTTGCCCGACAGTGGTACAAACTATACGCCGCTTCGATTTTGCGCAACGCTTGTATTCGCGCTGGGCGTTCACCGCCTCTATGCACGCGGCGCATCAATCTTCGCCATCTTCGGACTGGCCACGATCGGCGCTACTGCAATGCTTCTTTACTCGCCCGAGCAGGGCATCGCTTTCACCATTGGAACCATTTTTTTCTTTGTCGTCTGCGTTCGGCCCGCTCGCCCCAGGTTGCTCGCAGGTCTTGCTTGCTTCGTCCTCGCCATGTCCATAATCTTCTGGCTGGCGCTCAGGCTTGGAGTATTGGGCAACGTCACAACCGTCGGTGGCGGCACACTCGACTTTCCCCTCCTGTTCAGCTTTCAATCGCTCGTGCTGCTTCTTCTACTCCTGGTCGCCGGCTGCACGTTTATCGCCAGTTTCCGCGCGCACACGTCGCAGGGACCGCTGCTTTACCTTATCTGCCTGTCGGTCGTATCCGCGCCAGCCGCCTTCTCGCGTGCCGACATCGGCCACATCATCATCAACACCCTGGGCGCACTGATCGCAGCCATGGTGGTCCTCAGCCAGTACCGCAAGGTCTGGCGCTGGACCTGGCCGGCCTTCGCAATCATAATTCTCCTGGCCACCTACGGTAAGTTCACTCTGATTAAAGGCACAATTCAGATTCAGGTCCATGAGGCGGTCTTTGGCACACAGTACTATTCGCCAGCGGTGGACAAGGTCTACACGGCAATCTACAAACTAACCCGCCGAAATGCCCAGGCACGACTCGACCAGCTTAGAACGTCCTTGGCCAGAAATTCAGACCCGAACGCACCGCACCTCCCAGCTCAGACGCGTCTGCTTGCTCCTTTCGGTGTCCAGCGCAGGCTCACGCCGCCGCCGGACGGCATCGAAATTGTCACCGGACGTTATCCCTGGCTCTTTCCCATGACCAGCACCGCCCCCGTCCAGCAGAAGATCGCCGAGATTGAGGCCCATCCAGACTGGCCGCTCCTGCTTTGGTCGCGAAGTCCACAAGTCTGCGTATCCGATCCTGACGAAGAAAGGAAGTCGCTGCGCTCATTTCTTCTCGCGCCTTATCTTCCTCCACCGCGGCATACGGTCGATGCAGGCAAGCCCCTCTGCGACTACCTGAACGCGCACTATATTCCAAGCCCCTATGCATCGCCCGTGCCGCATTCCGTCGTATGGGTGCGCAAAGCGATCGCCGCCCAGTAGGACTGGTTCGCTGCAACATTGCTGAGAACTGTTACCTGTTTGCTCGTGATATTTCTGAACTAAGATCGATGAGGTTCCCACCGTGGACTTGAAATCCGGCCGTGCGCGTGTACAGGCAGCAATTCTGGTCTATCTGCTGTTCTGCGTTGCGATGAATCTGGGTGTCTGGGCCTGGTTCGCGTTGCACAGACACGGCCCCCATATCTTTCCTCTGGGTGGATACAGGGACCGCTTCAGCGACCTGCTTCTCTTTTCCGGCAAATATCAGGTCGCTAAAGACCCGCATATGGGGAACTACGATGCCCTCAACAGCACCTTGTTCCCCAAAAACTATCCTCCCTTCGGTGTGGTGATCTATCTCTTTCTGCTTCAGGCGTGCGCTCCTTATGCGGTGCCGGTGCTGCTGGCGGCGGTGCTCGGCACGGTGGCCGTTGCCTGCGCTCTGCTCTGGCGGCGAGTGCGCCGATTCGGGAGCTACCGATGGTATATGGGCGCCGCGATCTTCCTTACCGGCTTCTTCGGTTGGGGCACCCTGCAGGTTGTCCTGCGCGGCAATATCGAAGGACTGATGTGGATCGCCATCTGTCTCGGAGCAGCGTATTTCGCGCGACGGCAATATCCCGGCGCGGCCGTGGCCTTCGGCATTGCCGCTTGCATCAAGCCCTATCCCGTGCTTTGGCTTGCCCTCATGGCGCGCCACAGGAGATTTCGCGAGGTGGCCCTTGGAATCATTACCGCTGCAGCCGTCACCCTGGCCTCCCTGCTGGTCATCGACCGCAATCCGCTGCGCGCCTGGCGACATATCACCGGCAAGAATACCTTCTTCACCGATTACGTCGTGGCCTTTCGCCCCATGGGCGAGATGACCGCAGACCATTCCCTCTTCCAGTCCATAAAGACCATCGCCCGTGTCGTGCGCAATCACGGACTCCACTTCTCATCCTATGAATACTCGCTGCATCCCAACGATCCGCTCGCCTGGACGCTATACAAGGTGTACCTGCTGCTGGCCGCGCTCATCGCGCTGGCCGTGCTCTGGAGGGCATGGAACAAGCCGGTGTTGAACCAGATCTTCGCCCTGACCTGCATCACGATGGTTCTGCCCTTTGTTGCCGCGGACTACACGTTGATCCTGCTTCTGGTCCCCATGGGCTTCTTCCTCATCTTCCTGCTTGAAGACGTCGCCCCGGGCAATACCCCAATGTCCAGGGCAAAGATCCTCTGCTTCCTTCTGCCATGCGCCTGGATCATGGCCACGGAACCACTGTTGACCTTGCACGCAGTCTTCAAATGCTTCGCGCTTCTGCTGCTGCTCGCCGCCAGCATCTCCATCCCGCTCCCCAGCACCCTCTTCGGCGAGACATCGGCGTTCAAATGAAGTGACCCTCATGCGTGCGTTTGTACAACTGAGTTTTAAAATCCACTCGGGCGTAATCTATCTAGCCGTGCCCGAAGTGTTGGAGGATAATTTACACATACGCAGAGACAGAGCCAATGCAGAGCAGTGCTGCCTCGCACATAAAAATCTCGCTTTTTATCTATACCTTGCTTGTCGTACTGGTCACTGCGGCGAGTTGGGCGATCTATCTGCGACACAGTAGCATCTATACTCGCCCTCTGTTCACGAAAGACGATCAATTTCACGACCTGACGAACTACGCCGGCAAAACCGCGCATCTATACCATGGGGCGGCAGCGCTGGGCAGCGGGCTTCCAACCTTCAACTATCCTGCTCCCGGAGCATTCGTTTATAAGATACTGATCTACTCATTCCCAGGTCATGCGGTCCGTACCTTCCTTGTGTTTTTCGCCATCTGCGTCCTGGGATTTGCCCTTCTGGCATGGCGTGCCTGCCGCCCCAGCCGGGCAGTTCGACTCTATGCCGCGGCCGCAATCGTCACCACAACCGTATTGGGCTATCCAATGTGGTTCACCGCCGACCGCGGCAACCTCGAGGCCGTAGTCTGGGCCTTGTCCTCCGCAGGTCTGTGCTTCCTGTTGCAGTCCAGGTTCCGAGCCGCAGCCGTCCTCATCGGCCTCGCAGCCTGCGTCAAGCCCTTCCCCGATATGTTTCTATTGCTTCTGCTGCGTCGGCGCCGCTACAAAGAGGCAGTGCTTGGTTTTCTGACTGCGGGCCTGCTCGTACTCGCGGCTCTGACGGCCCTGGGACCAAACCCCTGGAAGGCATATCAGCTCCTGATGCCCGGCATTTATAGCCACATA